>Ga0153933_1000439_pt1 | contig 15212 bp, 13 predicted proteins | sample TSNJ017MetaG_FD_102275 | JGI IMG/M metagenome (GOLD analysis project Ga0153933, IMG submission 102275) | Attine ant fungus gardens microbial communities from New Jersey, USA - TSNJ017 MetaG | ecosystem: Host-associated > Fungi > Mycelium > Unclassified | place: USA: New Jersey, Wharton State...
GCGAGTGAACCGCTACCGCTAAGTGGTCGCATCAGGACCATCGGAAGCATTTCGCTCGGGATCTGAAGAATGCCAAAGATCGGACTAAGCAGCAGTTTCAGGAAGTTTAGTGCTCCCGACTCCCGGAACACGGCAATCGCAACCAGCATCGCCACCAAGTACGGGATGATTCGGAGTGCAGTCTGGAACCCTTCCTTAGCGCCTTCGATAAATTCCGAATAGATGGGGACACCGCGGCCAAAGGCGTATAGGGGAAAGAAGGTCAGTACAAACGGTACCGCGATGGGGGAGAGCGCCTTCAATACGAGGATTACGCCGGAAAGAAAACCGGTAGGCCAAGGCGTTGCGCCGAAGAAATAGGGAAACGCCATTCGGATAAATGCGCCTACGAAAACGAGTAATAGAACCAATAACAACCAGCGAGCCCACCGCGGACCTGTCTTGGGTTGGGATTGGGCTTCGACTGCTTTCGGCTCTGCTTCCAGAGTGCTGGGAGCAGGGGCATCCTGCGGAGCAGCAAGCGCCGGCTGATTTTCCCAGCGAAACGGACCAAGTCTCTCCAGCAGTTTGACCGTAGTAATCGCGCAGATGGTGGCGAACCCGGTGGAAAGCAGGGTCGATCCCACGATAGCCGAAGGATTCTTCGATCCGTTAATCGCGAGTAAATTGATGGCGGTTGCCGGGATCAGTTGAATCGAAGCGGTATTAATCGCCAGAAAAGTGCACATGGCGTTCGTGGCGATGCCGGGCTTGGAATTCAACCGGTTGAGTTCGGTCATCGCCTTCAGACCCAGCGGGGTGGCGGCGTTGCTTACTCCCAGCATGTTGGCGGATATATTCATCATCATGGCGCCGATCGCCGGGTGACTGCTGGGGACGTCGGGAAAGAGCCGTTGCATAATCGGCCGGATCAATTGTCCAAGGCGATGGATCAGACCTGACTTTTCGGCCAACCGCATCAGACCCAGCCAAAGGGCCATGACGCCGGCCAAGGGGAGAGCGAGATCCATGACCGCCGACTTCGCAGCAGTCAGGCTACCTTGGCCGACGGCATCGAGTTTCCCGGTGAATACTGCTACCAGGACCCCGGAGAGGAGTAAGGTGAGCCAGATCACATTGAGCATCACGCTTGATAGCAGACGGCTGCAACGACGGGTAGAGCGAAAATCTCGGCGCGCGGTGGGGTGTTTATTGGAAACCGGCTCGGCTCCTCTTCCGTCGGGGTGATGGATCACGACAAGATCGAGCAATTGGTCAGGGTGGAGCGACACACACTCGTTTTTCAACAGTCAGCGAAGCGATGGAGGCTTCCAAGCCCCATATGGCTCAAATCCGGCGCGGCTAAGCATCGTGATTAAAACAGCCGCATGCCCGCGCCGAGATCTTGGCCCTACCGAGATTTTCGCCCTACCGGGAAATTTCGTTGGCGGGACCGCCCTTTTTGCGAGTCATTAGGAAAGCGTTATGAATCCTTGCCAACCGATTCCGCGTGCTGGTGAACCATGTGCGATCGTCATTTTTGGAGCGTCTGGCGATCTCACTAAGCGTAAACTGATTCCGTCGCTGTATAACCTGGCTTCCTATCATCTGCTGCCGAAGGACTTTAGTATCATCGGAGTTGCTAGAAGCGATTGGAGCGACCAGGAGTTTGCCTCTCGGCTAGGGAAAGACTTAGCCGAGCTTGGTACTCAGCCGGTTGATCCCAATATCTGGAGCGAGTTTGCGGACCGGATGCTTTACTGTTCCGGCAATTTTGACGATCCGAAGACCTACGAGAAGCTTGCGCAACGGCTGGCCGAGTCCGCGAAACGATTGGGGACTAACGGAAATGTCCTGTTTTATCTTTCGGTCCAGCCTTCCTTCTTTGCGACGATAGCGAAGATGTTGGCTCAGTACGGGCTGACTCGAGAAGAGGGCAATTGGCGCCGGGTAATCATCGAGAAACCGTTCGGCCACGATCTGTCTTCGGCGCTCGATTTAAACCGAAATTTAACCAGCGCTTTGCAAGAGCACCAGATCTATCGGATCGACCATTACCTCGGCAAAGAGACCGCGCAAAATCTGCTGGTGTTTCGTTTGGGGAATGCGGTGTTCGAACCGATCTGGAACCGGCGTTACATCGATAATGTTCAGTTAACGGTGGCGGAATCCATCGGAGTGGAAGGACGAGGCGCGTTTTACGAGTCGGCGGGAGCATTTCGAGACGTGATGCAGAATCACATGTTCATGCTGCTGGCATTGATCGCGATGGAACCTCCGAATTCACTTCAGGGTGAGACGGTGCGAAACGAGAAAGTGAAACTGCTGCAAGCCGTTCGTCGTACCAGTCCCGAGGAGGCATTGGCGTCGACGGTTAGGGGGCAATACGGACCGGGTCAGGTCGGTGGCCAGAGTGTCAGTGGCTATCGCCAGGAAAAAAATGTGAATCCGGAGTCGACCGTGGAAACCTACGCGGCGGTGAAGCTGATGATCGATAATTGGCGTTGGGCCGGCGTACCATTCTACCTGCGCTCAGGTAAACGGTTAGCGAAACGTTCAACCAAGATCGTGGTTCGCTTCAAGGTTCCTCCCCTCGCTTTGTTTGGCTCGGAGGAGAATGAAATGATCGCTCCTAATCGCCTTATTTTTAATATTCAACCGGACGAAGGGATCACGTTTCAGGTGCGAGCCAAAGTGCCGGGCCCGACGCTAAGCACGAATGCAGTGCATCTCGATTTTGATTATTCACAATTCGGTGAGCGCGCCCCCACGACAGGGTACGAAAAGCTGCTTTACGATTGTATGGTGGGCGATTCGACCTTGTTTCATCGATCAGATATGGTGGAAGCGGCTTGGGAAGCCGCCCAACCGATCCTGGATGCTTGGGCCAATAATCCACCGAAAGAATTTCCTAATTACGCAGCCGGTAGTTGGGGACCAGCCGCAGCAGACGAGCTTCTCCGACGGGACGATCATAAATGGTGGTACCCATCGGAGTCGGGGATATCGGCCTAGAGGCGAAACGGCGTGTGGGCGAAGGTAGGGCGTCGCTACGAGGGATCGCCACCCGTGGAGTGCTGCCTCGCTTGCGAGGCCGGGGTGAGCAAAGGAATATCCGTGGCATCCCTATTGCGATCAGTGCTCTATGTCATTACTTGCATCTTTTCCCGTTCATGAGCGTAGCGTGACGCTCGGTTTTGCCCATCGTCAGCCCTGCTCAAGATCGGCCTCGCAAGCGAGGCACGCTCCGCAAGTGAGAGTTGCTATTTGGCTTTCGGAGTTTACGTTTCCAACTCTTGGTTTATGGCTGCTAGTATAATTCCGGAAAGTCGCTGGACCGATGTCCAGTTTAGCAATGACGAGATCGCCCGCTATTCCCGGCATTTGATCATGCCGGAGGTGACACTCGAGGGGCAGAAAAAATTGAAAGCAGCATCCATCCTCTGTATCGGGACTGGAGGATTGGGGTCTCCTATCGCGCTCTATCTGGCAGCTGCTGGGATTGGCCGTCTTGGGTTGGTCGACCCGGATGTTGTCGATTTTTCTAATCTGCAGCGCCAGATCCTGCATGGTACCGACGACGTAGGACGCAAAAAGCTCAACTCGGCCAGGGACCGGATAAAGGCCGTAAATCCCAACGTCCAAGTCGATCTTTACGATTGTCTATTCCGCAGCGAGAACGCGATGGAATTAGTCCGCGATTATGACGTAGTTATCGATGGGACTGACAACTTCCCCACGCGATACCTATCTAATGATGTCTGCGTTCTAACCAAAAAACCGAACGTTTACGGCTCCATCTTCAGGTTCGATGGTCAGGCGACCGTGTTCGCCCCACATCTAGGTGGCCCATGTTACCGTTGTATGTTCCCGGAGCCGCCGCCTCCCGGTATGGTGCCCAGTTGCGCTGAGGGAGGGGTTCTTGGGGTATTGCCCGGTATCATCGGGGTTCTCCAAGCGATCGAAGCCGTGAAGCTCATTCTTGGTATTGGCGATCCATTGATCGGGCGGTTGATCAGTTTCGATGCGCTGAAAATGCGATTCCGCGAGTTTAAAGTTCGGCCCGATCCGAATTGTCCGATTTGTGGTAAGAACCCCACGATTCATGAACTGATCGATTACGAGCAATTCTGCGGGTTACCGCAGGCGGATGCGGAGGCCAAACAAGAAATGGCCGTCCCGGCAATCTCGGTGATCGACCTGAAGGCTAAGCTAGATCGCAGGGATCCGTTCGTCCTCGTCGATGTTCGCGAGCCTTATGAATATGAGATTTGCCATATCGAAGGGGCTCGGCTAATTCCGCTGGGTGAATTGCCCAGCCGGTTGAGCGAGTTAGACAGCGCCGACGAGATCGTTTTGCAATGTAAGGGTGGTACTCGAAGCGCACGCGCGCTCCACGTCCTCTCAGACGCCGGTTTCCGTAAACTCTACAATCTAGAAGGCGGCATCATGGAGTGGGCCGAAAGGGTCGATCCTTCAATGCCGAAGTATTAGCTGCCGACATTTTTTTCGTGCTCGTGCTCGTCCTAGTGCTCGAGAATGTCTTTCTCCGAACGGTTTGAAATAAACTCAAGGTTCAGGCGCGCAGATTAAGAAAGGCTTAGCGTAGGCAACGAACTAGCTTTCGAGTACGAATACGAGCAGAGCACGATTGAGCGCCCTTATGGACACCGAGCTGCTAACCCTCCTACGATGCCCGGAAACAAGAGGCAATTTGCGCGCGGCCACGCCGGGCGAACTGGAACGCATCAATGCAGCCATTCATAATTCCAGTGTGCGTAATCGGAGCGGAGAACTGATCAGCGGACTTTTGGACGAATGTCTGATTTGCGATTCAGCCGGATTGTGTTATCCGGTTCGCGACGGCCTGCCTCTGATGTTAGCCGGCGAAGCTTTCGATACCCCCCGTTGAAATGCCCCGTTTTGCCATTTCCATGCCTACGTCTAAGGAAGAACGACTTTCTCCCAAGCGTATTGCTCTTGATGCTCTCGATCAGAATCGGGCGATCGATCAAGAAGAGTACAAGGAAAAGCTGAAAGACTATCAGTTAACCTTACTAAACCTGCAGCGTGCTCTGGCAGAGACAAAGCACTCTGTGATCATCGTCATTGAAGGGCCGGACGCGGCTGGTAAAGGCGGCGCGATCCGGCGATTAGTGGAGAGATTAGATCCTCGTCATTATCGGGTCTACTCCATCGTGAAACCGACCCAGGAAGAATATCAGCACCATTATCTTTGGCGCTTTTGGAACAGGCTCCCCGGCTATGGCCAAATGGTGATCTTCGATCGTTCTTGGTATGGTCGAGTCCTGGTCGAAAGAGTGGAAGGATTTGCTACCGGACCCGAATGGAAACGAGGCTATCGAGAGATCAACGAGTTTGAAAGAACGCTGGTCGATGATGGGGCAGTGATTGTTAAGCTTTATCTCCATATTACGAAAGACGAGCAGCTAAATCGTTTTAAGAGCCGAGAAGCAGACCCGCTCAAACACTGGAAAATCACTGACGAGGATTGGCGTAATCGCCGGCACTGGGACGACCATAACGAAGCCGCTCAAGACATGTTCGAGGAAACCTCAACCAGTGTCGCTCCGTGGACGGTCGTCGAGGCAAACTACAAATGGTATGCCCGGCTAAAAGTCCTCAAAGCAACGATCAAAGCGATCGAAAGTCTGGACTTCAGGTAACCGCCCAGAGATTAACCGCGACAGGTCGCCTTCGCCAAGCCTACGGCGCGACAGGCAGCGGTTTGACTTGTTCTGCGACGCCGACAGTGCGTCAACTTAGAGAGCGGGGCGCATTTTGTTGCCGGCGTTGACGCGTTCCCGGGGATGCCGGCGTTAGATGTCGGTGCCTCCCGCGCTGCGAACTGTCACATGAATATTGTCGCTGGGGGCGCCATCAAAAGCATCAGACCGAAGACTGAGAAGACGGTCACGGATCTGGAAAAGGTGCGACAACTCCAGGCCTTCAACTTTGATTTCGCCGCTGGAAAAGATGGCGCTCAACCGGGGCTGCACATTGTCAATGATTTCGACGCTCAAGAGATCGTCCAAAAAGAGGCTGACATGAACCTGCGTCTGGGTCGATTGCCGGCTTCGCACGGTGATCGGTTTCTTGTCCATTTCGGGGAGGCTAGGTGCAAAGAGGTGCAGGTGGTGGGGTTCGGCGCCGTGCGCTCAGTGACGTTGTCGAAGTAATCAGTAGGTCTGTATTCAGTAGCACCGGGTATCGAACAATCCCAAGCTCTACTAAGCCACTGATTACTGATACTGAATACTGATTAGTTAAAAGATGGATCCCACACGCGGGATTTCGAATTCTCGATTTTGGGACAGTTGGTGGCATCTCTTGGGCCGTCGAGACCTTGCTTTGGTTGTAAGTGACTTAAGATAAGAAACTTACAAATTTACATCAATCCGTGGCATGCGGCTTGCATTAGGGAAACAACGTAGCCCCATGAATGAACTCAAAACCGGACTTTTGATGTTGTTGGTCTGCGGCGCGTTTTACGTGCTGGCAGATCCGCGAGTCTGGGGAGGGTTATGCCAGCTTGTTGGCCACTTGATGGGAGGAGTTAATTGAAAACGAGCTTTTATGAACGGTGTGCCCAGCCCGCTTTCAGGAATGAACTCCCGTTGCCGTCTTGCCACTCTTTGGGAACGGCAACGCCAGATCGGGGCGAATTTTTCCACGATTGTCTGCGAAGGTTTTGAGGCAGTTAACGTCTGCGGGGGGCCATGCCTCGGAGCTTTCAAGGCAGGCGGCCGGGTAACCTGTTTGTTGCCCGGCCGCTACCCGGCCTGCAGTGCTCAGAAATGCGTCAGGCATTTCTGAGCACTGCAGGCTGGGGTAGGTCTTTAACTAGAAGCAAGAGCTTCTGGTTAAAGATTCTTAATCGCCTAGCGAAGCTGGGTCCAGTTTCCAGGAGATCGATTTTACTCCGGGCTCCAGGTTCAGGCGGGTCGTGATCTGTTCCAGTTGAACGGATTGGTAATCGCTCGCGCTCAAAGTAGCTGAGATTGAGGAGATTTCCGTTCCCGGCTCTTGCTCCAAGCCTAGCATCACGAACGGTCCTGCGTTGACGAGCTGTGTCAGCAAAGAGCAAATGGCGGTTTCGCGTGCCGGATCACAGCTCAATCTGATCGAATAGTGGAATCCTTGCGGGGCCTGTCGGGTTGAAAATTTCGTGAGCATTCTGCTCACCGGACGAAAGGCAAGATTAACTAGCAGCACCGCAAGGGTGCCCAGAAGAGCGCTCCAGTAATCCGCGGCGGCACAGAGCACACCAACCGCTGCCGTGCACCAAACGGTGGCTGCAGTATTCAAGCCATGCACCGTGAGCCCGGTCCGCATCAAGACACCCGCTCCCAGGAACCCAATACCGGTAACAACCTGAGCTGCCATCCGAGCCGTTTCTTGGGGAGTCCCGACAAGTGGCGCCAACAACACAAAAAGGGCTGCTCCCAGCGCCACCAGCGAATGCGTTCTGACACCAGCCGTATGTTTACTCCATTGGCGCTCTAATCCTATAAGTGCACCGGCGAGGATAGCTGCCCCGAGGCGTAGGGAGATTTCTAGGTGAGTGGGATGGGGCAGGAGCATGAGCGAGGTGATTGGTGATTGGTGGTCCGCCGGTGAAGATTCGAGGCACGATAGACGGTAAACCCGATCAATCTGCAAACAGCTAAAAGTGTGCGCGCCGAACTTCCACCGTCGGTGCAGTTATCCGACGAAGCCGAGCACCTCCAGCGGCTCTTGATTGGCGATCGGCGCCAACCAATCACAAATCACTTCTTAGCTCAAAGCCCACCCGGGCTTTCCAGCAACGCCACCAGTCTGCTAATCAGCTTGCCCGAGGCGCCGCCGTCGATAACGCGATGATCGAAAGTCAGGGTCAGATCCGCCATTTGTTTTGGCTGGAATTGAGACGTTGCCTCGTCCCAGACAGGCCGTTTCTCTCCGCGGCCTAGACCGATGATTAAGGTTTCGGTCGGTTGCGGGATAGGCGTGCCCCAGGTGATTCCGAGGGGACCGTAATTCGTCACCGAAGCAATGGCCCCGTCTTTGGCGTCTTCGGGCAGCCGGCGGGCTCGGGCTGCTGCTACCAACTGTTGGTATTTCTCTCCAAGCTCAGAAAGCGGTTCCTGATCAAGGCTCTTGAATACGGGAACGACCACTCCTTCGTCGACCTCGACAGCTACCCCGATATCGATGGATTTGGGGAGCACCAATTGATCTCCAATGATACGCGCTGCCAGCTTCGGGTTTTCCGCGAGACCGACCGCAATCGCTTTAGCGACATAGAGTGCGGGCCCGGGAGGAACTTTGAATTGTTTGCGGTGCGCGAGAATTGCCTCGAGCGAAAACGCCACTCCGATGGTGCAGAGAGGCCGGCTCCAGCTTCGACGCATCGCATCTGAGATCGCCAGGCGTAACCCGGTTGCCTTTTGGCTGGGATGCTCTCCAAGTTCCGTCAGATATTTCTCCACATCATTTGCCGTCACTCGACCGTTTTTGCCGGTGCCGGGAACCAAGGAAAGGTCTTGCTGTTGCCAGCCGAGCTGGTCTGCCTTTGATCGGACTCGTGGCGAAACAAAGGGGCCGCCACTCTTTGCCGGCATCATCGGGATTGTGATGGTCGGCATCGCTGGAGGCACGTTGTGGTGGGCTTCGATCGTGGCCGGAATCTCCTTAGGCGGTTCACTGACGGTTTCCCCCAGGCGCTCGGCATCTTCTGCGGAAGCTTCAAGGTACCCGAGAATAGTGCCGTTTGGATACGTCTGATTCACTTCAGCGATGAACTCCGCAATGACGCCGTTACAGGGGGTGGTGACACCCATCACGGCTTTATTAGTTTCGACCTCGATAATTTCCTGATCGCTGGTGACCGGCTCTCCAACCTGCGCGGTAAAACGAATGATGGTGGCCTCGGCTACAGACTCACCAAGCTGCGGCATGATGATTGGGACTTTGGGCATATAGATTAGAACGTATCGGCGTATCGGCCTGCGGAGGAAGGGATGTAAGAAAAGTTACCACTCTAACATTTGTCGAACCTTCTTTACGATCGAGGCGGTAGAAGGTCTATGAGCCAGCCATAGATCCGGGTGATACGGAATCGGTGTATCCCGGCAATTCAATCGCTCCGGAGGCGAGTCCAGCAGAGCAAATCCTTTGCTGGCGACCCGAGCGATGATCTCGGCGTTAACCCCTCCCCAGGGCCAGCCTTCGCTGACGCAGAGGAGATGACCGGTCCGGGCCACCGATTGCAGAACCGTCTCGGTATCGAGTGGCCTGACGGTTCTCAGGTCAATGACTTCGATATCGATTCCCGCTTTTTCCAGTTCACTAGCCGCTGCCAAGGCATCGTAGAGCGTGGCAGCATAAGTGACCACGGTGAGATCTTTTCCGGGACGCCGGCACAAGGCTTTCCCTGCGGTGAACGAAACTTCCTCCGGAAGCCGCTCGGCTTTAACCCGGTTATAAAGAAACTTGTGTTCGCAGAACAGGACCGGGTCATCGAGAGCGATTGCCTCAAGCAACAAATTATAGGCATCTTCGACGGTCGCCGGATTCATAATAATTAACCCGGGGAAATGGGCGTACAGTGATTCCATGCATTGACTATGGAACGGTCCGGCTCCGGGATTACCACCGTTTGGCAGACGGATCGTGATCGGCAAGCGAAAACCGCTCCGATAGAAATAGGTGCCCGCGTGGTTGACGATCTGGTTGAAGCCGTTGGCTGAGAAATCAGCGAACTGCATCTCCACAATCGGGCGCATCCCTTCCAGGCTAGCCCCAATCGCGCTACCGACCATGGCATCCTCGCTGATCGGCGAATCTAGAACTCGTCCGGGAAACTCTTTGGCCAAGTTTTTGGTGGCTTTGAAAGCTCCGCCGTAGGTGCTGATATCCTGTCCGTAGATATAGACGTTTGGATTATCGCGGAGGGCCTTGGCTTGAGCTTCCCGAATTGCTTCGAGATAAGTAATGCTCATTCTAGATACACGGAGTCGATTAAGTGAGTGGATGCTAACGAGTGCCAATCTTCTTCCGCAGGATCCGGCCCTGGTTCGCGTTGCACCTGTTGAAGCGTCTCTTCGACTTGGGTTTTGGCCTGTTGCCGCCACTCTTGGACCGCGCCTTCGTCCGCCCAACCCTGTTCCACCACGAAGGCTTGAGCTACTTGGATACAATCGCGGCCGACCGGGCTATCCAAGAGCGCTTTATCCATATAAAAGCCGTCATCGTGTTCGGCGTGCCCGGAGAGCCGAACGCAGGAGGCGACGATCATCTGTACTCCAAATCCCGAGCGAGCACGTTCGACCGCATGGCTGGCGACTTCCAGACACTCTTTAAGGTCCGTGCCATCCATATTATAACCCTCAATACCATAACCGATGGCTCGATCGACTAAATCATGGCAGGCGAACTGGCGATCATTCGGGGTGGAGTAGGCGTAACGGTTGTTGGTTACGGTTACCACCAAGGGTACGCGTTCGACCGCGGCCTGGTTCAAGCCTTCGTGGAAAGAGCCGGTCGAACTGCCGCCATCGCCGATAGAGGTGGCGCCCACAAACCCGGTCTCTCCTCTCATCCGCCGCGCCAGCAAAACGCCTGTGAGCAATGAGACGGCTGCGCCGAGATGGCTGATCATGGGATACATCCGTTCGTCTGGACGTCCTCGGTGGACATTACCGTCCCGACCTCTCATCGGTCCGGTTTTTTTGCCCAAGTAGGTGCGCAAAATATCGAATAGAGGTTCGCCAAAGGCGAGCCGTCCAGCTTGGTCTCGAATTAAAGGAGCAAAAGCGTCGCCGGGTCGCAGCATCACCCCAACCGCTGCACTCACTGCCTCTTGACCTCTCCCCAGATAGCACCCGCCGGCGATTTTTCCGGCGTGCCACAGGGCAGCTACTTTGTCTTCGACGATTCGTGCCAGCAGCATCCACTTGAACGCACTGACGTATTGCTCCTTGAACCCTAAACGGATGGTTTCACTCTCGGGTTCCCTGAGGGTGTTCAGCATTATCGACGAATATCAGCATAATGGGAAATCATGCAAGGTTTTCGGTTCCCAGGTGTCCGTCGGTCTGATTCCTTCGTGGCTCACCGTGGTAGCTGACTCATGGTCGCTGCCGAAGTTCAACAAAATGAAGTCCTTTTCTGCCTGGCACGATTGGCGCTACAAACCGCTCCAAATGCTATTGGCGAACCAGGTGGCAACCCAGTATCCGAGCCAATCGTCTACTACTGGATTGATAGCAGGCTCGGACCTGGTTATAGTCCCCTTTAGCGGAGTTATTAAGAAGTACAAATGAACGAAGAGCGAGCACCCGAGTACGGTGGTTACAGTTCCGAGCCCGCAACTCCTCTCGAGATCTTAGAGAGAATCGTAGCCAGTCTTCCACCAGGTGATCCGACACGCAGCGAGATTATCGGCCTCAGGTCGAGCGTGGCGGAACAGGAAGAAATGATTCAGGAGGCGCGGCAAACGATCGAAAAACTGGACGAAGTGATCAAAAAAGTCACTTCTCCGGCGAATCGAATCGGAACATTCCTTGGTAGCCCGAATAAAGAGACTGCCCAGATTGTTGTGGGCGGTTCCGATTACTATTGCAACGTCGATCCCAGGATCAACGTGAACAAGTTGAGGAAAGGGACCCGGGTATTAGTGAACGAGGCGTATGTAATCGTAGGAGACCTCGGGTACGATCTTGCCGGGCCGGTCACCAAGGTCACTGAGATCCTTAGTAGCGATCGCCTGCGGGTGGGTCAGGAGCATGGTGTCCAGTCCATCGTGCTGCAACGTTCTCAGGATCTGCTCAAGACCAATCTCAAGGTCGGCGATGAGGTCCGGGTCGACTCGAACTTCAGAATTGCCATCGAGGTTTTGAGCCGGCCGACCTCTCAGGAATACTATTTGGAGGCAGTGCCCGAGATTTCTTGGAGCATGGTGGGGGGCCAGGAAGAGGCCCTCAGTGCTATTAAGGATGCAATTGAGCTACCGCTTTTGCATGCGGATCTCTTTTCCAAGTTCCAGCATCAGACTCCGAAAGGATTCCTGCTTTATGGACCGCCGGGATGCGGAAAGACGCTGCTGGGCAAAGCGACAGCCTACAATCTTACGAAACAGCTCAAAGAGAAGACGGGCGAAGAGATGGAGCAGTTCTTTATGCACATCAAAGGGCCGGAGATTCTCAATATGTGGGTGGGAGAGTCCGAACGTCAGGTTCGCGAGATTTTCAATACCGCGCGAGAGAAGCGGAAAGAGGGCTTTTTGCCGTTCATCTTTATCGACGAAGCCGAGAGTATTCTGGGTACACGCCGGGCCGGCCGTTACTCCAGCATCCTGTCAACCTTGGTACCGATGTTCTGCACCGAGATGGATGGGATCGAGTCCTTAAACGAAGTCGTGATTATCTTGGCTTCGAACCGGGCGGATTTGATCGATCCGGCCATTCTGCGCCCCGGTCGAATCGATCGGAAGATCAAGGTCAATCGTCCAGACCGAGCTTCCGCTTACGACATCTACAGGATCTACCTCACTAAGGATTTACCTTACGATCCGGCGCTAGTTGAAGAAAAGGGCGGGATCGCAGAGGTGGTCGATTACCTGGTGACTAAAGTGGTCGACACGCAGTTTGCCAGGAAAGAAGAAAATCGATTTTTGGAGATCTCGTTGAGGAGCGGAAAACGCGAGACGCTGTATCGCGGAGACCTGGTTAGTGGCGCCATTATCGCCTCGGTGGTTGAGCGAGCGAAGGAGCTCGCGATCAAGCGCGCCATCAACTCGATGCAAGAAGAGGGGATCAGTGAATCCGATCTATTGCTTTCGCTGAATACTGAATACGTGGAGAATGACATCTTTCCACCGACGGATATTGTGGAAGACTGGTTGAAACTAATTGATTACGATTCCGAGAACGTGGTGAAGGTAGTGCCAGTTAGATCAGGTCCCAAAGCTTCGAAGACCATCGATGTTATTTAGGTCCGATCCGCCACGGCGTAGAGCACATTCGAGATGAATCGCGTTTTTGGTATCGAAACCGAATACGGTATTACCGTAAACGGAGTCGAGAATGTAGATGTGGTTGCCGAGTCCATTGAGTTGGTGCGCTGCTATACGGAGCACGGCGCCCTCATGAAATGGGACTACAATCTAGAAGACCCGCATTTGGATGCGCGAGGATTCCGGGCGGACTCGTTAATGCAAGACACGGACGAGTCGGTTTACTACGAGCTCGATAAGAACCGGCCGCTGAGTTACGAGGAGATAAAAAGCGATCTGGTTCTTAGTAACGGAGCGCGTTTCTACAATGACCATGCGCATCCGGAGTATTCGACTCCTGAATGCACGCTGCTCGAAGATGTCGTTGCCCAAGACAAGGCCGGGGAAAGAATTCTAGCCGAATGCGTCCGCCGGCGAAACCGTAAGATTGCTCCCGAGCGGGAGGTCCGGCTCTATAAGAATAACACGGATTTCGTGGGCCACAGTTATGGTTGTCACGATAACTACATCATGAGCCGCACGGTCCCATGGGATCGCTTGGTGTCGGATGTAGTTCCGTTCTTGGTTACCCGACAGATCTTTACGGGAGCCGGTAAACTTGGGATCGAAGGCGAGGGATCGGCGGGTCAACCCGGAGTGTTCCAGATTTCACAACGAGCGGATTTCTTTAGCGTGCTCGTGAGCATCGATACCATGAATCGGCGGCCCATCGTCAACACGCGAGACGAGCCGCACGCTGATCCGGGGAAGTATCGACGGTTCCATGTGATCTTAGGCGACTCCAACATGAGCGAGTTTGCCACCGCGATGAAGATCGGAACGATGTCGCTGGTGCTCGAGCTCATTGAGAAACGGGAAGCGCCGCAACTGGAAGTAGCGCAACCAATCGACGCCACTAAATCAATCAGCCGGGACCAAACCTTCAATTGGATTATTGAGTTGAAGGATGGCCGGAAGATTTCGGCAGTAGATGTGCAACGCATGTACCTGGCTAAGGCGCTGAAATATTGCGACCGATCGCAGCCCGAGGTGAATTGGTTGCTGACGGAGTGGGAAGCTCTGTTGAATGATCTCGATGTCGAAGCAATGCGTTGCGTCGATCGGGTGGATTGGGCCGCGAAGAAATATTTGCTGAGCACTTTCCAGGAGAGTGAGAATTTGGATTGGTGCGATCCCTGGTTGCAATCGATCGATCTCGAATATCACAACATTACTTGGGAGCAGGGCCTGCATTTCGAGCTGGTGAGGCAAGGGCGCATGCGCCGAATGCTCACAGAAGAGGCCATCAAGAACGCGATCTTCGGCCCTCCGGAAACGACTCGAGCATTCTTCCGAGGCCGGGCGGTCGCACGTTTCACGTCACAGATCCAAACCATCCATTGGGATGAAGTTGTGTTTGGCCACGACTCGACCCAAACCCGGGTCGCTTTCAATCACGCTTCCGAAGATGAGCGTTTGTACCACCTGAACGAGATCATGCGAAGTGCAACCAACTATGATGATCTGATTTATCGGATCCATAAGTTGGACCAAGGCGAGTAGGCCTGGAGGTAGAGAAAGGCTTCGTGATGGGTCGCGAGAGATCGCATCCTCTTCCGGTAAGTGTTCCCAAGGGGGTCAACATAAGACGCAGCGCACCTCGATCCGCCAGCTGCCGGACGGGGACGCGATCCCTCCCGTTTTCGATCGATCCCGTCCGGGTCTCGTTCGCTGATTCTGGGAAACCTCTACGGCTGGGCAGAGTTTAATGAGGTGTATGCGTGAGATCTTAACCAATCACATTAAAAAATCAGGGATCAACCGGCTGGTTTGTGGCGGCTTAGCTTCCTTGATGTTGGCAGCTGGGCTGGCTCTCCAGCCAACCGCAGTCGGCCAAGTTGTTATTACGGTTGCTCCTCCAACTCCGATCGTCGAGACGATTCCTCCTTCGCCGGGACCTACGTGGGTTTGGGTCCCCGGTTTCCATGAGTGGAGAGGCGGGCGTTACGTGTGGGTGAAGGGCCGTTATGCTCACCCGCCGCATCCTGGGCAAGCTTGGGTCGCTGGCCACTACGACAAGCACGGAAGAGGCTGGGTTTACGTAGGCGGCCACTGGCGTTAATCGCCTCTGCGACGGGTTAGCCGGTTCACACCTTCTCTTAGCGTAGTGAAGGGAATCGTATTAGATTCCCTTCGCTATGTTGTCCGAGACCTCTGCGGGTTCGGGTGGCAACGA
>Ga0153933_1000440_pt1 | contig 15208 bp, 12 predicted proteins | sample TSNJ017MetaG_FD_102275 | JGI IMG/M metagenome (GOLD analysis project Ga0153933, IMG submission 102275) | Attine ant fungus gardens microbial communities from New Jersey, USA - TSNJ017 MetaG | ecosystem: Host-associated > Fungi > Mycelium > Unclassified | place: USA: New Jersey, Wharton State...
GCGACGGAACCCCGATTTTGCTCAAATTGGGGGGGTTCGGCAACCTGGCTTTCGTTTTGTTACGGGGGGAAACAGGCTTGTAAACGGGGAGGCGGTGGGGTTTCGTTTAGGACGAGCCTGACGTTGCAATTAACTCTATCGACCGCAATCTGAAAGACCTGAGGCGATTGTCATAGTCAATCTGAGGAACGAATGGGACATGCTCGTCAATTGACAAGTTAAGCCGGAAAGCTGTTGCCGCTGACTCACCCGCGCACGTCAGCGGAAGCCAGAAGGTCTGTAAGCCTTCTTCACTAAGCGGCAGCACCTGATCCAGACAACCCGGGCTGCTCACATGAAGCAGCGGCTGCCGCGGCGCGGCCGCCGCAAGCAGGTCCCCGGTTACCTGGATGGTCATGCGGACAAAGCTCTCGTTTGTTCGCTTCAGCATGACCGCCGCGTCCGGACCAACCCACGCGTCACGGTCATTTTCTCGCTGGAATATGCCCCGTCTATGCGCGTAGTCCTCACGAGCGAAGTCAAGTCCACTAGACAGGTTTGCCGGATCGCTATCTTGCAGTGTGAATGGGGCATATGGCTGGATCGAACCCAGCTTGTACAAAGCGCCGCCCTTCAGCTTCAACAGGGTGCTGTATTGAGACTCGCTCAAAACGGTCTGAATCGAAGATTGACTAATGCCTTCGATATACATATCCGTCACGAAGTACTTGTCTTGGAGAGCATTGATTTTTCCAGCAGACCAGTGCTGAAAGTTCATAAATCGACGATGTGAAAATAGCGAAATGATCGGCGCCTGCCACCAGTCCGTACCGAAGACAGTCGCATCGCGTGGCAATGCTCGCACCGCGTCTGCCACGCGAAACATGTCCAAAGCGTAGCTCGGAGGTTGCGGCGGCCGAGTCACGGTCTCACCGCTTCGAATCAGGAGTAGTTGGCAAACTACCACCGGAATCAGTGCAAGCAACATAACCCTGCGCGCACCCTTTCGCTCCGGCCCGGGACGGCTTGCGTCCCCAACCGGACGGCGCCACGTCTCAGTAAGCACAACAAGGATGAGACATTGCAACAGCAGCAAACCATCGACGATTCGACGCAACCAGGTCATCTCGTCCGGACTGACGAAGAGCCACCAGAAAAAATACAAGCCGGTGACGAACACCAACACCTTGAGAATCAGTTGGACATGCGCAGATGTTCGACGGTCGAAGGCAAAGAACAAGCCGAACGCAATGGGCACAATGATGCAGATTGCCAGCATTGGTGCAGCGACACCGGTCATGTCCGCAAGAATTGACAAATGTTGCAAGCCCTTGCTTAGCAAACCCTGGGCAGCATCGCTGTGCTTAGCCCCTGATTGCAACCGGATCTGGTGGAGTTGGAAGCGCCACCATCCGGAATAGGCGTGCGCACTTCCCATTTGGACGCGCCGAAATATCTCCCATGCTACGACCGGCGCGGCAAACCCAATTCCAAGCGCAACCAGACGACGCCATTTGTGCTGTTGCATAAGAATCAGACATGCGAGAACCAGCATCGCAGGGGCGACGCAAACCAGCGCTACGACCTTCGTAAGGTAGGCCATGCCGAATAGCAGCCCGGCGACAAACAGCCTGCGATGGTCAGGAATGCCACGCACTTTGGCTGGCGCCAGCACAAAGATCGCGGCAAGGAACCAAACGAGTACCGGAATCTCCCCGTAACCGCTCATCGAGTATTCGATGAACCCCGGTGTTGCCATACATGCCATCGTGCCAAACAGGGCAAGCCAAAGTGGTACGCCAACGCGACTGGCCAACGCAACCACCACGCAAATCAGCGCGACCACGTAAAGGAGATTGACGACTTGGCCTGTGAACGGCGTAATGCCGCCTATCCAGAATGCGAGCGCCGTGGGCAAAATGAACGGCCCGTCGGTTTGTGCAGGAAACGAAAAGAACTGGTCGTAAAAGAAGCCGTAACCTTCCCCGCGAGCGAACGACGCCGCCGTGTTGAGATTCATCGCCCCGTCGAAGCTTGGCGGCGCGACCATCGCGTAGCGCACCAGACCGATGAGGGTGTAGGCGATGAGTGCGCCAAACAGCACGCTTGCCACCATCCCTACGATTGACGGCCTTGCTCGATTCGATGCTTGCATCTGGTATTGAATGGTCAGTTATCGTGCCGTACGGACAGCTTGGCGGGGCGTTGGCTATCGACGACGCGGCGAAGAGGACGGCCCTGGCACAGACAGGTAGGCAAAGCGTTTCGCTTCAAGCCTGCCTTTTGTCACCGTATCGAGCACGAGTCCGCAAACGAGAAACAGAAACCCCAACAAACCGAGCGCGACACACAGTAACGCGGTAGGCATGCGTGGCACCAGCCCGGTCTTCATATAGGTATCGAAGATGGGGATAGCCAGGATGACCGACAGCAGCAGGCTCGCGGCAAAGCAGATGGAAAAGAAAGCAAGCGGGCGCTCGAGCTTGAACAGCTTGAGGATGGTCATCAGAATCCTGAAGCCATCCCGGTAGGTGTTGAGCTTGCTGACGGAGCCTTCCGGCCGGCTTCCGTAGTACGTATCCACTTCCGCCACCGGCATGCGCAGCTCCAGAGCGTGCACGGCCAGTTCAGTTTCTGTTTCAAAACCCTGTGCGTGCGCGGGGAACGATTTCACATATCGGCGCGAAAAGATGCGGTAGCCCGACAACATGTCGCGGAACGTGCGGCCAAAGATTGATGCGGCGAAGCCTGTGAGCATAACGTTGCCGAGACGGTGCCCAGTGCGGTAAGCCGCGACTTCATCCGATACGCGGCAGCCAACCACCATGTCGAGACCGTCATTGATCAGGGTCTCGATCAGTTGAGGTGCAACGCTAGCGTCGTACGTATTGTCGCCGTCAACCATGACGTAAACGTCCGCTTCGACATCGCCGAACATGCGGCGAATCACGTTACCTTTACCCTGAAGTGCGACGCGCCGAACTTGCGCACCCGCCGCGAGCGCAACCTCGGCGGTACCGTCTGTTGAGTTGTTGTCGAACACGTATATCCGGGCGTCCGGAAGGTATTGCCGGAAGTCCGCGACGACCTGCGCAATGGTGCTCGCCTCGTTGTAGCACGGCAAGATGACCGCTACGTCGTGATCCACTTCTTCCCCTCGTTCGTCGATCGGTACTGTCGGGAGGCCCTTATTCCACGCGAGCGCCCCCATATACCGCGAAATGTTCAAAACCCTGCATGATACCTGCCCTTACGTTTGAAATGACCGGCTGCTGGTGAGAAACGGGCGGCTTCGCGCAAAAAGCGACAGTTTCCCAGCGAATTTTGACGGCTGAGTTCGAGTTCCGGACGCTGGGAAGTTCGAAATCAATGCATCGATATTCATCAGGTCGTCTCACGGCTTTATCGCATCCGATAAATTCCCAATCAGCTATTACGAAATAGCCTTTCCCCAGCGCGAGCATCGTAAAGCACGGCCGCACCACTCAATTACCCGAATTGCTGACCAACAAGAAATTTCTAGCGCGTTCGCGTTCCGCGAGATGACCTATCGTGGAGCAATGGCAAAAAACAAATCCCACCGAGTGACGCACCAGAAAAAGTGTGGTGTTTTGTTGTTCCTTACCCGGCAGGCTGGAACCATTCAGACAACCCGCAACTGCAAGACGGCGAACCGGCCCTGCCGGGCTCGACGCAGATAAATAACTGCCACGTCGCTCGCCCGGGCTGTGCCAGCAGTCTCACGCAATGCACTCGCGGGCAATTTTGCCGAGACGCTGACGTGGTTATGGCATGTCGGACAAGCCTCTGTTGAAAACGCACCTACGACCGGGCTAGAGTGGCAGAAGGTTGAGTGACGGCAATAGCCGTTCGACGTCGGAGCTTAGCTTCCACTGCTGATACTACCCAGTGAACACCTGCGCCCATCGCAGTGACACTGATCAAGAAAAATGCGTAGAAAAGCGGCTTTGGCTCGGTCACAAATCCGAAGAAGTGGCGGTACCAGCCGGTGAAAGGCATGTGCACCAAGTACACCTCGAAGCTGATCGCCGTAAGCCGCGGAAGGTGCCAAGGCAGCCGTCCAAGGGCACCCGCCACGCTAAGCGTCCCGAACCCCATCAACGGATGCGTGAGCCACACATAATGATCATTCATTGCCGTAATCGTCCCGAGAACGAGACACAGCACGCCTAAAGGAATCGTCCTGACAAGCCAACGGTCCGCTTCCACAGGGTGCCTGGCAAGCATGATGCCGATGAAGGCCCCGATCACGAACGACGGACTCCATGCAAACGACGTGTATGCGTAGGCGAAACTCCCGAGGTTAATGGGCAGATAGCGCGCCACGGATGCCGCCACGAGGCAAACAGCAAAACCGACCACTCCGAACCGGTCAATCGCCCGGAACAGCAACGGGAAAGCCAGGTACAGCGTAAGTAGCGCCGGTAAGAACCAGAAGTGCGTCGAGAACATCGTCATTGGGCTCTGCGGAATCAACAGGACGTTCTGCAGCCAGCCGCCCCAAGTCGACGGAATGACGAACAACCGGTCCCATGTGCCAACGGACAGCGCGAGTCCCTGGTAGGCGAACATAAGAATGATCGTGACCCAGTAGGCAATGTAGATCTTCGACGCCCGGTCAACGAAGAATAGCCCCCAGCCTTTCCGGTTGCGTGCCGCTGACAGCCCTAGCCCAAGGCCGCTGATCGCGAAGAAGAGGAAATCCGAAATCCACCCCAGCCTGAACGGGAGCATCAGGATGTCGTGAGGCGTAGCCAAGAGATTTGAAAGCGTCGTCTTTGGTGGTGTGAACGACAACCAGAAGTGAAAAGACAGCACCCCAAGCACGGCAATAAACCGAGCGTTATCGACCCATTTCAATTTATATTTTTGCATTATCTACGGCCTTACCGAATATTTCGGAAAAGCCGATGGTACCCATGCGCGAGCGCCTTCGCAACCAACACCTACGGAGCAGGTGCGCCTGTGAGCGCTTCACGCCTAGCCTAATGTTCTACATGGAACAAATGCTCGCGCAACGCGCGCGGCGTCCCCTTTTTAACGGCTTTTAACTGCTTTCCTGCAACGACCCACACGCCCGTCACGGCCGCCGCTCCGCCGTTCCCGAGGTACGACATCACTTCAGAGCATCGACGAGAGGCAACTGTCATAGGTATGACTTTTCACCTAGCGCAACCGGTCCGTTGTTTTGCCCGACTGCGTCTGGTCACACGGGCACATACCAGCTAAAGTACCGTAATATTTTGTTACGCAATGGAACACAACGGAATGATGGGACAGCGTATGACCGAAGATCTTGTCGGCTTAGGGGAACAACGAAAGTTCGAATGGGGATTTAACGACGGTCGCCGTCATCTACAGCTTGGCGAACGGCGGCCGGAACTCGACGGCCACGAAGACTTGGCATATCGGAGCGGCTATCAGACCGGCATTGACGCGCAGCGGGCTGCGATGGGGCTAAACGAGGCTTGGGAGGGGTTCCAGCGGCGCTGAACTACTAAAGCAAATAGGCCCGCCTCCAGATACGCTGAACGCGGGCCCATCGCTCACCGAGCGAATACTCGGCGGAACAAACGTAGCGGTTTCGTCACACGATAAGAAACCGAATTGGAGAGCTGAGAAACAGTCTCTTGCGACTGCCTGAGCGACTCGTTTGTCTGCTGCAGCTTCTGCTTGAGCGTTTCATTATCCTGCGTCACCTGTTTAATTACAGCGCTCGTGGCTCCAACATCATCTGTCGCCTTAGAAAGAAGAGCTTCCTTTGCGGCTAGTTGATCTTGCAACTGTTTGATGCCTTCGATCTTTTCCTTCCGCGTGACATCCAATTCCCATCGACGCAGCACCGACTCGCCCAACACCGAAAACATGCCCTTCATGTCGCGCAGTTGATGCTCGTCCGCCGCAAAGTTGAGCAGTTCCTGCACTGTCTGCGGCTGATTCTTGCCGACGAACAGAACGCCCAATCCGGCCGAGTTATCGAACTCAATGTGGGGAAATTCCTTCGAGATTTCGGCCCAGAATTGCCAGACGCCAAACCCGCGCTCACGCACTGCCGTATCGTGAAATAGAACGATGGCACGATCTGACAGCTTTTCCCGCCAAGTTTCGAAATCGTATTTGACAGCCTCGTAGGTGTGAAGGCCATCGATGTGGAGCAAATCAACCGTACCATCAGCGAAGTAAGTCGCGGCCTCATCGAAGGTCATCCGCATCAATCGCGAGAATCCCGCGAAATGCTTTTCGTTGAACTGGTTCAGGTCCTGGAACACATCGTCCCCGTAAAAGCCCGCGTGCTCGTCCCCTTGCCACGTATCGACCGCGTAGCACTTGGTGCTGAGGCCGTGCTCCTCTACCGTCTGGCAGAAGGCCGCGTACGACATGCCGAAGTGTGAGCCCAACTCGACGAAAAGCTTTGGCTCCGCTGCGGCGATAAGCCACGATCCGAACGGCACGTGCCCGGTCCAGCCGCTAGGAACAAGGCGTTCAGGCCGTATGAACATCGCCGTATTCAGCGGAAAATTACCGAGGCCAGCTTCCATTTACAGACGTCTCCGAGGGTGTCAATGTGTTGCAAGATTGTAACCGATTCCGCTCATCTGATCGTCGGCACGGGAGGGCTCGGCCGGCTGCACTATAATTTCCGATTGCCCTTGGAAAACGTCATTTCGATGCCACCCATTCTCTCAAATCGCAAGCCCGTGCCAGCCCTAACTGGCCTGCGTGGGGTGGCCGTGATGCTCGTCGTGATGTTCCACAGCGGGTTTCCACCGCTGGAGGGCGGATCGATTGGCGTCGACATTTTCTTCGTATTAAGTGGGTTTTTGATTACATCGCTCATTCTTGCCGAACGTGCGGAGACGGGCACATTCAATTTTCGGATGTTCTACCTGAAGCGCGCCTTGAGACTCTTCCCCGCGCTAGCACTTTTGCTTCTGGTGTTTATGTCGCTCTGCTTTTTCTTTGCGTTCCCCGCTCCGTTCCGCGATGCATGGCAAGAATCGTTGATCGTGGCGCTGTACATGGCAAACTGGACTCGCGCGTTTAACTTCTATGGTCCGGAGTACCTTGGCCATACATGGTCGCTGTCGATTGAGGAGCAGTTCTACATTATTTGGCCGATGCTCTTATTGGCCATATGCGTGTTGCGATCGTCGCGCAGCCGAATCCTCTTGATCGCCGCTCTCCTGCTTTTATCGCTCGGAACGCGTTGCTGGATGACAAATCACGGCGCTTCGGTCGACCGCCTCTATAACGGGCTGGATACGCGCGCTGATGCACTTTTGGCCGGCGCATTTGCTGCGACGGTATTGGCAGGATTTGAATTGGGAACAGACAACTGTGTCCGGCTCCAACGGTGGCTCCGAGTGCTTTCGCCTTTGAGTTTTCTCTCTTTGCTCATCGTGGCTACATTTGTATCAGAACTCACTAAGTTCGGCTTCTATGCGGTCTATACGATAGTTCAGGCGTTGACGTTAGTCGTCATTTTGGACTGCGTCATCGGCAAAGGCGGCTCAGTCAAAGCATTCCTCGAAAGCCGCGTAGTCGTCTGGCTTGGAACCATTTCCTACGGGATTTACCTTTGGCACTACCCCGTCGCACTCACGGTGTATCAACACAAGATACAGCCGCCCGTGCGTTTCGCTATCACCCTGGGGTTCGCGTTATTGGCCGCCACTGCTTCTTACTACCTGATCGAAAAGCGATTTCTGGGCATGAAGTCTCGCCTCACATTAAAGGTTAGTGACGCTGATCTGCGGAAAAAGCGTGGTCTCGTCGTGACCGACTAGGCGTTCAAATTTCTCGCACGGCACTGTGAAACGCAGCGATGGATGCGGTTCTCGCCGTCTGACTGAGATATATGCCCTCCACAGCGTCGAGCCGCGCACGAAGGTCTCCGTACTGCGTGCTGACCCAGCAATAGTCAAACTTTGCGAGCGAGCCCAAAGCGGCGGGCCGGAGCGTCGTGTGTCGAGGTGTGGGCTCTCTACTGACGCGAGCTGCGCCATGAAGAAGGCATGTCGAAACGGGCATCGATGGGCGGACCGGAAATTAAACTGGAGCATCATGCGACTTACATACTTCACTCTAATACATTCGCATTTTTAAACAAAAAAGAAGCGTGTTAAATTGTTAACAGCCATTTTTTCGAGTTGTTAACATGCGGACCGTAATCGTTCACTATCATCTTTTCAAAAACGCTGGGACGACAGTAGACAGCATTCTCGACCGAAACTTCCCGGGTGAGGCGCACGGCCACCTAGAAGGCCCCTATCCTTGGTCTACCGTAACCTCGAAGGAAATCTTGGACTTTGCCCTTGCGAACCCACAGTTGCGCGTCATCTCCAGCCATCAGGCGCGTTTACCACTACCGCAGCATCCCACGATTACTTTCCTGCCAGTCCTGTTCCTGCGCCATCCAATTGACCGCTTCGCATCCGTCTACGAGTTTGAGCGTCGCCAGCCGGCAGATAGCCTTAGCCCCAGCGTCGCGATAGCGCGAAATGGCGGGCTGGCCACCTTCGGGAACTGGGCGGTCGCACGCGAAGCAACAGCCGTTTGCAGGAACTTCCAGGTCGCACACCTGGCGGGTGCCCAGAGCGACATGCGGGATGCACGCGCGACCCATAATGACTACCTCCAGGCTCTCGCCCACCTTGAGAGTCTGCCGTTCTTCGGCGTGGTCGAGTCGTTTGAAGAATCGATGGAATTATTGCAGGAGTTTGTTAGGCCTCACGTCGGCGAACTCAACGTCAATTTTTCAATCGAGAACTACAGCCCAGGGCGCAGGGCGACTTTAGAAAGCCGTCTCGATCAGATCGAGAACGAACTCGGAGCTTCGTTATACCGCGAGTTGCTTGAGCACAATGCCCTCGATATGTTGCTATATCGTCAGGCGAAGCAGATGTTTGCGGCGGCCCGGGCGAGTCGACGTATTGCAAAGGACGAGTCTGCAGTAGTACGAAAAACCCTCTGGCAACGTTTAACAGAGCGCTTCAAGCAAGATCCGAAATCACCCCCGGGTGCATGAGAGGAGCGGCTTGCCCCTATCTCAAACAGGTCAACAGTGCTCGGCTGCCCTGTCGTCAGTTTCTATTGACCAGCAGTGCCTATGAGTCACCGTCGATCTTCCATTGCTCGAACCATTAGCAAGCTCAAAGCGCCTCTATTGAGCCGTCGGCGCTGGCCAAACCAGAGCGCTTCGAAGGAAAGCGCGCCAAGAAAAAATCCGCTCGCTCTCCGCATACCACGCACGAGGCGGCACGTTTCGTGCGGCGCGCTCTCGTACCTGCAGTGAGTGAATACATTCCGACACATTTTTCAGTGATAATGGCCCGAGATTTTCTGTAAGTTATGGGAACGACCAATCGATTCGATGAGACGGCGCTGCGGCGCCGCAGGAGACAAAGATGATTCGATGCGCCGTCTGTACATCGCATGCTGTTGACAGCTACAAGAAGATAGATGAAGTCGAGTTCTACACGTGCGGCGCGTGTGGTTCACTATTTGCGGATCCTGCGTTCCTACGCGCGGTGGAAGACGGGAGCGTATCCAACTACAGAAACGCGTATTGGGACATGGAGCTTCTCGCAGCGAAGCAGAGGTCCTTCGGATCTTCGCTACAGCGAATCGCGGAGACGTTCTTCTACAGCCGCGTTCCGGTCACGCGATTTGTTGATATAGGTTCGGGACCCGGATACTTACTAGATGCGGTCGCAACCGCGTTGCCCGATGCGACTGACATGTTCTATGGCGTAGAACTCTTTCCTCCCGAGCCTGCATTCCGGTCAAAACACCCGAACTACAGGCTGTGCCCGCTCGCGGATGTCGGCCAAAAGTTCGAAGCGGGTGTTTGCATCGAAGTAATCGAGCATTTAACGCCGTCCATGCTCGACACGCTCGCAAAGCAAATGGCGCAGACATCAGCGCCTCAAGCAGTCTATTTGATCAACTCTGGCCAGCCTGACTACGTGCTGAACGAAGATCCAGGGTATCTGGATCCTCATGGTCGGGGACACATTATGTCCTACTCGATCGAGGGAGCAAGACGGATATTTGAGCCCCACGGCTTTACTGTGTTTCCGTTGCCGGGGCGGCACTGGGCGTTCCTTGTCGAATTCCAATCGCAATCCAAGTCCCAGTCGCCGATTGAGCAACTTGAAGCTCGGATCTGGTCCCCGGTTCCAGCGAATGTCGCCACGCTTCGAGACGGAAGCGGGGGCTCGTTGATGTATCACGTCGGCCTTGACTCCGCTCGCTGTTACTTGGAGCATGCAACAGCGGTCCAGCGCATGGAGTGGGTTCGATCACTTCAAGCGGAACTAGATCAAGCGCTAGCAGAAGAAAAGGTTGTCGATGACGCCCACAAACCCGACAGCCGCGTCGACCATGCGGGACTTTTTGGGCGCGCGCGACGCTGGGTCCAGCGCCACGCGAGTTAGCAGCAGGTCTGAGCGGCATCTTCCGCCATGCGTATGACGCTATAGTTGCCGACACCGGTCACGCCAATTGGCCGGGTTGGCAAAGATATTGGCGCTCTACGCAGCCCCCTATAGAACCCGCGCGGCAGAGCGAAACACGGCGGTAGATGTCCATGCCATGGGCACGCGTCCTCCTAGTTCTTCCCCGATTCGAGCCGCCAAGCACACCATCAATCGCGCCGCCAAACTGATTTCGTTATTCGTATTGGCCCGCATCTATTTTGTAAATTCTCAGACGCTCCACAATCGCGCCATCGCTTCCTCTTGTCGAGAGATAAGCGTCGCCGATACCCGTTGCGTTCTGAACCAGAATATTCTCCGTGAATTCTTGCTCGCGACCCGTGCATTGCACGAGCCGATAATATGGGCGCGCATCTTGCCAATTAATTTGAGCAACAAATATTTCACTTTCTGCAGCACATTTAAAATTCACTCGATAAGCAGCATATTTTGCATTGCCTACCGAAATATGCGCCATCGCCGAATTTTTTTCACTGACTGTCAAGCCAGCGGGAGATTGCGGGACCTGGACGCCACGATTGAATTCGCCCAAAGTGGGCGGATTAAAATCAATGACCAAGTCTTTTTTAACCGGTAATGGCATAAACTTATAAGCAACTGTTTGACCGACCTGTACGATCGGAAGTCCATATTTACTAACGACCGCCCCCAACTTCTCTGTGTATGAGCCGGAATCCTCGTATATCCGCGCCAGATCCCAATATATTGTCGTCACACCAAGCTCCCGCAAAACGCCAGTCAGTTCCGAAGGCGATTTGGTAGCCGCCAATCGCTCCGCCAACAAAGGCATGTACGACGACTGCGAATATGACGTTCCCCATAGTGTGGAAAACACAGGATGACCGGGATCAAACAGGACTCTTTCGTGTCCGTACCCAGAGAGAGACAGTTTTTCGTTCAGTATGATTTCTGGGTTATTTTCGGCCAGGAAGCTCTGTTTCGCATCCCTGTAGAATAATGGCAGCCATCCATCCCCCATGTACCATGCGGCGTTAGGGCTGACGATCAAGTTAAAAAATGTGATCACACCGAGCAGCAGCGTGGCACCGACAAATCGTACTCGCGACGCCACCCCAGATGCGACTTGACCGGAAGGATAAAGCGCCGCAAGTATTGCAACCGACAGAGGAATAGCAGGCGCCATATAACGATAGTATTGAATGGCGTAGAACACGACAACACTATATAGAATGGCAGCCAGAAACAATAAAAACAAAACGCGGCGTCTTTTATCCACGATCGCCAATACCATCGCAATCGGCGTTGCAAATATAAACTGAAAGCCTGAGACACCGTCTCGCGATTCAAAGAATCCGGACGTCGACCAGAACATCTTGAAAAATCCGAAAATCGTTCTATTTCCTGCATAGCGCCCATCCACGTAATTTACCAAAGGTAAAAACGGAGACTTGAATATTCCGTTATAAAGTGGGAACACCGGATTTCCGGTTCTAATGTAGGCAAATACGTAGCTATGAAGCGCAACAAAAACAGCAAAGACAAGCAAGACGCCAATCCATTTGGTACTCGGGCGCAGGTTATAAAAATTGATCCTCCAATGCGTTCGAAGAATGACATACGGCACAAAGAGTGCCGCCAATAATATCAACATCGTGATCTTGCACGCGAGTGCCAGCGCGCATACGCCGACGGCGGCTACCAATACGTCCATCCAAGGCGCGCGGCGTAGTCTGAGTATCAGCGAACCAGCCGTCGCCGCAAGGCAGATCGCGAAAAGCTCCACTTGCTGCGACGTGATAAGCAACGGGATGATAGGCGATGAAATTGTGACCGCGCACAGCATTAGTCTCGGGCCACTCTGCACTTTCGCAAGACGCAGCAGTCGCCAGATCATCCAACTCGCAAGCGCAAGGAAAACAATGTTCGTAGCGCCACGAGCATCACGTCCTGCGAGGAAGGTGACGCATCCATGGATCAGGTCGACTGCGAAAGGCGCGAGCGCCCATTCTTGCGAAGTAAAGTTAAACTGAACTTGTCGGTAGAAACGAAGCTCTGTACCGATTAATCGATGAAGCGAATTGTCGTCGTAATTTATTGTTGGAAAAAACGCACATGACGCAACGTAGGTAAAAACCAGAAGAAAAAAAGCCAACTGAACATAGGGCATCCGCACGAGCGATGCCGCGACTCGGCGCCGCATCTTACCTAATTCATTAATCGACGCGAGCGAAAGTAAATAAGGCAGCGCGAAAATACCGACATAGACCGAGCGATAGTTAAAGCGCGTGTGCATGAGCACACCCAGAACCACAAGCAGGAAAATCGTTCCGCAAATCCAACGCAGCTCGGGAATGCGAAGACGCTGATGTACGCGAGCCCTAGTTACAACGAAGTTTCCTGCGAGATAGATACTACCCGCCGCGTAGACAGCGCAAATCGCGCTTACTGCGTCCGAGCCGATAGCCAAGAATATCGCACACAGGATAAACAAAAGAACCCGCGACCATAGTACCGGAAGTGCTAAATTGGCAGCAAACGCGATGATTGCCGAAGCCGTCGCGTATTCAAGGAACATTGCAGTTGAAGGCGCCGCCAGCGGCTTTGCGATCGGGTCAAACTGAAACGCCACGAAAATCAGAACAATCAACGAGCAGCAAACAAGCATTGCTGCGATTGAATTTACCCACGACTTGTCACGGGCAAATGATAAATTCTCGCCTCGATTTAAATATGAATTATTGCTTTTATTACTGAGCATTTTGCTAAGCAATCAATGAAATATAAACACCACAAATAATAAAAATCGCCCCGACGAACGTCCTCGCCTTCAGCGCTTCGTGAAGAAAAACACTGGACAATATTGGAACAAGAAAAAAAGCCAACGACGTAAACGCGTATGCCACGCTGAGAGGGGTCGTTTTCAGGACAGCAAGCCAGAGAACTGTGGCTACCCCGTAGATCACAAGCGCAATGATCAAGGTTGGGTTCAGGAGACTTGGGATGAACTTCGCAAGGCGAAAATCGATTTGAGAAGCTGACAGTTTGAAGAGAATCTGCCCCGTGGATAGCGCCAGAATAGTCAGGAGCGCCAAAAGTACTTTTGATGTATTCATGCTTGATTGATCAGCCTTGCGGTTCAGATGGTGGGGTGAGATCGCCCCTGCGCGGCGAAAGCATGTCATGAATGCTCTTTCGCGGAACGTTGGCGACATCGAACGAGATAAATGCCAGGAGAAGTTGCAGCCCCATCAGTACGCAAAGTGTTGATACCATAATCGTGCCAAATGGCGTCGCCTGCTTCAAGAACAGATTCGAAATCCAGTGGTAAAGTCCGAACACCATTCCAAAGGAAAACAGAATCACTCCAATCACCAACTCAAAGGAGGCGACCGTCATATCACGCAGAAAATAATTGTAGAACACCCGCTTGCCAAAATTTCGCACGTGCTTGGCAAAAAACTCAGGAAGGACACGCTTGATATTAAGATTACTTTCTTCATCGCCGTAATGCGCATGCATTGGCACATCAACGACCACTGCACGTATCGTATTGAGCCTGAAAAGCATGTCAGTCTCAAAGAAATAACGCTTACTGATTTTGTCCAACGGCAGCGATGCCGCGACATTGGCGTGAATTGCCGTATATCCGTTTGTTGGATCAAATATCGACCAGTAACCAGTCGATATTTTTGTCAAAAACGACAAACCAGCGTTTCCAAATATCCGAATTTTCGGCATCTGATTAATAAAGGTGAGATCGTAAAAGCGATTTCCCTTTGTATAGTCAGCCTGACCGTTAAGGATCGGAGCGACGAAATACTGCAACAAGTCAGGATCCATCTGACCGTCGCCATCGATCTTGACAAGCACTTCGGCCCCATCGTTGATAGCTGCTTTGTAGCCGGTCATGACTGCGCCGCCGACGCCCTCGTTTTTGGCGTTACGCAAAACATGTACTCGGGGATCGACGCAGTGACGCTCGATAAATTCACCCGAATTGTCTGGGCAGCAGTCGTCGACCGCGTACACCCGCCAAACGCGGTCGTCGATCTTCGACAATACGCCCAAGATGTGATTGGTAACGCGATAGCACGGAATAACGACTGCAATTTTTCTCATATGTTTTAGAGTGTATTGCTGCAAGTAGCGAGCGGCCAATTCTACCCGCGTTCGCAGCGGTCCCGACAAGGGTGGTCGAGTGATTTATGGATCGGAGCGAAGCCGTCGTAACCCCTAAGCTTGGGCGAGTGCAGTTCGACGTTCCCTACCGGCGAGAACCGAAACTGGCCGGCAATCGATGTCAAACTCCAGCAATCCGAGTCGCCACTTCCAATAGATCCCCGACGCGAATAACGTCTGGATCCAAATCCTCGACAAGAGCATCCCCAAACAAATAGCAGGTCCCGACCTTCGCCGCCTTGGCGGCCTGTATATCGGTCAACGAGTCTCCAACCATAACCGACGCGCCAAGATCAACGTGATGCTCCGCCGCCGCCCTCAACAACATCCCCGGCGCCGGCTTCCTGCACTCACAAACAATCCCATACCCGCCAATCCCAGCAGTCGGGTGATGCGGGCAGTAATAAACCTGCGTAATCGGCGCGCCTTCGGTAGCGAACTGTTCAAGCATCCACCCCGTAAACGCAGCAAACGTCTCTTCACTGTAGTACCCGCGCGCGATCCCCGCCTGGTTGGTCACAACAAACACGTCAAACCCAGCCTTCCGCGCCTGACGCACCAACTCAAAA
>Ga0153933_1000441_pt1 | contig 15201 bp, 17 predicted proteins | sample TSNJ017MetaG_FD_102275 | JGI IMG/M metagenome (GOLD analysis project Ga0153933, IMG submission 102275) | Attine ant fungus gardens microbial communities from New Jersey, USA - TSNJ017 MetaG | ecosystem: Host-associated > Fungi > Mycelium > Unclassified | place: USA: New Jersey, Wharton State...
AGTGAAAATCCTGAAACCCTGCTAGCTTGAGAGAATCGCAGTGGTACTATTCACAGGTAAATCAAGCTGCCAGCCCTTCTGAGAGCCGCTTTACCATCTGATTCGCGCTTAATATCAGAACGGCCCGCCATAGCTGTCCGCAGAGACGCCTTGAGCAAATACAGTTTCTCAAAATTCAACACCTGGAATGTTTATGAGATGGGTTCTAAGGTCTCACCTGAGTAATGGTGCCGACGGACATTTGTGTGGCCAGTTGAATGTTGCTATACAGTGACGTATTAGCGCCCATCTGTATCGTACCTGTACCGAGCCAATTATTAACCCCGATCAAAACGTTCGATGTCGGTGTATTGGTCGGGCTGTAGTAATCGACGTTTAAATAGCCAGGCGATAAAAATGTGTTTCCGGATACGGTCACGTTATTTGCTCTTATGTAGAGATCGCCAAGCGTTCCCCCGAAAGTGTTTCCTGTAAAAGTCATGTAAGAAGGCGGGGGATTCGAGACAGCGGAATTAATATCTACGTTCGCCGTACCGCTTGGTCCAGGAACATTATCGAAGTAATTCCCGATGACATTTAGGTTGGTCGGAATTCCTCCCCCGTACACAAGGGCTCGGAAGGCTGGATTCGAGGTGTTGTTTGTAGCTACAGTAGCTTGGACATAATTTCCCTGCAGCGTGACGTTCGAAGGGCCACTCATATCGAGCCCTACCTCGTCGTTCAGAGCCATGTTGTGTGAAATAACGGCACCTGATAGAAGGTAGGTCGAGTTTTCGCTAGAAAGCGAGATGGCCGCATCCCCACGATTTAAAATGTGGTTATCCGTTACGGTTATCCCACTAACTCTTCCTCCGATATGGATGCCGTCCCAATTGGAGTAGGCGGTTGGACTTGAAACGGTGTTGTTTGCGATGTCTACATCCGCTAAACTTCCGCTTCGACTGTTGTAGAAAATGGATATTCCCCACGCCGAATTGGAGATATTGCAGTTCGTGATCTTGACATGGTGGTGAGCGGCAGAGTCCGATGAGGATGAAAACCAACCAATTCCTGACGCATAGGGGTTGCTGCTTCCGTAGGAGTTAGTGAAGTCAATTTCCACGTGATCCCATTCAACGTTATCCGCATTAATTGCATAAAATGTCGGGCTAGCCTGCCCACTTGGTACGGTAATTAGGCCATAGCCGCGCCAGTGAACTCCGCTTCCATATGAGATACTTCCCCCAATAATGCAATTTCCTGCGTAGGTTATAGTAACCGGCGACCCCGTAGTCGTGTAGGAAGATGCTGCGGCGTTAGCGGCTGCTTGAAACTTTGCTGTGTCGTCCGTTGATCCATTACACACAGCACCATACGTGCTCACGGAAAGAACGCCGGTCTGGGCCGAAAGTGTAAGAGGCACGAAGAGGCTCAGAGCGAGGAATACGTAGACCACATACTTCATATATATATATCCTTTCAATGCCAGTGTGATTGGGTAGGGTCCAACGCCAGCATTGATGATCAGCGCGGCGCTGAAAGAGTGGAAGTCGACAAGCCAAAGACCGATCAATGTATAGTCAATCTTCCGACGATGAATTATGAATAATGCGTGACCACCGCAAGGCTCATACAAGTCCATTAGGCCTTCTTGTTAACTAGATCGCGATTGTGGGCGAGAACCCTTCCTGGTGTAGCCAAGTTCGCGAGATAAAAAACAGAAAGCACTGGAAGATGAACACTGCCGGTATCGTCCCGCTACAGTTTAGCCCGACCGTTCCGGTAGGCACGTACTCGGTGACGGCGCACACCGCTGATGGCGCGAAGGTATGGGACCCACCTCGTGCCCATGACGATACACCTTCGCCGTTCGACATCACGGTGTGGCCCTCGCACTAGCGCGAGCCGGGTGAAAACGGGGCGTTTGAGATAAAATGTTGCTATGACAAGGTGGCTTGCATCGCATGTTTATCTCGCTGAATGGATCGCCACTCTGCCAGTCTTCTGGCTCATGCTGCGTGGTGTGATACGGGCAACCAAGGCGTCTATTCCAACTTTGGCTCTTTGCGTAACGGCAAGTGCAGTTATAGTCTCGATTCGTTTGTCCGGCAACGGTGAAACGCTCAAAGAAATGGCTAGATATATGGCATTAGCAGTTGTCGGTATCGTCGTTTGTGAAGCGCTAGGACATCAAAAGGCAGAACTAACCGCATCAGTTAATTAGAACATCAAATTATTCGTTCTGACTTAACCTGGACCGTGGCGGCTAGCTTCACTCTTGCGAGCCTCTTCTCTTTCCCTCTGAATCTTATGCACCCACAATCCCTGCGACACGAGTGCTGTTACAACCGATGCAATTCGTACTACGCGCCACTGGCGAGCCGGGTCTTTGATGAATTCAGGCACTACGAGCGGGACGAGCAGCCCTGCGGTATTTAGCCAATGACCCGTAGCACCGAGGGACGAATGTGCGTGATGAAACGCCTGGCGTTGCTGGCTCCCATGATGATGCGTATTAGCGTGCAAAGCTCTACCTATAGTGGTTTGTCAGGCCACTCTACCCATAGATGTAGACAGTTCAAGTTATTTCAAACGGCGGAGAAGCCCGAGCCGATAGGCAGGAAGAAGACGAAGCAAACCCGCGCCTTCAAAAAAGCGCCGTCGGGTTTGAGTAGTCCCGGTGCCGTTGAGCGATTTGGCCATTCTTGAATTGAATGAAGCGAGATGAAAGATCAACATTGTGTTCCATGGGGTGCATCAGCGCTGAGGGCTGATAGTCTGATCTAGAAGCAACTGGAGATAGATGGAAACCAATAAAATCATCGCTGGAATCGACGAAGAGATTTCACGTCTTACGGAAGTGAAGAGGCTGCTTGCAGGCGAGGGCACCGGTGCACGCAGGGGCAAAAAGACAGCATCAACGGGTGGAAGTGCGAAGAGAACACTCAGTCCCGAAGCCCGGAAGCGTATCGCCGATGCTCAGCGGAAACGGTGGGCGGCGCAGAAAAGGTCAGCAAAGTAGTTTCTGCACTCGCGTTATGAGACAGAAGATGTTTGCCGTCAGTCAGCCGAATCTCGGTTTGGGTCCGTTTTTGGCTGGTTGCGCTCTGTGTCCTGAGTGCCTTCCCGCCGACTAATTCGATTCAGAACATAACCGGAGATTCCTCCAAGCAATGTGCCTAACACCTGCCCGTCGATTTTTGAAGCGAGGCCAAGTATAAGTATGGTTAGCGATATAAATAAGATCGTTACAAGCTCGATGATCTTGTCTACAGAAAAGCCTAGCTGAGAGCCAAGTGTTGGGTTCTTGAGTACGATTAGACCTCGAATTATTTGTGGGAATAAGAAGAGGGCTGCCGCCGTGAGGCAAAACCACGGCAGTCCGTACTTAATCGCTAACCGGTTCATAAAGGCCTCGTCTCCTCGGGCCTCGATGACTTCGGCACGGCAACTTCTGGTAGATTTGAGATCGTCCTTAATCTTCTGCTGTAGATCGGTAAGTGCGCTTATAGCTGCTTGTTGAGCGCTTAACACTTGCGCCATATCTTTCTGAAAATTTTGCGAGTTCAGATCCGCAATTGCTTCAAGAACCTGTTCTTTGGGTTCCGAGGAGACTTCATCTACATCGCCGAGACGACTATAAATTCGGCCATCTAGTACTTGCCGAACAGCAGCTGTGTATTTCGCCAAGGTCAGAGCTACTTGTGGGTCGGAGTTGTTTCCTTCTCCCTGCATTGGAAGGCCAATCATTGTAGTAAATGGGTAAGAGTAGGACTGCCTCAGCGATTTAACGGATTGGGGAAGGTCACTCCTAGTAATGGTGGACCCTTTTAACGCTCGTAATTCACTCTTTGCAATGGCTTGCCAACGATCAATGTCTTGAGCCGTTTGATCGTTTGGTTTTGGGAGACTTTGTGAGACTAGGCCCATGCCGAGTAACGCCGATTCAACGGGTTGCTGTCGGGCTTCGAGAAATGCGATTGCTTTGTTCAAATCTTCCTGTTGCTGTTCGAGGCCATCAGTAGTCGATTCGAGAGCACATGCTGCTGCTTTTGAAGGCAAGGGCGGTTTCTTGTCATCATCTTTTGGCGGTGCTGATGAATGCGTCTTGTCATCAGTCTTTACAGGAGTCTGTATCGCAAAGGCTATTGTTACGGAAACACACAGCCCACAGACAGTTATGATCCGCAAAACATTGCTGTGCGAGTTTGACATTTAAAACACTTTTCTACCCTACGTCGCCGTCTACCCTGTTAAGCCTAGTATGCCCGGTTGCAGAGTGGACTCAAAGTCTACCACAGCGTTTGATGTGTGTTTCCCGTTGCCCCTCTATAACAGGTTGATTTCTAACTCGATAAAATACATTATCGCGTTAGGACTAAGTACATAGAGCGGGGCGGTGGTTAACGAGCTAGTTAGTGTCAATAGCGAACATACCCTCACGCCGGACCAGTACCGCGACCTCGCCGATATTCCTCCAGAGCTGGAATGGCTCGCTAACATCACCAACCCGAAAACCCGCCGCTTCTATAAAAGCGATGTTTCAGAATTTCTGAGTTTCACGGGCCTGAAAGATTCCTCGGCGCTGCGTTCTGTGGCGCGCTCGCACGTGATCGCCTGGCGTGATGATCTGAAGAAGCGCTCACTGGGGCCAGCGACAATCCGGCGCAAGCTCTCGGCGCTGTCATCGTTGTTTGATTATCTCTGCGAGCACAACGCCGTCCTGGGCAATCCGGTGGACGGTGTGAAGCGCCCGATAACGAACAATAACGAAGGCAGCACCCCTGCCCTGGGCGATGCGCAGGCGCGACGGCTGCTCGATGCACCGCCAGCCGACACGCTCAAAGGCGTGCGCGACCGGGCGATACTCGCGACCCTGCTCTATCACGGCATTCGCCGCGAGGAACTGTGCCTGCTGCGCCTGCGCGACATACAAACCCGCGAGGGAGTTCCCCACCTCCGCATCCAGGGCAAGCGCGGCAAGATCCGCTTTGTTCCCGCTCACCCGATGGCGCTACGCCTCATTGGGGAGTATTTGGAAATGGGGGAACACGGCGGGGGGCAGGAGCACAAAAGCCTGGACGAAGCGTTGTTCAGGCCAGTTGCCAACAATAGGACCGGCAAGCTCGACAAGCACCTTGATCCGGGTTCGATATACTAGGGATATCCTCCGCAAATATGGGCGTGAAACGGGCATCAACGCGGAAGTGAACGGGCTGTGTGTGCATTTGCAGCGGGAAACGGCGGCGACGAACGCGCTTTCAGACGAGGCGGATATCGCCAAGGTGCAGGAATGGCTCGGCCATGCTAACGTCTCCACGACCAGGCTGTACGACCGGCGTAAGACGCGGCCGGAGGATAGCCCGACATTTCATGTGAAATATTAGGCGAAACATCAGAGATCTGGATCCTGGTGGCTAGTGCTAAACATCGATGCTGTGGTGCGAAGCGCAAAGAAGTAAAAATAAGCCGGAAGCAGGTACTTTACGCAATCCCTGAGGGGGCCCTATGATTACGCCATCCCTGAGGATGGCGCCTTAGCATTCCGTGTCCCTCGGCACGCCCGAAACTGAAATGGCTTCTGAATCGAGGTAATGATATGACCTTAGTTGCCGCTTTCAGGTGCCAAAATGGAGGAATTCTCCTGTGCGCAGATCGGGAAGAAATTTACGGCGATGCTAAAAGGCAAGTTGACAAGATTTATCCGATTCATCTGCCAACTTTTCAAGTATTCATCGCTGCAGCGGGACCAGCAAACGTAATCAGTAGAGCTTGTTCGGATATTCACAACTCTCTGACGCAAGCTTTCTCTGATGACAGGGACATAAAAGGTGAGTTTAAGGGTTTGATCGAATCGGACCTCCACTCAATCCACGAAAAATATGCTGCGAATCTGCAAGGATGGCCTTTAGATCTGATTGTGATCTTTGCTCCACTGGAGCCACACGTAGCGCCGCTTCTATATAGAACAGATATGGCGATGATGATTTCTGCTCAGTTCTATGTAGCCTATGGTTCTGGGCAAAGAATTGCAGATTACCTTGCTGATCGTCTTTACGACTACGAGCGTCTTGATAATGCCACATTGCTAGCAATGGCGGCGTTTATCTTTCGAGAGGCAGAAGAATCGACTGGCGGCGTCGGAATGGGCGTGGACATGATGTGGATACGCGAAGGGAATGCTATGACGATGAGCATTGGTCCAGATCTTGTGAAAGATCTTCAAGATCAAATTCCAAACCTGTCGGATGCGATCTATTCGCATTGGAAGGAGCATGTCAAAGTTCCCAAAACCATTCTCCCAAAGCAACTTTCTACCTGACGCAGCTCGCATAAAGTCGCATAATTAGACCGTGACAAAAGCGGACGCGAACATCGCTTCCGATATTCGACGGTGATCTCACTGATGTGCTTAGCTTGTTCAAATGAGCTGGCGACCTCAGGGTTCCTGCGGAGTCAGCGTTGGAGCGGAACTCCTTGCTAGGATAGGTGACAGGCTGCTGTGAAACAATCGCTGCACAAACAGAAATCGCCAGACACTTGGCCGAAGTCAGAGGGAAGTACGTGCGATGAATATGAGATGCCCCAATTGCCGATCCACCCTCTTTCACCTAGAGGAAGAGCCGAATGGCAGCCAGTTCTTGTGCTGTTATAGAAGCATTAAATGCGGTTGGAGCGTTCAGATCAAACCACCTGTGCCGTTGATACCAAACAAAACCGCCAAATGAAAGGTAGCGCTTTGCGTAAGGTAGATATTTCGGAAACAAACTACCTGCCAGCAGCTTCGATCGTAAATGCGGCCCAGAATACCGTTATGACTGACAGTAGGACGATGCCCATGAGGGTGGTTGTCAGGCGACTGTTGATTTTGACAAGGAGTGCGGGATCCCAAAGTGCTTCAGGATCGTTAACGCGTTGCGCCCCATACCCGCTCATGAATTGACGAACGGACAGGCCGCCTCTGGTTTTGCGAGCCTCAGCAAGCGCCGCCTTAGCTTCGGGTCGCAAGTCACCTTCCTGCCCGATTACAACATTCTGCTCAAGGACCCTGTGCTTCTTATCCGTAAGCGGTTTCCCATCGGCGTCGACGAGCGGGATTGTCACTATGTGTAGCTTGCGAAGCGAATCAAATCGAACTACCGCCGCAAATCCTAATATGCCGGCTAAGATGGCGGCTCCTCCAAACCAGAGATAGTTCGACTTATCGATTATTACGTAGGTAACTGCCATGAGGGCTACGGCAAGCATTCGCGCTGCAGCAGTCACCAAGAATGACGGCGTGCCGCTCGTCAGCCACGTCCATCGCTTCACTCGGCCAAGCATTTTGAGGAGCAGTATGCTGAAAGTAGCAACCAGAGCTGAGGCGAGGGCCACCACATTGGCAAACGGACCGTATCTACTGAGATCCATGGAGCATCGCCCTCAAAAATTCAGATGGGCCAACGGCGGCCCCGGAAGACTCGCGACTAGATTGAGATCCCACTGTATAGTATTTCCGTATGCACCACCATCCACGCCGAATATATAGGTCCCTGCTTGGAGTACGCTCGTCGTGGGTGTCGTTGGGCTGTTGAAGTTGTTGGGCGACACATAATATGCGCCAGACCAGAAGACCCTGAGCCCACTTGAGTTAGTAGAAACCGTGAAATGACAGCCAGGCGTCGCGACTGGTGATCCCTGAACGAACTGCCGCAGGCTCAAGAGTGTCGCGCGATGCCAGGCCGGCCACGGTCCGTTGTTTTGTAGGCCCCGGACTGCCGCCACTCTTGTTGCCACGAAATCAATAGCACGTCTTTGAAACGTCGATCGAGCTTCTTGCCGGTCCATTAAGGCAAATCCATTTATCCGACCCTCTCTGAGCAAAGATCGGAGGTTATACATTTCCTCATAAAAAAATGGATGCCGGAACCGATCGCGACCTTTGCCAAATCCAAAAAAGGTAAGAGGCGACGAGTGGTATGTATTGCCGAAAGCAACCTGCAAAGAAACGGGTACCGTCTCCTCAGCGATCCGCACGGCAGGGACACCTGCATCTATTTCTTCCAAGAACGTCAGTTCATCCGAAAATTGATTGGCATTCTCTTCAACATCGGATACGGCTAGGCCTGGCCCAAGTTCCATGCCTTCCGTTTCGCGATTGATCAAACGACTTACAATGGTTTCGGCGTATGCGGAGTCCTCGTTAGAATAGTCCGCCATGTCCATTAACTCCGATCTTGATTACGCTTTGTGTTTCAGGCAAACACTATACGCTAATATGCAAAAGCAGTAGAGTATTCCGCCTCACAAGTAGTGTCGTAGTGTGGATTTTGTTAGTCGTGGGGTGCCTACTAGGTTGCGCGGTTGTACCCATGGAAGCCTGCTGGGCTGAACATCTCTACAGGCGTCAATGGCGGAAACCTGTAAACTTCGCAAATGTTGGTTTGGTGCGGTCCTCTCCCGTAGACATCTATGTAGCGGACCTGACCGCAAAGCCACACAAATGTTTCCGAGTGAAGAATTGCGATTATCTCTTCTTCTGAAAAGATGACCGCGTTTTCACGCCTCACCTCTCGAATAATTGGCTCACCCGGCGGAATAAGTTGGCGTTCGTCAGTAAGTTCTATGGGATTGAAAATAGACGTATCTGGAGGGTCATCAAGCGTCTCGCCCAATTGGAGCTCGAATCTGCTTGCAACGGCGATCGCGGGGGTATTCCCGAAATTTTTCAAATGGCAAAGGTCGCTTTGGGAACATTTACCACCGGATTGAATGTGATCTTGTCAATTGATTGAACAAGGAGCCATGCCCTGTCCGCTGTCATTTGGGCATCTGCACTCTTCGAGGCGGCGGAGGCGGCCTTTCTCGTTTCCCATGATTGCCAGCCGATTACGCCGCCGGTAAGTCCAGCAATGACTACCAATCACCAATCAGACTTCGCCCACCAACGAGACCGTTCGAGGGATACGTCACTGGCTGGCAGGTTATCGTCGGGCTTATTCTGGCCCGCACTATGTTTGGATTGGCGCTCTTCGCCATGCGCAGGATGAAGAACCGGCTGCTCTTGTTTGGCTGGCTCGGGATTCTTATTGGGCTGACCGCACACACTGACTGCCACTAACGCATCTATTGCGAATATCGCCAGCCATTTCAGCATGATGGCGAAAATGTATCACAGAAATATCTCCGCTTCGAACCCGGAGTACAACCATTAAAGCTGTGAAGACAAATCCATTCTGGATCACATCATCAATCATCCGAAACTCGCGAGTTTGTTGGAATTATGGCGTGCCGTAATCGGTGGCAAGGAGTTAAAGCTAAGGCGTTGTCGTGACGTGCTGAATGACAAAGATAAAGAGTTGGTCGTGGTTCCTTAGGACAAAGACATCATCACAGTGCTTGGTTTCGTAGCCTCGCATGAGTCAAAGAAGACTGACGAATATTTGCAGGCCGACCGAAAGCAATGCTGACATGAGTTAACGGTTATCCGTCCAAGAGGCTTTCGATGTCACGAGCACCATGGATGACATGGACGATCTCGACGCCGTGACGCTTGATTTGGTAGAAAATTAGCCAGTTCTCGAAGCCCCGTACCGGCCAGCGACGGAGGCGGCGGGTAGCCGACTTCTGAAAACCGCATAAGATGCCCATCCGCGGCATGTCGACCAATGACTGAAAGCTGGCGATGAGTTGATCAAAAAAAACGTTCGGCGGTCTCCAACCCAGCCTGTTCTTCCAAATAGTCCAGCTGAGCGTTGATTTCGCGCCATGCCAGCGGGCGCACATTGAACTGCGCCATTTAGCATTTTGCCGGTTGCCGTTGCTTAGCGCGGGCCCGCAGCCTTTGCCGTACTTCATCGACCATCTCAGGGGTGACTTCCATGGGATCTCCTGAATTGATGGCGCTGAGTAATATCTGCTCCAGCTGCTCTTTCGCTTGCCGCTTCTGGTCGGCGCGCACCAACTCGCGAACATACTCGCTGGCGCTGCTGTAGGCTCCGGTAATAACCTGCTCTTCCACATACTGCTTCATCGGATCGGGAAGAGAGATATTCATCGTCTGCATGGCCGAATCTCCAAAAAATCACCTTAGCACTTATGGCAATTATTGTCAATTGTTGGCCGTCGATAGAGGTAACACGCGAACGCCCTATCCTCCTCCTCCGCATCATTGATAGTGATATTCGGCGATCTATTGCCAGATATTGGCGACCTTCTCGCTGAGAATATGCCGTGTCACACCCCGGCTTTCCGGCGTCGCTCAGAATTGCGTCTGAGCCGCGCGCGGGCATCTATGGGCGAGATATGCTGGCCACGGTCGAGGGATTCTAGACGTCGGCCAAGCTCCTGGTTAAATCCTGCAAGTTTGGGCGACCAGCCACGGTCATGTTCTCATGTTCTTCGAGCAGTCGGAGAGCGTCCCTGATCACTTCGCTTGCGGAGTTGTAGAGGCCTGATTCAATCTTGGCCCTCACAAACTTCTCAAGTTCGGGCGTCAAAAAAAACATTCATACGGCTTTGGTTCTGGATTGTGGCTATGAGCCCTACCAGCATACCGCGGCTTTACGGAATATCCTCAGTCGGATCACCTGGAAAGCACCACGAAATAGCTACGGATGCATCGAGGACGAACTCCGCCATCAGAAGCGGTGGCTTTCATGCAGAAGAGCGCGGGTGATGGGCTCGCCTAAGCTCAAGTGATGTCTTTCGCCAAATTCAAGCATCCTGCGCACTGCTTCTGTCCGATCCTGTCGTTCCGAAGAGGCCACCTTGCCGCTGCCGGGGAGAGCTGCTTCCTCAACGAGGGTAAGCACATATTCTTCCAGGACCATTCCGCTCGCTTGGGCCTGCGCCAGAAGGCCAGCTTCCACTTCGGGCTTAAGGTGCAATGTAACGGTCATGATGAATTTCGCCTTACATCCAGTTTACGTCAGGACACCCTACTCCGAAGCCATCGAAATGTCCACGGATTTGCATGGGGACAAGGGCCGGATTCCGCCGCTTCTCATTATTGAAGAGGGAGTGACCTGCTGCAGGTCAGGGGCGGTCTCACCGGCAAGGGCTTGATTTCGCCACTGTCCGGCATGGAGGATGGTTGCAGCAAGGGCCTGGTGGCAGGATCTATGAGCACCAGCTCGGCCGCATTATCCGAGAGGTCCGTGGAATTGAATAAGGTGCTGCGCGCGAACCAGCCGTCTCGGCGCTCTTCGATCACCTGGGAATAGGCGTTGGAGCTCAGGTAGTCGTAGAGCAAAAGGCGTTTTCCGTATTGCGCGCTCAACTCCCTGGCAAGCGCGCGGATCTCGTTCTGATCGTGGTAGGGATATTGCCTGGCTATCCGGTAAACCGTAAGCTCCCCGTTTATCAGTCGTAAACCGACGACCGTCAGATATCGGCTTGGTGCGCTACGATAAGCCCCCAGGAACCGTCGCTCGCCCCAAATGCCGCGCGCCGACGCATTGCATTCATACTTGTACCGCCGCAGTATCCCGAGGTTGTCCTTTGAGAGCACGTTATAAGCGTCGCTGCCGTATCTCCAGCTGAGCGCGTCGGCAAGCCGAGCCTGATCCTCCTTCGCATAGCCACGAAAGGCATTCTCCGGCTGGCACCCTACTCCGGCGCAATCTTCTTTCACCATGTCCTTCTTAGGCGTGATCCAAGCCACCCCATCGAAACGAGCGTCCTGAATCGTTTGTCCGATGCAAAAACCATCGAGACATAATGGTGGCTGCTGCGCCCAAGCCGGTCTCAGCGCGAAGATCGCAATGCACCAGAAAGCGGTAACTCGGACCGCGCGGCCGGCATGTTTCATTACACCTACCTCTTTCGAGAACAAGTTCAGGCTGAAAGGATTTCGACCAGATTACCCCCTGCTCCGTTTGCGGTCGTTTCGTTCAACTGCTGCGGCGGCGTTCTGAGCGGTAATGAGCGGGTATCCCTCATCCTTCAATCGGACGCGGTCGCGGGCTTTTTCGCTGACGTCCACCAGCTTGGCGGCGGTGTCCTCAATGCTCCATCCCCAGTCGATTGCCGTCATGCACCAGGAAAAGTCTGCCATGCTGCGGTCGGGGCCGTTGCCCTGCAAGCTTGGCGGCGCCCCGGCAAGTGACCGGGCGTAGTCTGGCCAGACCTTCGTGCTCTTTGCATAGTGAACGCCATTCCTGACGGAGCTGGTTCTGGCCGTGTAGGCAGGAGCGATGACTTCAGGCTCCGGTGCGGCAACAAGCCTCATTTCCTGCAACTGCTCCTTGGTTACAATTCGGCCTGGAATGGATGCGCTGATGCGCACCGTCGGAAACTCTGGTTCGTATTTGCGCTTGTAGTTGCTGGTGCCTGCAACACGGGTAGCGCCTGAGGCGGAATGATCGGCCCCTGCCCCTTTCCTGAGCCTGCGGGAAAAGTCTTTGGCCTCTTCCGGCGTCCTTAGTCCTGAAACGGCAACCCATGCCTGGTGATTGCCGGGCGAGGTCTCCAACGTCAGAAACGCCGCCTCCCCTACCCTGCTTAGCCCAGCCGCATCAAGGTCGTCGAGCTGTACGAAATGTACCTTCTCACTCAGCGGGCGAACGATGATGTTGTTTTGGCGCTCTCTCGCGCCGGGAAAGAGTTTAGGTAGAGAATTCTTGAGCTGAGCGAGCGACTGGCTGGATCTGAATCCGCGCTTCTCGCCGTCAATGTTAGTGTGAGTCAGATCGAAATGCGTTGCGCCCACGCTGGCAAACGTATCAAGCATCTTCAAGGCTTCGTCGAGCTGCTGCACAATCTACTTCCTGGTGAGAGTCAAATGAGGAATTCAGCAGACGATAGCCGCACATTCTGAGACATGCAAGCAGCGCATAAGGTCACACCACTAATAGACGCACTATCAGCCCCCGCCGTGCTTCACGAGGGATAGTTAAGAAAGGGTCTTCTCTTTCTTAGGAAGCGAGAGCCCTCGATGGGCTCGAGCTTCCATTGCTGGGTTTAGATTTGATTGATTTTCTTCCACGACCTAAAGAATTCAAATTCTTAATTCAGAATTCATGGTGATAAAAACGTCGAAAGTTCAGACGTTTCCGCAACACATCGTAACTTTTCGGGGGGATTGCAACACCTTATGGGGGCGTAGCGAAACATGCCGGGGGGGTAGCGTAACTTCTTGGGGGATCGGCTCCTGCATTTCTGCGGTTTGGCAATTATTGAGGCTCTGCTGCAGATGGATGATAGACCCTAAAGGTCTGACTGGGCGCTGATTTGCCTATCGGACCGTCAACGTAACATTTTGGGGGCGGGTGAGTCATATCGTAACTTTTCGGGGGAGTAGTGTCCAAGCTCTCTGCCGGATGCGTCAGATTGTTGCTATCAACATCTGCGAGGTATTGTAATGTGCGCCTTGCTGGATGCCCCTTTGCTCGCCAAAGGTGGATCGTAACTTTATGGGGGCGCTGTTTGCGTCGTAACTTTTTGGGGGAGATATTCAGACAGTTGCAGAAATAGTCCATAGGTAGCTGCTCTGAGCGGTTGCGTTTGAGGCAATCAGCTTTACAAGAGATTCATCGTAACTTCTCGGGGAAAGTATGTCTTATCGTAACTTTCTGGGGGGCTACATATCGTAACGCGTTGGTTGACACAAGGTTACGATACCGCTATTCCGTTTCCTTGTGAGATTCAGAACGATTGATCAAAAAACGAATGGTGACGAATTCGCCAAAGCGCGTGAGCTGATTGAGATTCGCGGCACGGGAAGCTTATCGCTGCAAGACCGCGGCGTGATGAATGTCCTTTATGCTAACGCCGGATCAAAGCTATGCGACGAGACGACACACGTCATAGGCATTTCCGATCTACGTGGCGCACACAAAGGCGGCGAAAGGGTCAAGGATTCCATCCTGCGACTTATGAAGACAGTGGTCGAAGTGCCGACGAAGGACAGCAAAGGCGCTCCCGCGACTAAGCTCGTACAAATTCTTTCGGACACGACCGTCAGCGACGAGGACAATAATCCGGCAGGCCAGGTGGTCTACAGCTTCTCCCGAGGCATGCGTGAAATCATCAAAGACTCGACGCTGTGGGGCCGCGTTCGCAGCGCGGTAGTATTTGCCTTTACGTCAAAGTATGCGCTCGCGCTCTATGAACTCATCACGGCGCGTATCAACCTAACCCATGTATGGCAGGAGGAATTTGCGGTCGAAGATTTCAGAGCGCTTCTTGGAGTGCCTGATGGCAAATTGGAGCGCATACCTAATCTGCTGCAAAGAGTAATTCAGCCCGCCGCTCTCGAAGTGAATGGCTTGGCGGATTTCGGTGTGTCGATCGAGCCCATTCGCAAAGGCGGTCAGCTGCGCGGCCTGGTGACCGGATTCCGCGTGGCCTGGTGGCGGAAAGATACACCCGACCTGCAGGCCGCTTACCAAGAATTGAAGCGTGTGAAGACGGGAAGGCTGGGACGGTTGAAGGGAAAGATGGAAACGACCATTGCTCCCGAGAAAGGTCTCCCCTCCCCTTCACTCAAGTCAAAGATTTCTGCCACGGTGGACGCAATGCGTGCAGCTGGTGCTCCGGATGCAGATATTGAGGAATTCATGAACGCCTCGCCGGTTTAGCTGGTGTGATTCACTATTGCGCTGCTAGGAGTTCTGTTTGCCCGTTATAGAATGCGCGCGTTTATCTTTGTCCAGTTCCTTCTGAAGTGCTTCAACCGCACGTTCAAGCGTTTCACCGAGAACCCAACCATTCGCGTCCGAGATTGCATAGAAGACATCGAGCGTTTCCCGTGACGCCTTCAGATTGAGCTCTATATTGCGGCCGGTACGATAACGTCTTTGCAGGCGCGGAGGTCCTTCCGCGGGTTTGGTTGCCTTGAGAGGTTTGGCTTCACGGCTGCGGAAATTTGCAGCTTCAGCGACCGCCCTCACCTCTTCCTTGGCGGGAGCGAATTTATCCGGGATACTCTTTGGCTCGAAGCCGCTTACGTCTAGCTCGGCCACGTCGTCGAAGATGCTGGCGCGCTCCTTCACCATTACGCAACCTGCGCGGATGTTTTAGGCTTTTTCTCCATAAGCGTGGATAACACCTTCGCTGCGAATAACCGTGCATTCGTGACCGCTGCCGGTACATTGGCGACCTGGCTAGGATCTAAACCAGTGAGTGTCCCTCCAAAAGCGAAGATCGAACGGTAGGCTTCCCGCTCGTGTATCTGCGTGTCGAACATTGGTATCTTGTTCGCCCCGAATTCCGCCTCGATGCTTTGCAGCGTGCGCGGCC
>Ga0153933_1000443_pt1 | contig 15148 bp, 10 predicted proteins | sample TSNJ017MetaG_FD_102275 | JGI IMG/M metagenome (GOLD analysis project Ga0153933, IMG submission 102275) | Attine ant fungus gardens microbial communities from New Jersey, USA - TSNJ017 MetaG | ecosystem: Host-associated > Fungi > Mycelium > Unclassified | place: USA: New Jersey, Wharton State...
CTGCGTTCTGCGCAATGTGCGGGGCTTACGTAGTCAAGAATGGCGGTGAGGAACGTTATACGGTGAGTCACCAGGTGTCGCTTTTCGGCTATAGCTGGTTTGTCGCCCTCGCGATCTGCTTGTTGGTCGGAGTCATCGCCGGTTTGCTGCAAGGGACAGCGATCACCAAGTTCAGAATACCCTCATTCATTGTCACCCTGGGAGGAATGACCATCTGGCGCGGGGCCACGCTTATAATCTCCAGCGGCCAGCCGACTAGTGGATTTGATCAGGGTTACCATTGGTGGGGTAACGGTCAGGTTTTAGCGATCCCCATTCCGGTTCTTCTGTTTCTTCTGGTGGCGACCGCTGGTTACATCCTGCTCGCCTGCACTCGATTTGGACGCCAGATTTATGCCGTCGGCGGCAACCCGGAGGCGGCCCGTCTCGCGGGTCTGCAAGTAAACAAACTTCTAATCGTTGTTTACATGATCATGGGCGCGCTCGCCGGTCTAGCCGGCTTTATGCTATCTGCGCGGCTGAACTCTGCGGAAGCGGTTGCCGGCCAGGGCTATGAACTGACCGTTATAGCGGCAGTCGTGATCGGAGGCACCAGTCTGTTCGGCGGACTTGGGGGGGTCCTCGGCACGATTGTCGGTACCCTCTTAATTGGCGTTCTGCTGAATGGTCTCGTGATGATGAGTGTAAACTCCTACTACCAGCAGGTTATTGTTGGATTCATTATCGTGCTGGCAGTCGGATTGGACATGTACGCGAAGTCTCTTCTGGGAAGCGCTAGATAAAATCATCGTCAGGGGCGCCTGCCCACTACCTAACCGGCGGCAGAAAACAACGATTTAGTACCGGGAGACCGAACGGGTGACGGCTAACAACAAAATGAAAAGCGGCGAGACCAGCATTCTCTCGAAGCGACAACAAATTATGAACCGATTAAACAGAGCAGCAGGTTTTCTAGTGATCGTGACCGCAGGCTTTGCTCCCACCTGGAGTACAAAAGCGGCGGATAATAACAAAAGGTTAACCATTGTTTATGCCGTGCAAAATATGGCTTGGCCGTGGCCGGCAGCAGCAGCCAATCTGGCCAAAAAAGAGGGTGACAAACTCGGCGTGGAAGTCCTGATTCAGGATGCAGAAGGAAGCTCCGCCAAGCAGTCCAGCGAACTGCGCAATGCCATAGTTCAGGGAGTTGACGGCATTATCTTGGCTCCGGTCGATGTTAACGCGCTGGTCCCGGCCATTGATGACGTGATCGATGCGAAAGTTCCTCTAATCACGGTCGACAGAAAGGTAACCGCCAGCAAGGTTCCGTTGGCTTACTTTGGGGTAGACAATGTGGCCGCCGGCGAGGCGATGGCAAACTACGTGATTTCGAAGTTCCCGAATGGGGCTAAAATTTTCTTTTTGACCGGCCAGCTAGGCAGCAGCACCGCCAATGAGCGGATCAAAGGGGTACACGAGGCGTTGGCCGCAGGGGGCGCGAAGTATAAAATTGTTTCTGAACAATCCGGCGACTTTTCGCGGGCACGCGCTCTAACCGTTACCCAAAACGTATTATCATCCTTACCGGAAGCGCCCGACGCTATTATCGCATCAAACGACGACATGGCCTTTGGGGTACTTCAGGCTATGCAGGAAGCAGGGGTTCCTCAAAATAAGATCCTCGTGGTCGGACTGGATGCGCTACCTGAAGCACTGCCTCTCATTCGTGATGGCGTCCTGGCGGCGAGCGTTGAAGATCCACTCGCTCAGGCCACCACCGCAGTCGACGCTTTCGTAGCTAGCCTGCGGAATAAAACCCCTTTAACGGGTAAGGTACTAGAGGCCAGGACTATTGAGCAATCCAATGTGACCACCGCGGAGCGGTGGGATGAGGTAAAATAGTTTTACTACCTGGCGGCGGACTGGCGATCTAACGCGAATTTCAAGCGCATCCGTCAGTTGAAAACGCAGTCATCAGCACAAACGGCGGTTATCAAATGATATCTCCAGGCAAAAATCTACGCACCGTACTTGCAGAAGAGAATCCTTTGCAGGTGGTGGGCACAATCAACGCCTACTGCGCGCTATTAGCTAAAAGCTCCGGTTTCCGGGCGATTTACCTTTCGGGTGCAGGTATCGCCAACGCTTCTTTCGGATTACCGGATCTCGGCATCACTACACTCAACGATGTATGTGAAGAGGTACGGCGAGTGACCGCGGCAGCTGACTTACCATTGTTAGTAGATGCCGACACCGGCTGGGGCAGCGCATTCAATATTTCTCGAACCGTTCGAGAACTCATCCGGGCGGGGGCGGCCGGTTGTCACCTCGAGGATCAGGAATCCGCAAAACGCTGCGGTCACCGTCCTAACAAAGCCATTGTTCCCACCGAAGAAATGGTAGACCGTCTTAAAGCGGCCACCGACGCTCGTTTTGACGAGCACTTTGTACTGATGGCCCGAACTGACTCGGTCGCTTCGGAAGGGCTGCAGGCCGGCATCGATCGAGCCTCAGCCTACCTCGAAGCGGGGGCCGACATGATTTTCGCAGAAGCCCTCTCTTCTTTAGAAGAGTATCGTTCATTCACCAGCGCTCTATCGGTACCAGTCTTAGCCAATTTAACTGAATTTGGCAAAACACCTCTATTTGGCCTGGATGAAATGCGCGACGCAGGAATTCGTCTGGTGCTCTACCCTTTAAGCGCTTTTAGAGCGATGAGCGCAGCAGCGGTCTTGGCGTACGAGACCATCCGCCAGAAGGGCACGCAGAAAGACCTGATCGATCGAATGCAAACCCGATCCGATCTCTATGAGGTGTTGGATTATCACTCTTTCGAACAGAAACTGGATCAACTGTATTCAAAGAAATAGGAAAACGATGACTATCACGATACCAAATCAGAATCCCGGGCTCCGGGGACAGCCCGCCGGTACTACGGCGATCTGCACCGTCGGGAAAGAAGGCGTCGGTTTAACGTATCGCGGATATCCAATTGAGGAGCTGGCGGCAAAGGTCTCTTTCGAGGAGGTGGCGTATCTACTTTTGTACGGTTCGTTACCGAAACAGACGGAGCTCGACGCGTTCCGGCTTCGTCTGAAGAGCAACCGCGGCCTGCCGGAACCGTTAAAGGCCGAGCTCGAAAACATTCCGGCGAAAGTTCATCCCATGGATGTCTTGCGCACGGGCTCGTCGCTGTTGGGGGTGCTTGAGCCCGAGCTGTCCTTTGCCGGCCAGGACGCGGTCGCGGAGCGTCTATTGGGCGTTTACCCCTCGATGTTGTTATACTGGTATCACTTCGCCAACCGCGGTGACCGGATCTCCACAGCAGACGATGCGAATTCGCTGGCCGGACATTTTCTGTCACTCCTTCACGGAAACCCGCCGAGGGAAGAAGCTCGACGCTGCCTCGATGTTTCATTGATTTTGTACGCTGAACACGAGTTTAACGCCTCTACCTTTGCCTGTCGCGTTTGCGCGGCGACTCTCTCCGATTTCTACTCTTGCGTTGTCGCGGCGATCGGGACGTTGCGCGGGCCTCTCCATGGAGGCGCAAATGAGGCCGCCATGGAGCTGGTCCAGCGATTCAAGACGCCCGCGGAGGCTAGAGGGGGAATACTCCAGATGCTGGCCCGTAAGGAGAAGATTATGGGCTTCGGTCACGCGGTATATAAATACTCTGATCCTCGCAACGCGATCATCAAGGATTGGTCACAGAGGCTCTCGGAGAAGGCTGAAGACGGTTATTTGTACGCTGTATCGGAAGCAATCGAACACTTGATGGGAGAAGAGAAAAAGCTTTTTGCTAATGCGGATTTTTTTAGCGCCACCGCTTATCACTTTCTTAGGATCCCCATTCGTCTATTCACTCCGCTTTTTGTTATGTCACGAGTCGCCGGCTGGTCTGCACATATCAAGGAGCAACGGACGAACAACAAGCTCATCCGGCCAAGCGCAGAGTACGTCGGACCCGAAACCCGCAGCGTTGTTCCAATCGGTGCACGCTAGCTTTTTGTGCAGGAAATCATAATTCATGCAAGCAGAGCCAAATCAATCAGGACCTGACAAGGTCCTCCAACTGATTGCTGATTATGTATTGAGCGAGAACTTCGCGGGCGCGACCGCTTTGGAAACAGCGAGGCTCTGTCTAATGGATAGCTTGGGCTGCGCCTTGTTAGCTCTGGGCTATCCGGCCTGTACCAAACTGCTCGGCCCGATTGTACCTGGTGCCTCCCTACAAGGCGGTGCTCGAGTCCCGGGTACAGATTATCAACTCGATCCCGCTCGCGCGGCGTTCAATTTGGGTGCGATGATCCGTTGGCTGGACTTTAATGACACCTGGTTAGCGGCTGAATGGGGACACCCGTCCGATAACTTAGGCGCGATCCTGGCTGTGGCAGACTATATGAGCCGGCGTAATTCCCAGCATGGCCGTGACCCCCTCTTTGTACGCCAAGTCTTGTTAGCAGCGATTCAAGCTCATGAGATTCAGGGTGTACTCGCATTAGAAAACGCGCTCAATCGGGTCGGACTCGATCATGTGCTCCTTGTGCGAATCGCATCGACTGCAGTTGTGACCCGCCTGCTCGGAGGAACCCGGAATGAAATTATTAGCGCGATCTCGAATGCTTTTGTTGATGGAGGCGCTCTCCGCACTTACCGGCACGCTCCAAATACCGGCTCTAGAAAGAGCTGGGCGGCCGGGGATGCGGCCTCGCGTGCGGTGTTTCATGCCTACCAGGCATTACGTGGGGAGATGGGATATTCGACCGTTCTAACCGCGCCAACGTGGGGTTTTCAAGACGTCGTGCTACGAGGGCAAGAACTAACGTTAAACCGGCCTCTTGGCAGCTATGTTATGGAGAATGTTCTATTTAAGATCTCGTTTCCAGCCGAGTTCCACGCGCAGACCGCGGTCGAAGCGGCCGTGCACTTACACCCGCAAGTCAAAGATCGGATCGGCCAGATCTCAGGAATTGTGATACAGACTCAAGAATCCGGGAAACGCATCATCGATAAAACCGGCCCGCTTCGAAATCCAGCTGATCGCGATCACTGCATTCAGTACATGGTAGCGATATCGCTATTAAAAGGCACCCTGCAGGCCGATGACTACGAAGACAAAACTGCAGCCGATCCCAGAATTGACTGGCTGCGCCAGAAGATGGAGGTGGTTGAGAATCGTGCGTTCAGTGAGGACTATCTAGATCCCACAAAACGGTCAATCAGCAACGCCGTTCAAGTGCTTTTTGAGGATGGTTCGTCCACAGAAAACGTATCAATTGAATACCCAATCGGACATCCTCGCCGTCGGCAGGAGGGCTTGCCCCTACTATTGGAGAAGTTTGAATACAATCTGAGAAAACGAATTGCACCGGCGCGAGCAATCGAGATTCTACATTGCTTTTCCAATCAGAATGATCTCGAACAGATGCCGGTCGATCAGCTTATGGACTTATTCGCTTTAAAAGCTTAACTCACTTCGAGGCGTTTGACCAAGGGGAGCTCGACATTGGTTTTTGCCGGCCCCTGCCTGCCGAGCGGAGCAGAGAATTTCAGGAGGAGCTCGTCTATACAGATTACCTTTATCTGGTGTTGCCCTCCGGACATCCTTTGGCTCGGAATTTGACGCGTGACGGGACCCTACACATCAAGCGGCTGTCCGCTGAGAGGTTTGTGCTTCTTCAGCGCCAAGCCTCTCAGCAGTTATATGACGAAAAGCTCGCGTTCTGCCGGCGCGTGGGCAACTTCTCTCCGCAAGTGGTGAACGAGCCTGACCGCACGTCCACGGTTCTGCTCCTGGTGGAGTCGGGCATCGGCGTCTCATTAGTCGCCGGCTGTGTACGTCACTTGGTCCGGGCGGGTGGGCTGGTTGTATTTTACCGGTTGCAGCCCGCTTCCGCGCCCGTCGAGTTACGATTGAGTTGGCGGCGGGGCAAGCCATCGTCGCCCACGGTAGAAGCTTTTCGAAAGCTCGTGCAGAGTCAGCGGGAAGCGATTCAGGCATTGATGGAGTCACCACCCTCAGCAAGAAAACAGCGGAAGGGTGCAGTGGCGTAACCGTTGTGGCAGCCATCTACTTCATTTGTGCGGAAAATCTAACGGTCGATCGACCAAAGCCGGATCCTAAAACAGACCTTAAGATCCGCAGATTACGCAGATTTCTCAAAACGATCCGCAGATTAAAATTTGAGTTATATCGGGCCGGGACCCAAGGAAACCGTTGAATCACTGAAGAAGCTTTTTGCAATTTCGACGTCATCAACCCAAGACCGAAATCTGTGTAATCCGCGGATTATTAAAAATCTTTGGAATCAGGCAAGCGCCTGCACGCACGTTCGGTTGCGAGAGGACTTGGTTAGTTGTCAGATACTTTCGTCTGCGGGCCTCGATTTCAGCGCTCCTGATCTCGCCATCGCCCCGAGGCCGAGTACGGCAAGGAAAGCAAATGCCGCCGGGATGAAGAATACTTCGGGGAGGCCGACGGTGGCGACGCCAACAGCTCCGGTAAGACCGCCAAGAGCGCTGCTGATCGCCGTCGAGCTCATGAAGATGGCAGAAGCCGTAGCAACGGCAGTCGGAAGCAACCGCTGGGCAGCGATGATCCCAAGCGACGCGAAAATACCCCAGACACCGCCCATCAGGATCTGACCGGCGAACATGCCGACCGCACTAGCGGTTGCGGCAAAGCAAACATTCGCTGCGATGCCGAAGGCCGCGCCGATGCACATAAGCCACAGAAATCCGACGCGTCCACCAAGCGTCACGCAGAACGGCATGATAGCGAGTTCAACCAACGGTTGGATCCCGATCACCGCACCACGCATCGCCGGCTCAAGGTGCAGCTGCACGTCCATGTAAAGCGGCAGGAAACCGTATTTGACGGACTCACCCGCGTAAACGAGCACGTAAAGACCGGTGAACGCGAGTAGCGGCCGCATGGTGTGCCAACGTGATGGCGGTAAGACGCTCGACTGAGGACGAGGTGCTATCGGTGGCCTGATTTGGCGACGCTTGAGGGTCCCAAGCGGGATGATCTGCGCCAGGGCGCACAGAGCGGTCATCCAGAGCATGGTGCGCAGGCTGGTCGCGGCAGCCAGCCAAGCCCCGACCACCGGTCCGACGACCCAGCCTGCCGTCAGGGCCATCCGGACGATCGCGACGACGCCCTCACTCGAACCTTGCGCTTCCTGATCGAGGTCGTCACGGACGGCGGCGAAGAGTTGGGAGGACGCGGCCACTGAAAACGCAAGAACCAGGCTGCTGATGAGGAACGGCATCCATACTTTAGTCGAGAGTGCGATCGCCGCCCATCCGGCGAAACCTCCTAGCGCGCACAGCCGGAACAGAGTTAGCCGTTCACCTGTGCGGTCGGAATGATTGCCGACGAGGTAGCCGGCTATCGGCGCGGTGAGGTTCGTCAGATAGTAGAGGCCCGCGATCGGAAGGGGTGTGCCGAGCTCTTTGACCAGAAAAAGCACAATCTGCGGAGCCGCAGCCGAAGCACCCAAGCCGGACAAGAACATCGCAATGGTGGCTCCGCGATAAAGCGGAGATGACCATACCTGTTTGAGTGTGCCGGCGGATTTAGTGTCCTGTCCCATAGATAACGTGGCGTTTTGTCGGCCAAGGCCGGATCAGTTGGCTGTTTTTTCAAGGCGCGAGCGAAGCGCCCGAACATACCTGTTTGCGCTCAAACGCGTACGCTCTTTACATGGACGGCGCAGGAAATCCTTGCCTAAACGCGCGGTATCGTTTCACTTTATGTACGATAACGTGATCGATATCATCCCATAGAATAGTTGTCAATCAACGCTCTCGAGAGTACCTTGTCCGTTAGAACGCAAAAACCATGTTTGCCTTAACGTATTCGTTAACAGGATATGCCAAGAACGACTATCTCGGACGTCGCTAAAGAAGCTGGCGTCTCGACCATGACCGTTTCGCGAGTGTTGAACGGCCGGGGGGAGATTAGCCAGGAAACTCGAGAACGCGTCCAGCAAGTAATCGACAGCTTGGGTTATCGGCCGAGTTCCGTGGCCAGAAATCTCAAGACCCAACGCACGCATACCATCGGTTTGATCGTTCCGGATATCACGAACCCTTTCTTCCCGGAAGTTGTACGCGGGGCGGAGGACCAGGCTTCAGAAGAGGGTTTCGCGATCATGCTCTGCAACACCATTCGGGATCGGGACCGAGAAAGGAAAGCTCTGGAGTTATTAGAGGACAAGCGGGTCGACGGTCTGATCTCCTGCAGCTCCGGTCTGCCGGATGAAGAACTAATCCCTTTACTGAAGCAGCAAGAGGCAGTTGTGGTTTTCGATCGGATTGTTGATAAGGCCATCGCCGGATCTGTCAGAATTGACGACGTCTATGGAGGTATTTCTGCCACTAATCACTTACTTAAACTCGGCCGCCGTTCTTTGGGGCTGTTAGCCGGGCCGAAATACTATGGAGGCAGTGAGCGGCGACGATATGGCTTCCGCGCAGCTTTGGAACTGCAAGGAATGCATGCTGATCCAAAGCTCGAAATCGAATGCGAACCAGATGAACAGGGCGGTTATGATGCTACTAAACTCCTCTTGCAGCGCCAATCGAAGGTCGACGGGATCTTTTGTTTCAACGATCTTGTCGCATTGGGAGCCTTAGGTGCTCTTAACGAACTTAGAATTTCGGTCCCGGACCAAGTTGCCGTGATTGGGTTCGATGATCTGCGCTTGGCAAGTCTCACGACTCCCCAGCTTTCCACGCTTCATGTCGACAAACTCGACCTCGGTCGTTCGATGGTACGCATCTTACTCGAGCGAATCAGGGGCGACACTCAAATGGAGGACGAATGCATCATCCGGCCAAAGCTGATTATTCGAGAAAGTGCTCCAAACGTGGAAACAGCGAAAGAGCCGAAGCAGAGACCACCTAATGCAACCCAATTGACACGCAAACCGCCGAAACGAACGCGGTCGAATCAACCAAAGACTTGATTGATCCCAACTGATTCCACCCTTCTCCCTAAGGCTTGGGGGTTTGTTCTTATGCTGTCGAGTTCTCTAATCCATTACTACTTTCACCGGAGACGAAGACAGCAAGACAAGGCCCCCGCTGAGGCTGCGGGACAGAGGCCTGGTGAAATTCCGATCCCTCCGAAGGAAGCGTACCCGCGCCGAACGAACGGCTCCGCCAGCTGTTTCCAGAATCCTTGGATGTCCCAAAAACCTGCGAGTTGGTTGCAGTCGCTCCTATCAGCGACTCTGCTGAGAATTGGGCATAAGGCGCCCCGATAAGCGCCGTTTTGGTTGCCTCCTCCCTATCCCGCCGCAGTTCAATCGCTTGGGGCCAGAATAAATGACGGTCCAACGTGGTTTCCCCCTCTGCCGATGAAACCGTTCGGCTTCCTGCTTTGATTCAGGAGCGAAAAACGAAGACGAAGACCAGACGCCATGAATCCCGCTTCTACCTCCACGGTCCAACCAAAAGCGTACATCACCGTCCTGCTGGTCTTGGGCTCAACGCATTTGCTCAACGACCTGATTCAATCTTTGATCCCCGCCATCTACCCGATCATCAAAGACAAGTATGCACTCGACTTCGTGCAGATCGGCGTTATCACCTTAACCTTCCAGATCGCTGGATCGTTATTGCAGCCGCTGGTCGGACACTACACTGATCAACGCCCGATGCCGTACGCGACCGCCATTGGGATGATCTTCACCCTGGTTGGACTATTGAGCCTCGCCTTCTCAACAAGTTACTCGGCGATCCTCATCTCGGTTGCCTTTATCGGCATTGGCTCATCGATCTATCATCCTGAGGCAACCCGTATGGCTCGATATGCTTCCGGCAATCAGCAAGGCCTCGCACAAGGAATCTTTCAGGTTGGAGGACAGATCGGCGGCGCGCTCAGCCCACTGCTTGCCGCCCTCATCATTGTGCCTCGGGGTCAAACGACCCTCAGCTGGTTTGGAGTGTTGGCAGTTTTTGCCATGGTGCTGATGATCGGGATCGCTCGCCAACACACAACCATCCGAGTGCAGTTCTTAGCGGCGATGAGCTCGCATTCCGGAGCTTTCGGCAGTCATGCATCGCATTCGCGAGCAGCTGTACGACTTGGTCTTGGCATTCTTTCTCTACTGATGTTTTCCAAGCTAGCCTACGTAGAAAGCTTTCGATCGTTTTACACTTTATATCTCATCGATCGATTCGACGTTTCGATCGCAGCTTCGCAGCTGATGCTGTTCATTTTCTTCGCGTCTTCCGCCGCTGGCGTACTGCTCGGCGGTATCGTCGGTGACAAAATCGGTCGCTATAACATCATCTGGATATCGATACTGGGACCGCTCCCACTAACGCTTCTGCTGCCCCATGTGGATTTTTTCTGGACCGGTGTTCTCACGGTTCTAATCAACCTGATCATGGCGAGTGCCTTCGCCTCCATCATGATCTATGCCATGGAACTGGTGTCGCACCGCATCGGCCTGGTGGGAGGACTATTTTATGGACTCAGCTTCGGTATGGGAGGAATCGCGGCAGCTATTCTCGGTGAGATGGCAGATCGCATCGGCATTGAAAAGGTGTATGAGCTTTGCTCATTTTTGCCTTTGGTTGGGCTTCTAACCTTGTTCCTGCCGAGAATAATGGATAGTGGCCCCCGGCATCCACAAAAGGGTCACCGATTAAAGATCTAGTTGGCGTGCCGAACCCATACGGCTCGCGACTTAGAATCCAAGCGAGTTGCGGAGCACCTCTTCCGCCACACAGCCCGTCGTGATCATGACCCACTCATTTGCCGGCGTCAGCCGGAAGATTCCTCGTGATGCGCCTCGATCGGAAGCGGCCGCAGCAAGGAGCACGCTCATATCAAGAAAGAGCCTCGAGCTCCTCGACGGAAGTCTTCCATGTTCGCCTCATCGCGAGCGACCCAAGAGTTCATCTCTTTTCGACTGTACCTCCAAGGGGATGGCATTTCCGCCCGCAGACGTGCGGCCAGGAATAGTATCAACTCTTGCTTCTGCCGATCGCGGATCCGATTCAGCTATACGCGCTACTCCAAAACTCCGCTCTCCACGCGGTTCGATTCGAGGACGAGGACGAAGCCCTCGGCCAGAACCGGGCTTAGCGGTTGCAATCTCCCTTGAGAAGTGGTGAGATTAATGGTGCATGGCACGTCAACCGGCTGAAGACTGGCGAGACACGTTTCGCCAGATTCACCAACAGAAGGGCTTGGTCCAAGCGATTCAGTACCTGCGAGACACCGGTATCAAGCAGTCGGAGATACGTGTTTTTCTCGAGCAAGAGAAGGCAGCCGGCCGCATTCCAAGACGGCCGGAGCCAGCTCGAGGTGAACAGGTCTAGGAGCGACGGAGCGACTAGCCCATCTGCTTACGCCGCAGCCCGTCGAAATAGACGATCACAATGATCAGGAAACCGGTAATGACCAGTTGCCAATACGAGTTCACGTTTAGCAGGTTACAGCCGTTGTTGATCGTGGCCAGGATAAAGGCCCCGAGCAACGGTCCGTGTACTGATCCAATGGCGCCAAAGAGACTAGTGCCGCCGATAACAGACGACGCTATCGCCTGCAGTTCCCATCCTTCTGCTTGGGTCGCCATCCCAATTCCGATTCGCGAAGCCAATAGCACACCAACAAAGGCCGCGGTTACCGCAGAGAGTATGTAAGCGAGGTAAATCATGAATCTCGTGTTTACCCCGGAGAGCCGGGCGGCTTCTGTATTCGAGCCAACCGCGAACAGGTATCGGCCGAATCTGCTGTGATGTAGGAAAATGTACGCGGGGATTCCCACCAGCAACACCATCCAGAAAAGATTCGGTATAGGCAGAAAACCCAGCCCCGGCAACCAAATGGAGCCTAGGTCGCCGTAGGAGAAGCTGGTAAACGCAGAATTGTCGATGGAGACGGTGCTGCCGCCGGTTAAAATCAGTCCCAGACCGCGCAGGACTGTCATTGTCGCCAACGTCATAATAAAGGGCGGCAATCCTAGTTTGGTGATCCCGAACGCGTGGAAACCGCCGATACCAAAACCGATGATCAGAGTGATAAGGACGACGGCGAAAATTGGGTAATTCTGTTTAAACAGCAAGGCCGTAATGACGGTGCAGAAAGCAACGACCGCGCCAACCGAGAGATCGATGCCCGCGGTAATGATAACGAAAGTTTCTCCCATCGCGAGGATGGCGATCATCGAGCCCTGGCGCAGGAGGTTGGGGATATTAATGTGAGTAAAGAAAGTTTTCGTGGTGAACGCCAGGGTTACCCACAAAAGCACCAGAAGGATAAACAGCGTCAGATTAAATAGGACTCCGAGACGCGCTTTGCGTTTCGTTGCCGCTACCTCAAGCATCTCGGAAGCCTCAACACTCATCTCTCGTCTTTCTGTAAAAAATCCTCCATGGGTTCAAGCTCCGATTGCCTCAGTCAAAATCGTTTCATGCAACACTTTTTCGTTAACCTGTGCGACCTCATGCGTCGCTACTAATTTGCCCCGGCGAAACACGTGTAACCTATCGCAAAGGTCATAGACCTCGGGAAGGTAGGAAGAAATGAGGATGATCCCCGCCCCCGCCTTTAGCAGACTGGCAAAGAGCTTGTAGATCTCCGCCTTGGTGCCAACGTCCACCCCAGTGGTCGGCTCATCAAATATGAACAACTGCGCTCCATGGTTGAGCCACTTACCGACCACAATCTTTTGCTGGTTACCGCCGGACAAACTCGACGCCAGGGAATTGCGCGATGCCGTTTTGATTTGTACGTCGCGGATTTGCCGATCAGCCGCCTGCGATTCGGCAAATGGATTTATAACTGGTCCCTTGGTCAGCCGTTTGTAAATCGGCAGGTTCAAATTGAGCGAAACCGGAAGATTGAGACAGAGGCCTTGGTCCCGCCGGCTTTCGGGCACCAGCGCGATGCCAAGTGCGATGGCCTTCTTTTCGGTGCGGACGTCAACCGGCTGACCCTTCCAGAAGATCTGCCCGCTGCTTTTTGGAAATCGGCCAAACAGACTCTGCACAAACTCACTGCGCCCGGCGCCAATCAGGCCATAAAGCCCGATCACTTCACCGGCGCGGACTCCAATGGAAACATCGGCAAAGCCTTTGCCGCTCAAATGCTCCGTACGCAGGATCTCCGCGCCAAATGGGATAGTCTCCTTGTAATGGACCTGATCAATCGATCGATTGATCATACCAGCAATGAGCGCTTGTTCATTGGTCTCGGCCACCCGCTGGGTGGATACCAGTTGACCATCGCGCAGAATCGACACCCGGTCCGCCAGCTGGAACACTTCTTCCAGACGATGCGAAATGTAGATGATAGTTACCCCGCGCTCTTTTAGCCGGCGGATCAAAGCGAAAAGCTGGCCAGCCTCACGCCGCGTTAGATAAGCGGTCGGTTCATCGAAGATCAGGAATTTAGTGCCGCGCATCGTGGCGCGGGCCGCGGCAACTAACTGCTGCTGGCCGATCGTCAAGGTAGAAAGCAGTGCGCCGGCCGGCAATTGAAACCCGAGGTCGTTCAAGATCCTCTGGGCTTCGCGCACCATGGCTCCGTGCTGCAGAAGCCCGAACCGCTCTTTTTCGTCGCCGAGAAAGAGATTGGCAGCCACGGTCAGATGAGGACAGAGAACAACCTCCTGGTGCACTGCATTGATGCCCAGATCGATCGCCTCATGGGGAGTAGCCAGAGCCACCGGCCGGCCTTCCCAATGCACATCCCCGGCCGTGCGCGGATACACGCCGGTAAGCAGTTTTATTAAGGTGGATTTACCCGCGCCGTTTTCGCCAACGATCGCGTGAACCTCGCCCCGCGCGAAGGCCAGATCGACCGCTTTCAGCGCATGGGTAGCGCCAAATCGCTTATCGAGGCCTTTCAGAGCCAGGATCGGCGCGGCTCGATTGGCCGCGCCGTTCTTCTGATCTCCGTCCCCGACGCTCGGGTTTGTCGACGGCTGGTCTGTCATCCAAGTCGCCGCGTCTTAGGATTCCGAAGGGTTTTTAATAGGATCCAGGAGATGCTTGCACTTCGGCGTATCCATGTTCGCCTTGGTAATCGCGGTGACCCCCGTATCCACAGTCTTGGGAACCTCTTTGCCTTGAGATACCTCAAGGGCCGTTTTAACCCCCTCGTAGCCCATGCGGAATGGGTCCTGAATGATTAGGGCATAAATGACGCCATCTTTCAGGTAACCGATGAGTTTATCATCCGAATCAAACCCGATCAGTTTGATCTTGTCTTGAGCTTTGTTCTCGGCAATCGCCTGGCCCGCTCCCTGCGCCATAATCAGATTGGAAGCGAAAATACCGCGCAGGTTCGGGTTAGCGGTGATCAGATCGGTCGTGATATTCAGCCCCGTCGTCGCCATACCGTCGGCGACTTTATCGGCCACCAGTTTCAAGCCCGGATACTTGGCCAGCTCTTCCTTGAAGCCCTTGGCTCGCTGGTCCAACGAACCAACGCCAGGGAGCGAGGTAATGAGCGCGACATCGCCTTCGGCGCTACCGTATTTTGCCTTAATTGCTTCCGCCAGGGAATCGGCGGCTACGCGGCCGGCCTGTGTATTATCGGTCTGGAGGAATGAGGTGAAGGCGTTCGTATCGGCTGCTGAATCGATCCCGATGATCTTGACTTCCTTAGCCACTTCCTCGATCGGCTTTCCCAGAGCGTGGAACTGGGTCGGCGCGATCACGATCGCAGCCGGGTGACCGGAAGCTGCGTTCTCCAAGATCCCGATCTGACCGTTAATGTCAGATTCGGATTGCGCGCCAAGTTCAGGCACATTGACGTTGAGGTCCTTAGCCGCCTTGCGAGCACCAGCAAAAACGATCTGCCAATAATTCGAGGTCGTGTCCTTTACAATACAAGGAATAGTGGGTTTTTGAGCGAGAGCGGCAGGCGGTTGAGCCACGCCGGCGACGAAGATTGCGCCGGCGAGACCGAATAGGGTTCGGCGGCTCAGAATGGAGCTGAACAGTTTCATTTGGGGGTATTTTTGCTAATTGAGGCGCCGCAAATCTGGATTGACCCCGGTACGGGCGGCGTCAGCCGTACCGGACTTTTGTTTTACAATGAAAACGTTTACAAAACAACCATCCGAAATCAGCCCTAATGAATTCCGCCTGATGTTGCAACCGCTTTTTGCACAGGCGCCTAGGCGTTACCTCC
>Ga0153933_1000444_pt1 | contig 15145 bp, 14 predicted proteins | sample TSNJ017MetaG_FD_102275 | JGI IMG/M metagenome (GOLD analysis project Ga0153933, IMG submission 102275) | Attine ant fungus gardens microbial communities from New Jersey, USA - TSNJ017 MetaG | ecosystem: Host-associated > Fungi > Mycelium > Unclassified | place: USA: New Jersey, Wharton State...
CGAGAACATGACGGCCTGGTTGAAGGCGAAGGCGCGGCCGCGGATCGATTTGGGCACCAGCTCGGACACGTAGGTGTCGATCGTGACCAGCTCCACGCCGATGCCGATGCCGGCGATCAGCCGCCACAGGCTGACGCCAAGACCGGTATCCTGGAAAGCCATCACGAATGTCGCGGCGCTGTACCACAGCATCGAATAGGTGAAGACGGTCCGACGTCCGTATTTGTCGGCGAGAAAGCCGAACGCGCAGGTGCCGATGAACAGGCCGGTGAAGGTGGCCGCGACGAACAGCGCCGGACCGGCGAAGATGCTGACGGCGACGTCCCTGAGCAGTCCCGCCTTCATGAGGCCGGGGACGACATAAGCGGTCATGAACAGATCGTAGAGCTCGAACATGCCGCCGAGCGAGAGCAACGTGATCAACATCCAGATATGTCGGGTGCCCGGGAGCCGATCCAGACGCGCGAGAATATCCGCCGCGCGCCCCTGGGCGGGCTGGTCAATTGTCGTCATTGGGCCTCCCCTTAATTTTTTTATGGTCGCGCAGTCGCCTCAGCCTACACCGTCATCGATGCGGCTCGTCAACGCAACTTTCGGCGATGCCCGACCGGGACGGGGCGGCGCCGCGCGACGAAATTGCGGGACGTCAGTTGCGGGGACAATCGCGCGCGGCTTTCGCAGCCGCCGCCGCGCGGCGCTGCAGCAAATCGCGCTCGCGGGTGTTGCCGGCGAGCGCGGCGGCGGCTTCGAACGCGGCCCGCGCCTCGTCGTAACGGCCGAGCTTGTGCAGGAGGTCGCCGCGCACGCTCGGCAGCAAATGATAGGCCTTCAGCGCCGGCTCATGGGCAAGGCCGTCGACGATCGCGAGCGCCGCGAGCGGCCCCTCGGCCATGCCGACCGCGACCGCGCGGTTGAGCTCGATCACGGGCGATTGCACCAGCGCGGCGAGATCGCCATAGAGCGCGGCGATGCGCGACCAGTCGGTTGCCGCTGACGTCTCGGCCTCGGCATGGCAGGCGACGATCGCGGCCTGTAGCCCGTAGAAGCCGCCGGCGACGCCGAGCTCGCGGGCGCGCGCCAGCGCCAGCTGGCCGCGGCGGATCTGCAGACGGTCCCACAGCGCACGATTCTGGTCCATCAACAGGATCGGCTCGCCGGCCGCATCGGTGCGCGCCGCCATCCGCGAGGCATTGAGCTCCATCAGCGCCAGCAGCCCATGCGCCTCCGGCTCCGACGGCGCGATCGAGGCCAGCACGCGGCCCATGCGCAGCGCCTCGTTGCAGAGCTGCGGCCGCAGCCATTCGTCGCCGCGCGAGGCGGTGTAGCCCTCGTTGAAGATCAGGTAGACCACCTCGAGCACCGAGGCGAGCCGCTCCGACAGCTCCTCGCCGCGCGGCGTCTCATAGGCGAGACCGGCGTCCTTCAATGTGCGCTTGGCGCGCACGATGCGCTGGGCGATGGTCGCCTCTGACTGCAGGAAGGCGCGCGCGATCTCCTCGGTGGTCAGGCCGCAGATCATCCGCAGCGCGAGCGCGGCACGGGCCTCGCGCGCGAGCCGCGGATGGCAGGCGGTGAAGATCAGCCGCAGCAGCTCGTCGCCGATGTCGTCGTCGAGCGCGGAATCGAAATCAGGCATGGTCTCCTGCTCCCGCACCAGATCGTGCGCCAGCATGCCGTGTTTCTCGGTGCGCATGCTGGCGTGGCGCAGATAGTCGAGCGCGCGCCGCTTGGCGGTCGCCATCAGCCAGGCGCCCGGCTTCTCCGGCACGCCACTGGCCGGCCAGTGCTCGAGTGCCGCGATCAGCGTCTCCTGGGTCAGATCCTCGGCGAGCGGCACGTCGCGCAGCATCCGCGACAGGCTGGTGATCAGCCGCGGCTGCTCGATGCGCCAGACGCCGAGGATGGTGCGATGGATATCGTCCGTCACATGAATGGGCGAACCTGGCATGACAAATCCCAATCCGGCATGTGGTCGAGATGGAGCTGCATGAACTCAACCGCGCGCGCCACCGCCTCCTCCTTGTCCTTCAGTTCGAAGATGGCGTAGCCGCCGACCACCTCCTTGGTCTCCAGGAAGGGACCGTCGGTGACGCTGAGCTTGCCGTCCTTGATCCGGACCTCGGCACCCGCCGCGCGCGGCAGCAGCGCGCCGGTGTCGAGCATGCGGCCGGCCTGCACCTCGCGCTCGGCCAGCTTCTGGATCTCCTCCCTCAGCGCGGGATTCGGCAGCATCGGCTTTCCGGCCACCAGCACATACATGAAGCGCATCGCACACCTCCGTTGGTTTAGCGCATGATCTCTTTCGAAAGCCGATTCGTACCTTTTCGGATCATGCGCATGCCGGGGGCTCGCCGGCAAAGCCCGCGAAGGCGCGGACCTCGCAGGTGCCTTCCCAGCCCGGCATGTGGTCCTTGTGCAGCTGCATGAACTCGACCGCGAGCGCCACCGCCTCCTCCTTGCTGCGCAGCTCGAAGATCGCGTAGCCGCCGACCACCTCCTTGGCCTCGACGAACGGGCCGTCGACCACGCTGAGCTTGCCGTCGGCGATGCGCACCTGCGCGCCGGTGGCGAGCGGCATCAGGCCGCCGGTATCGACCATGCGGCCGGACTTGATCTCGCGGTCGGCGAGCTTGTGCATGGCCTCGATCAGCTCCGGCGTCGGGCGGGTGTCGGGCTGCGGCGAGGTGACGATCGACATAAAGCGCATGAAAGGCTCCTGTTGGGGGCGAAGGGCGGCATGATCGGGCAAAATCGGCCCGCTATGGGAGACGACGATCCGGGGCGAGCCGGATCGACAGGGGGTGGGGATTTATTTTTGGGGCATAGCTGCATCGAGGCCCGCAACTCCATCCCCGTCATCCTGAGGTGCGAGCCTTGCAGCGCAATTGCGCCGCAGGGCGAGCCTCGAAGGGTGCACGGCCCGGCTGGTGGCCGTCGATCCTTCGAGGCTCGCACCTCAGGATGACGGAGAAACGCAAGAGCCCGGCTGTTGATCGACTTGGACAGAACCCCACCCGGAAGCGAGCGAGGCGAAGGTACCCCCTACTGCTCGCGCAGCAGGATCAGCGGGTCGGCGCTGTCCGGCACCCGGCGCCATTGGGCGTTGTCGTCGGCTTCGAATTGCCAGGTCTCGCCCTTGGTCGACATCAGGATGATCTGGCCGTGATCGAGCCGCCACAGCGTCGGGTTGAAGGCGGCGACAACGGAATCGCATTTCGGCTTCAGGAAGACCTGGAAATTGCCGTTGCCGGCATCGGTGTTGGTCAAGGTCAGGCCGCAGATCGCCTGGCCGCTGCTGCGCACCATCGACCAGTCGCCGATCATCTGATCCATCGACTTGGCGAGCGAGCGGGCGGCGGCGAGGTTTTGCAGGATGTAGACGCCTTCGTTGGTGCGCAGCCCCTCGAAGATGCCGGTCTCGACCTCGGTGAAATCGATCACCGCCTCGCCGGTTGAGTCCTGCAGCCGCACGATGTCGCCGAGGCCCTTGATGCTCCAGCCGACGATGTCCTTGGTGAAGGGCAGCGCGGTGGCGCAGGCGGGTTCGAGCTCGAGCTTGAGACCTGAAGGCGTGGTATCGCCCTTCATCGTGACGACGCAGGTCTTGCTGCGATCGGTGGTGGCGAGCTCCCACTGCCCGATCCCGATCATATCCTTCTTCAACGTCGTGACGTCCTGCGCGCCGGCCGGAGCAAGTCCGGCCAGCAGCAGCACGAGTGCGATGTTGAGACGGAGCGACATCAGCGGGCCTTGATCGGGGTTTCGGCCACCGGCGTCAGCGGTGGCTTGCCGGCGAACCAGTTCTTGATGTTGTCGACCACGAGCTGGTCCATTGCGTTCCTTGTGACCACCGAAGCCGAGCCGATATGCGGCAGCAGCACCACATTCTGCATCGCCTTCAGCTCGTCAGGCACGTTCGGTTCAGCCGCGAACACGTCGAGGCCGGCGGCAAGGATGGTGCCCGATTTCAACGCCGCGACCAGTGCCGGCTCGTCGACCACCGAGCCGCGCGCGACATTGATCAGCACGCCGCGCGGCCCGAGTGCCTTGAGCACCTCGGCATTGATCATCTTCGAGGTCGAGGCGCCGCCCGGCACAATGACAACAAGGGTATCAACCGCCTTCGCCATCTCGATCAGGTCAGGATAGTGCTTGTAGGAGACGTCCTTGGACGGATTGCGCGAGTGATAGGACACCGGCACGCGCGAGGCCTCGAGCCTTCGGCCGATCGCCTGGCCGATCCGGCCCATGCCAACGATGCCGACCTTGCGGTCGCGCAGCGAGCCGACGCTGAGCGGATAGTTCTGGGTCTGCCACAGGCCGGAGCGCACATAGCGATCGGCCTTGATGAATTCGCGCAGGGTGGCGAGCAGCAGCCCCATGGCTACGTCGGCGACCTCCTCGGTCAGAACGTCAGGCGTGTTGGTGACCACGATATTGTGATCGCGCGCGTGATGGGAATCGATGTGGTCGTAGCCGACGCCGAAGCTGCCGACGATCTCGAGCTTGGGGAACAGCGCCATCGCGGTCTTGTCGGTCGCCATGGTGTGATAGGTGACGGCGATGCCGCGGATCTTGTCCTTGACCTCTTGGGTCAGCCGCTCGAGGTCGCCGCGGCTCTCGGCGCGGTGCAGCACATATTGATCGGAAAAGCCGTTCTCGAGGATTGGCCGGATCGGTCCGTATATCAACAGATCGATCTTGTCGGACGAAATAGAGGCCATCAGCTTTCCTTTCCAAGCGCACTTTCGTGCCAGCGTCGCAACAACAGGTGCGAAATTAGCGCCAGCACCCCGTAGATGACAATCCCGGCCAGCGACAGCAGCAGAAGCGCTGCGAACATGCGGGGAATATTCAGGCGGTAGCCGGATTCAGCGATGCGGAAGGCGAGCCCCGAACCGGCCCCGGCGCTGCCCGCCGCGATCTCGGCGACGACGGCACCGATCAGGGACAGGCCGCCGGCGATGCGCAGGCCTGCGAGGATAAAGGGCAGCGCGGCCGGCAACTTCAGCAACAGCAGCGTCTGCAGCCGCGAGGCGCCATAGAGCTGGAACAGGCCGGCCAGGTTGCGGTCGACCGAATTCAGCCCCAGCGTGGTGTTCGACAGCACCGGAAAGAACGCGACGATCCAGGCGCAGACGATCACCGCCGTGCCCTGCTGCAGGTAGATCAGCAGCAGCGGCGCAATCGCGATGACGGGCGTGACCTGCAGGATCACCGCATAGGGGAACAGCGAATATTCCAGCCATTTCGACTGATTGAACAACAGCGCCAGCGCGACGCCGCCGATCGCGGCCGCGATGAAGCCTTCGAGCGTGGTCAACAAGGTGACGCCGAGCGATTGCGACAGCACCGGCCAGTCGCTGACCAGCGTCTTGAGCACCAGCAGTGGACCCGGCAGCACATAAGGCTGGATGCCGTTGATGCGAACGATGGCTTCCCAGAGCACGAGGCCTGCGGCCGATACGGCGACGGGAGCCAGGAAACGAACGAGGCTCTGCGGGGACGTCATGCGCCCGCCTGCCCTGCATAGGACGGCGCTAGCGCGTTCGAGACCTCGCGGCAAAATGCGGCATATTCGGCCGAGGTGCGGAATTCCTCGCCGCGCGGCTCCGGCCCGGTGATGCGAAACTCCGCGCCGATCCGGCCGGGGCGCGCCGTCATCACGATCACGCGCTGCGACAGATAGACCGACTCGAACACCGAATGCGTCACGAAGATGACGGTCTTGTGCAGGTTGCGCCACAGCGACAGCAGGTCATTGTTGAGGCGGAAGCGCGTGATCTCATCGAGCGCCGCGAACGGCTCGTCCATCAACAGGATATCCGGGTCGGTGACCAGCGCGCGCGCCAGCGACACCCGCATCTTCATGCCGCCGGACAATTCGCGCGGATAGGCGCCGGCGAATTCGGTGAGCCCGACCTGGTCGAGCGCCTCGTCGATGCGCGCGTCGGCGTCGGCCGCCTGAGTGTGCGCTAGCTTCAGCGGCAGGCGGACATTGTCGCGCACATCAGCCCACGGCATCAGGGTCGGCTCCTGGAACACGAAGCCTATGCTGTGGCTGCCGCGCCGCTCGGCGCTACGGCGGTTGACGTCGACGGTGCCGCTGCTCGGCGCCGCGAGCCCAGCGATCAGCCGCAGCGCGGTCGACTTGCCGCAACCGGATGGCCCGAGCAGCGAGACGAATTCGCCGCGCCTCACCGCAAGGTCGAACGGCCCGAGCGCCATCACGCCGGTATCATAGGTTTTCGTGACGCCGTCGAGCCGCACGGCGAGGCCAGCATCGGTTGCAGGCGCTGCGCTCTCTACCATCGTCGCCCGGTCGTTGGTAAGCGCGACTGCACCGCGAATTGCACCTCTCCCCATCGGGGAGAGGTCGCGCCGAAGGCGCGGGTGAGGGGGAACAGGTCCCACGAGAGAGCAGAACCCCTCACCCGCATCGCATCTGACGATGCGATGCGACCTCTCCCACAAGGGGAGAAGTACACTTCCGATGCCGCAAGAGCTCCATCCGGAAACAGCATGATTAGCTCGACAGCGGGACCGTCATTTCTTCGGCCGGAGCTCGACGCCGACCGCCTTGTTGACGAAGCGCAGCGTGTAGCCCTGGCGATAATCGATGGTGCTCTTGACGACGCCGGCGCGTACCATCTTGTCGAAGAAGCTCGCCATCCGCTCGTCGGTCATGGCACCGATGCCTCCCTTGATGGAATCGCCGGAATCGACGATGCCGTATTCACGCATCTTGGCGACGCAATAGGCCAGCAGTTCGTCGGTCATCTCCGGGTTGAGCTTCTTGATCATCGCATTGCCGGCCGAATTGTCGCCGTAGATGTAATTGTACCAGCCGATGATCGACGCATCGACGAAGCGCTGCACCAGGTCCGGCTTCTTGTCGACGAGGTCGCGACGGGTTTCGATCAGGGTCGAGTAGGAGTTCCAGCCGGAATCGGCGAGCAGCAGCACGTTGGGCTTGAAGCCGGCGGCCTTCTCCACCGCATAGGGCTCTGATGTGACATAGCCCTGCATCGCGGTGTCCCTGTTCACGATGAAGGGTTGCGAATTGTAGGTGTAGGGCTTCACCTTGCTCTCGCTGAAGCCGTATTCGGATTTCAGCCACTGGAAGTAGCTGGTGATGCCTTCCTTGGAGATCAAAAGCGTCAGCGGCTTCAGATCCTCGATCTTGCTGACCTTGAGCTCGGGATGGGTCAGGAAGACCTGCGGGTCCTTCTGGAACATGGTGGCGACCGCGACCAGCGGCACGTTGTTGGTGACGGCGTCGAAGGTCTGCAGCGAATTCGCACTCATGAAGAAATCGAGCTTGCCCGCGATCAGGAGCATCCGGTTGTTCTCGTTCGGACCGCCCGGCACGATGGTTACGTCGAGGCCGTATTTCTTGTAGGTGCCGTCGGCGAGCGCCTGGAAGAACCCGCCATGCTCGCCCTCGGCGACCCAGTTGGTCCCGAACGAGACCTTGTCGAGCGGTTGCGCACGCGCCGGGACCACGGCCGCCAGCACGGACAGGACGCCAGCCAACAGGCCTGTGGTTAACGCTCGCGGCAAAAAGGTCCGCTTCATGGTTGGACTCCGTCGATCATTCTGGCCCATGATGGAAGGCAAGGGACGGATCACGTCCCCGGGATGGACCGACAAACTACCCTGCAAATCCATCCAATGAAACGCTTGTCGTGAAACGCCTGCAATCAAACGTCCGGCCTGATGACCGCTCAGCTTCCGCCCCGTGACTGGACCGCCATCCACTGGCCCGATATTGCCAGGGACGCGGCGGCGCGCTGGATCGCGGTGCTGCCGTTGGCCGCGACCGAGCAGCATGGACCGCATCTTCCGCTCGGAACCGACGTCATGATCGGCGAGGCCTATCTGGCGCGGCTGCGTGAGCTGCTCCCAGCGGCGCTGCCGGTGACGTTCCTGCCGCTGCAGCCGATCGGCATCTCCGCCGAGCACATCGATTTTCCGGGCACACTGACCCTGCCGACCAAGGTCGCGCTGAGCAGCTGGATGGCGCTCGGCGAGAGCGTGGCGCGGGCGGGCGTCAAGAAGCTCGTGATCGCGACCAGCCATGGCGGCAACTCGGCCGCGATGTCGCTGGTGGCGCAGGATCTGCGCGCGCAACACGGCATGCTCGTCGTGACCACGAGCTGGTCGCGCTTCGGCAGCCCCGATCGCCTGTTCGAGGCCGATGAATTGCGCCACGGCATTCACGGCGGCGCAGTCGAGACCTCGATCATGCTGGCGCGTTATCCGCAGCATGTCCGCAAAGAGGCAATTGCGGATTTTCGCTCCGCCAGCATCGAGATCGAGAGAAATCACCGCTTTCTGTCGACGCAACGGCCGGCACCATTCGCCTGGCAGGCGCAGGACCTGCACCCGAGCGGCGCGATCGGCGATGCGACCAAGGCTTCGGCCGAGAAGGGCGAGGCGCTGCTCGACCATGGCGCGCGCGCGTTCTGCGAACTGCTCGAGGATCTCGACCGGGTCGATCCCGACACATTTTTGGGCCATCGATAGATCGCGACGCACAATTCACGAAACCATATTTCCGGAACCGGCTTCGAACCGGAACTGGAGAGCCTCCGTCCAACGGGCATGCGGACCACACCGGCGCCGCGCCCAAAACAGGATGGAGTTTCCCATGTCGATCAAGACCAGGATTGCCGCTGTCGCCCTCACCGCACTCGCCGTGACCGGCACCATCGCGTCCACCACCTCGCAGGCCAACGCCAAGCCGTTCGGCTGGGGTTGGGGCGTTGGCGCCGGAATCGTCGGCGCCGCCGTCGTCGGCAGCGCGATCGCGGCGTCCCAGGACGGCTATTATTACAATGGCTATCGCCGCTGCGGCTGGGTGCGCCAGTTCGACGCCTACGGCAACTACATCGGCCGCGTGCGCTCCTGCTACTGATCGGTTCAAGATTTAGAGGCTGCGGACCCTGCGTACGGCACGGGTCCTCATCCAACCCGTGTCGCACATCGACCCGCCCGGTCGTCCCCCCGGGCGGGTCAACCGTTCCCACATCGCCGACATCACAGATACTTCGCGATCAGCCTGAAATCCTTCAGCAGGGCACGGCCCTTCGGACCCGAGGCGCGCAGCGTATCCTCCAGGCTGTGGCCGATGTGATCGTGGATCAGCGCCTTCTTGGCGCTCTCGATCGCGCTCTCCACGGCCTGCAATTGCTGGGCAATCTGCGCGCAGGGCCGGCCCTGCTCGATCATCTCGACGATGGCATCGAGATGGCCGTTGGCGCGCTTCAGGCGGCGAGCAATGGCAACGTGCGGGTGGTCGTCAGACATCTATCTCTCTCCTATCCTCCCGGGAGGATAAGTACGATCCTCCCGGGAGGATAAGTACGATCCTCCCCGGAGGATAGAGAAATTCGCTTGACAGTCCCCAGCGTCAGGCATACTTGCCGGTTGTCGGAACACGCATTCCGCAACCGGGGATCCGCCCCGGCCACGAGCCAGCAAAGAAGGCAAATGGGCAGTAGCAACTCTGGCGACAGTTGTCCCGCGATGACGGGTCTCGTGCCGCCGCAACACAACAAGACTGATCGCGCCAGCGTCCGCTGCGTGGATCGGTGGTCGTCGCTCGACTGACCGCCTGCTCCTCACCGGCCTGCCGCGACCAGCGGAAGTGGAGGTGAGCGATGTTCGAAAAGCTCGCAAAATTCCGGTCGTTCGAATCCCGGGACGTGACGCGCCGGGCGGCCACTCATTGCAATGACAACCTGCCGGGTTTTCGCCGCCCGGAGCGCCGTCGTCCAACCCCGGCCCTGGCCTGTCATTGGGTGCCGACCGGCCGTCATCTGGAATGCCGGTGGACCATCGAAGATGCAGGCGAGGCATCCGCCGACGATCTCGATCGACAGCGACGCGCGGGCCGGGCTTCCGATCCGCGTGCCGCAATCGCGCGCCTCGCGGCCGTGAAGATGACCGCGAGCGCCTGAAGGCCCAGCGCAGGAAAGTGGTTTGCCGGCTACAGCGGGCCGGCAATGCGCGGCAGGGGATCAGCCGGGCCGCCATGTTGCACAGCCGTCACAATGGCGTGCAAATCAGCAGGTAGCTGGGCACGCCTTGTTGCTATTGCGAATGACTTGCAATAAGAAGGGGCGACGGTCACGACTGATCCGCCGTGGATCGGGGCAATATGGATGCGACCGGGGTCGGTGGGCGATGACTTCAATTCTCGGGTGGCGCGCGGCTGCCAAATCTGCAGTGATGGCTGGTGATTCCGCCAGCATCCGCGCGCCGAAAGCCGTGTCATGACCTGCGCCCGCCTGTTCCGGGTCCACATCGCCGCCGGCGCAGCGCTTGGGGCGGCCGCCTTCGGCCCCTCCGCTGATGCCGCCGACCTTCCGGTGAAATCGCCGGTCGCGAGCACCGTTTACAACTGGACCGGATTCTATGTCGGCGGCCATTTCGGCTATGGCGACGGCAGAATCGGCCCCAATTTGCTTCCCGCACAGGGCGTCTTCTTCCCCCGCTCGGCGACCGGCGCGCTGGGCGGATTTCAGGTCGGGTATAACAAGCAGTTCGCCAATCGCGTCGTGCTCGGCGTCGAGACCGACGCGACATTCCCCGACGCGCTGGACCTGATCCACCGCCCGCAGACCCCGTTCAACACCTCGCTCGATTATGTCGGCACGGTGCGCGGCCGCATCGGCTACGCCTTCGGCGCGTGGATGCCGTATCTCACCGGCGGCTTCGCCTGGGGACACAGCACGGTCAGGGTCAATGATGCCGCCGGCGGCGAGATCTCCGGACCGGGCCAGTACCAGACCGGCTGGACCGTCGGCGCCGGCGCCGAATTCGCGCTGAGCGGCAATTGGACCGCCAAGCTCGAATATGACTATGTCGACCTGTCGCGGCGGACGCTCGGCCTTGCCGATTTCGGCATGCCCGGCGTCACCATCGACCCAAAGCTGCATCTGCTGAAATTCGGCCTGAACTACCAGTTCGGCGACTCGCCATGGTCGGGGACGCCGACGACACCGACCCTGTTGCCGGAATCCAAAGACTGGAGCGTGCACGGGCAGACAACGTTCATCGCGCAAGGCTATCCGGCGTTCCGCGCGCCCTATACCGGCACCAACAGCCTTTCGGGCAACGGACAGCTCCAGCAGACTTGGACCACGACGGCATTCCTCGGCGTACGGCTGTGGGAAGGCGGCGAGTTCTACTTCAATCCGGAGACCGCGCAGGGCTTTGGCCTCAACGGCACGCTCGGCATCGCCGGCTTCCCGAACGGCGAAGCCCAGAAGGCCGGCGCCGACTATCCGAAGATCCGGCCGCAACGTTATTACTTCAAGCAGACCTTCGGCCTCGGCGGCGAGCAGGAAGACGTCGACGACGGGCCCAACCAGGTCGCCGGCAAGCGCGACATCGACCGGATCACATTGGTGGTCGGCCGCTTCGCGGTCGGCGATTTCTTCGACGGCAATGCCTACGCCAAGGACCCGCGCGCCGACTTCATGAACTGGGCGATGTGGTCGTCGGCCGCCTGGGATTTCCCGGCCGACCTACCCGGCTATACGCGCGGCGCCGTGGTCGAGCTCAATCGCAAGGACTGGGCGATCCGCGCGGGCTTGTTCGAGGTGCCGGACGCGCGGAACAGCGACGTCCTCGCCTTCAGCAACAATGGGGGCATGACCGCCGGCGGCGTAGTGGAATTCGAGGACCGCTACGTGATCTTCGACCAGCCCGGCAAATTGCGCGTCGGCGTGTTCGGCAATCGCGGCAACACCGGCAATTACAGCCAGGCGCTCGCGATCGAATCAACCGACCCGACGCAGGACATCAACGCCGTGATGGCCGGCATTCGCAAGGACAATTGGAAGTACGGCTTCTATGCCAACGCCGAGCAGCAGCTCGTCAAGGACGTCGGCCTGTTCGGCCGCCTAAGCTGGAACGACGGCCAGAGCGAGATCCTGTCGTTCACCGATATCGACCGCAGCCTGTCGGGCGGCGTGTCGATCAAGGGCAGCTTCTGGGGACGGCCGAACGACACGATCGGCATCGGCGGCGCGATCAACGGACTGTCCGCCTCGCATCGCGACTTCCTCGCCGCCGGCGGCCTCGGCCTGGTGATCGGCGACGGCGCGCTGAATTACCGCAACGAAGGCATCTTCGAGAGCTACTACGCCTATCAGGTCAAGAAGAACCTGACGCTGACCGCGGACTATCAGTTCATCGCCAACCCCGCCTACAACGCCGACCGCGGCCCGGCGCACATCTTCTCCGGCCGCGTTCACGGCGAGTTTTAAGGCACGCTCGTCTCGCTCGCCGTCATCCTGAGGAGGCGCGTCAGCGCCGTCTCGAAGGATGAACGGCCACCCCTCGGGCCGTTCATCCTTCGAGACGCGCGTTCCGCGCTCCTCAGGATGACGGTGATAGGAAGAGCATCTGCCCCTCTCCCCACTCAGATATATGTAGCCACCCCCGGCTTGCCGCAAGCCCGGGGTCATCCCGTAGAACGCGCGCCCAATCGAAGCGAACCCAGGGGGCGAGATGCGAGGACATGCGGTGGTGATCGCCGGCGGAGGTCCGACGGGACTGATGCTGGCAGGCGAGTTGGCGTTGGCCGATGTCGACGTTGCGATTGTCGAGCGGCGAACCAGCCAGGACGTCATCGGTTCGCGCGCGCTCGGCCTGCACGCACGCAGCATCGAGGTGTTCGATCAGCGCGGGATCGCCGATCGGTTCATCTCGCAGGGACAGCGACATCCCGCCGTGCACTTCCAGATCCCGCTTGATATCAGCGACTTTCCAACCCGGCACAACTACACGCTCGGGCTCTTGCAGAACCTTATCGAGCGCATACTGGCCGAATGGATCGGCGAGCTCGGGGTCACGATCCATCGCGGGTGTGACGTGCTGGATTTCGTGCAGGACGACAGCGGCGTCGACGTTGCGCACACCGACGGCGCGTTGCTCCGGGCGGAGTTTCTTGTCGGCTGCGATGGCGGCCGCAGCCTGGTTCGCAAGCTGTCGGGCATCGCGTTCCCCGGATGGGACCCGACGGCGAGCTGGCTGATCGCGGAGGCCGAGATGGCCGAGGAGCCGAAATGGGGCTTTCACGAGAATGAATTCGGCATCCATGCGATCGGCAAGGCAGGAGATGGCAAATCCGTCCGGATCGTGCTCGCCGAACCGCAGCTACAGCTCGACAGCGAACCGACGCTGCGCGATGTCAGCGAGGTGCTGGTCGCGGTTTACGGCACCGACTTCGGAATCCACGATCCGACCTGGATCTCGCGGTTCAACGACATGACGCGGCAGGCGGCCGCCTATCGCGACCGACGCGTCTTGCTGGCCGGCGACGCCGCCCATGTGCATCCGCCGATGGGCGGGCAAGGCCTCAATCTCGGGGTGCAGGATGCGGTGAATCTGGGATGGAACCTGGCGCAAGTGGTCAAGCGCATCATGCCGGACGGCCTGCTCGACAGCTATTACGCCGAACGCCATCCGATCGGCGCCCGGGCGCTGCGCAACACTATGGCGCAGGTCGCGCTTCGCCGCATCGACGACCGCAGCAAGGCGCTTGGCTGGCTCATGTCCGAGCTGCTCGCCATGGACGAGCCGCGCCGGCGCGTGGCCGGCATGCTCTCGGGTCTCGACATCGCCTACGACCTCGGCGACGGGCATCCGCTGCTCGGCCGCCGCATGCCCGATCTCGACCTGGTCGCCGCTGATGGGCCGCTGCGAGTCTTCACCCTGCTGCACCAGGGCCGGCCGGTGCTGCTGAACCTCGGCGGGCCCGGCGACTTCGACATCACGCCATGGGCAAATCGGGTTCAGCTTGTCGATGCCACTTACGCCGGCACATGGGAGCTTCCGGTGATCGGCACCGTTCCCGCGCCCGATGCCGTGTTGATCCGGCCCGACGGGCATGTGGCGTGGGTGGGAGAGCGGAGCCCGTCGGGGCTGACCGAGGCACTAACCAGATGGTTTGGTCCGCCTAGCCGCTAAGCGGGCTACGGGTGCTTCGCGTCCTACCCCGCCGGCTGGAACGTATCCGCGCGCGCCATCGCCCAGGCGTCGCGGAAGCGGCGGTCCTGGGTGCCTTCGAGCAGTTCGCCCGGACGCAGTGCCGGATAGAGCTCGGCAAAGGTGCAGACCTCGGTGGTCGAGGAGCGTTGCGAGAAGTGGATCGGCCGCAGCTCCTGGGTGTGCTCGAGGCCGGCGGCGGCGAGCAGCTCCGTCAGCGCGTGCAGCGTGTTGTGGTGGTAATTGTACACGCGTTCGATCTTGTCAGGCACGTAGAGCGCCCGGTTGCGGATCGGGTCCTGCGAGGTGACGCCGGTCGGACAGCGGTCGGTGTGGCAGCTCAGCGACTGGATGCAGCCGAGCGAGAACATGAAGCCGCGCGCCGAATTGCACCAGTCGGCCCCGATCGCCATCGCGCGCGCCATGTCGAAGGCAGTCGCGATCTTGCCGGAGGCGCCGATCTTGATCCGGTCGCGCGCGCCGATGCCGACCAGCGCGTTGTGGACGAAGTTGACGCCCTCGCGCATCGGCATGCCGAGATGGTCCATGAATTCCAGCGGCGCGGCACCAGTGCCGCCTTCATTGCCGTCGACCACAATGAAGTCGGGGTAGAGCCCGCTTTCCTTCATCGCCTTGCAGATCGCTAGGAACTCCCAGGGATGGCCGATGCACATCTTGAAGCCGGCCGGCTTGCCGCCGGACAGCTTTCGCATCTGGGTGATGAACTCCATCATCTGCAGCGGGGTCGAGAACGCCTTGTGATAGGCCGGCGAGATGCAGTCCTCGCCCATCGGCACGCCGCGGATCTTGGAGATCTCCTCGGAGACTTTTGCCGCCGGCAGCACGCCGCCATGGCCGGGCTTGGCGCCCTGGCTGATCTTGAGCTCGACCATCTTGATCTGGTCGTCACCCGCGACGCGCGCGAACTCATCCGGGTTGAAGGTGCCGTCGCGGTTGCGGCAGCCGAAATAGCCGGAGCCGACCTCCCAGATGATGTCGCCGCCCATCTCGCGGTGATAGGGGCTGACGCCGCCCTCGCCGGTGTCGTGAGCAAAGCCGCCCTTTTTGGCGCCGGCGTTCAGCGCCCGTATCGCGTTCGGGCTGAGCGCGCCAAAGCTCATGGCCGAAATGTTGAACACCG
>Ga0153933_1000445_pt1 | contig 15078 bp, 11 predicted proteins | sample TSNJ017MetaG_FD_102275 | JGI IMG/M metagenome (GOLD analysis project Ga0153933, IMG submission 102275) | Attine ant fungus gardens microbial communities from New Jersey, USA - TSNJ017 MetaG | ecosystem: Host-associated > Fungi > Mycelium > Unclassified | place: USA: New Jersey, Wharton State...
CATTCGCAATAATTTAGGCAGCTACACTTCTACCAAATGCTGATGATTTGTCGATCCATTGCACAAGGGAGGAAACACGCAAAGGGCGGAAAGACGAAGACGATGGAATAGCCGCAACAAGCACAAAAGGGCGCAAAAAAAAGGCCTCGCGAATGCTTCGCCCGCACAAGGCTTTCCGCGCGCCAAGCTACGAATAGACGCGAATCGGGTCGTCGACCGGGGAGCGCGGAAAGTAGCGCGGCCGGCGGTCCGAACAGAAAAACAGAAGTATGATAGCCGCGAAAAGGGGCAAAGAACGCAAAAAAACAAAGGAAGCGAAGCCTACGGGAAGTGCGACTTAGCCTCCGCTAGGCCAGCGCTTTTACCTTTCGCTTTTCACCTCTCACCCTTCACTTTGCCCCTTCCGCCTTCGTCCCGCGAAATGCGGGACTACGGCGGAAAGTTTGGGGGCAAACTTATCCCTATCCTTTAGAGCGGATTTTAGAGACTAACGATTGGTAACTGCCTCTCGAACTTGATTTGCCCGATAATCAATCGTTCGCCCAGCTGTCCTCGCCACATTCCCCGCGGTATAGAAAGCGTTTCTGACATGTCTCGCTGTCCAATGCAACGGTCCTTCAGAAATCGGCCCTGCGTTCGCTTGAGAAGCCACGTACGGCGACAGCAGCACTACCGCTAGTATCGCACACATCTTCTTCATACTGTTTTTGACGGGGTGTGCACAGGATTTGTTCAAGGTTTCCCATCACCTTTCCCGCAGCGGGATGAGGCCGACGGGATAGCCACGCACACGTGAAAGAATCGGGCGCGGCGTGCGCTGGGATTCGATTTTCGGAATTGTGGCCTACCGAGGTCTCACGGGTGGCCACCCCTTCCGGCCTCGCAAGCGAGGCAAGCGCTCCGCGATCCCGTTCACCAATCACTAATCACTTCTTTCGCCTTCCCTTTGCGTCTTGGCGGGTTTGCGTGAGATTCCTCTTCGTGGATAACCACCTTTCTGAACGCCGGAATCGTATTGCCACTGCGCTTGGCTTGAAAAACGAATTGCTCTTGATTGGAGCGGGTCAGCGAGTCGCACTACCGGAAAACACAGACCAAACTTATCCTTTCCGTGCGCATACGGAGTATTTTTATCTGACCGGTAACGATTCGCCCGGAGGTGTTCTGGCTTTCGATCCCAAAGATGGTGCGGATGCCTGGGTATCGTTCGTCCCGGACGTAACCGACGCCGAAAGAACTTGGGAAGGTCGTCAACAACCGGAGGGTACACCCATCGCCGCATTGGAACCATGGTTGACGAATCGACGTGGGCGGCCCTTAGTGCTTTTAGGTGAATCCATTCGCGGGGTAACGCCGGATCTGTCGCTGATCGGTTCTGTGCGCGAAAAGTTCCGGCACGCGCGCCGGGCAAAAGATGCAGTTGAAATCGATACCTTACGTCGGGCGGCTACAGCGACAGCCGCGGGTTTTTCCGCCCTCGTCCAAGCGACTCGACCTGGCGTCACCGAGCGCCAGCTTCAAATCGAGCTCGAAACCGGCTTTTTCCGGGGTGGTGCGGACCGGACCGGCTACGACAGCATTATTGGCACCGGTTCCAACTCCGCGATCTTGCATTTCCCTCCTTCCAGCCGAACGACCGCGACCGGTGATTTGGTTTTAGTCGATGCGGGCGCAGAAGTGAATCGTTACGTCATTGATGTTACCCGCACTTATATTGTCGGTGGTAATCCGGCCCCATTTCAACGTGACCTGTACCAATTGGTTCTCGCAGCCGAAGAGGCCGGCATCGCCGGCTGCACGGTTGGCGCCGAATGGAAACAACTGCATCTCCGGATCGCAACTCAGCTAACCGAAGGCTTGATTCAGCTAGGTGTCTTGAAAGGCTCGGCTGAGAGTTTGGTGGAACAGGGAGCACACCAGCTCTTCTTCCCACATGGATTAGGCCATCTCGTTGGTCTCGGCGTACGCGATGCCAGCGGCTTGCTGCCGGGCAGACAAAGAGACGAAAGCGCGATGTTCTCGAACCTCCGGATGGATTTACCATTAGAAGAAAACTATGTGACCACGGTTGAGCCCGGAATCTATTTTATCCCGGTTATTCTCAACAGTGCCGCTAATCGCGAGCGATACCACGACTGCGTCAATTGGGAAGAGGCCGAACGCCACTATAATTTAGGAGGTATCCGCATCGAGGATAACGTTTTGGTTACGGCTGATGGTCCCGTAGTGTTGACCCAGGATATTCCGAAGGCTTGGTGAAAAGTGACAGGTGTTTGGTCGCGCGAGTGCGCTTTTCACCCATCACCTTTCACTCTCACTTCTTCCGCCGCGGTGCCGGTCCGGTACTCCGGCGCACCACCAACTCAGGCCGGAACACTCGCCGGAGAACGGCTCCCGGCGTACCGCGGATTCTGGCGAAGAGGATGTCGAGACTTTCGCGAGCCATGACATGGAAGTCTGAAGAAGCGGTCGTCAGCGGCGGATTAAAGAAGCGGCCCTCCGGCATATTATCGAAACCAACTACGGACACTTCGGCGGGGACGTTAATTCCGGCTTCATGCAACGCCAGGAGCGCACCCATCGCGATCAAATCGTTAGCTGCGAAAACCCCGGTAAATTTCTTTCGCGAACTCTTGATCAGAGTTTTCATGGCGTCGTAACCGCCGTCGGGTGTCCAAGGCGTTTGCACCGCGGGACCAGGTTCAAGTCCGGCGCTTTTCAGCTCAGCCAGCCATCCTTTCCGCCGGAACTTCGAGCTGCGATAAACCCCGTCGCCCAGCAGACCGGCGATCTGGGTGTGACCGAGCGAAATCAGATGCCGGGTTGCTAATCTGGAACCGAGCACATGATCGACCCGGAAGGAAGGAAAGAAATCCCCGCCGTCAATGTCGAGCGTAACGAACGGGATATTGCCCATGGCGGCGGCCAGTTCCCCTTTGTTGACTTCAACGGGGACATCCACCAGGAGCCCTTCAGCCGAGGCGGCAACGAGTTGTTCGGCTCCAGCCTTGGCTTCGGAAATAGTCAAATTGCGCAGACCGAATATCATCAGAGTATAGCCGTGTAAACGTGCTTCTTGCTCCAGGCTGAGAATGGCGTGTGCCGGTCCATAGATCCCAGGATCATCGGTTACCAGTCCGATCACAGTAGACCGCCGATTAGCCAGGAAGCGAGCCGCCTGATTAGGTTTATATCCAAGGGTGTTGATGGCTTGGAGAACTCGTTCCCGGGTTTCGGGTAAGACGCGGGGATGATTGTTAATGACTCGAGAAACCGTCTGATGGGAAAGGCCTAAGACCTTAGCCACATCATTAAGCGTTGGCGGTTTCATACCCGAATGATTCTTCATAATACAATGTCACCACAAAGGCACAAAGAACACGAAGCTAGGAGAAATTGCTAGGGTGCCGGAACGGCCGCTGCAAAAATCTGAACTGATGGCATTGAACTAACGGTCGTACTTTTTTCGAGTCCTTGGCGTCTCCGGAGTGAATTTTGCGGCAGGGTAAGGTTTGACGACCAATCATGTTGGCGCTAACATGGCACCGGTTTCCAGGCTTTTCTTTAACCCACCCCCCCTTTTTGTTGAAACTACCGTGAAATCTACGCTTGTCCCTTGTCTGCTCGCCGCCGGCCTTATGCTGGCTTTCAACTCCGTCTTGGCTGTCGACGCCAATGTTTCCGCCAATTTACGGCTAATGGCCTTTGGGAATGCCGCCGAGCTCAAAGCGGTCACTAATGCCGTGGCTCGGTTCAACCAGAAATATCCCCATGTGAAAGTCGAGATCGCCATCGACCCCATATCCAATGGTTGGGGCGATTACGTCACTCACGTGCTCTCTCAGTTCAACGCGAATAATGCCTATGACGTTTACGGCACCGCCATTGAAACCTTCCGCACCTTCGAGACGCGCCAGCTGTTCATTCCCTTAGATGACTACATTGCCGGTCACAACACCTATTCGGATTTCGATCCCGCCCTCTTTAAATATGCCTCCAACGGGGGGAAGACCTATTTTATTCCGATTACTTGGAACAACATCATGATTAACTATAACCGGAAGTTGTTCAAAGACGCCGGGGTCGATCTCCCTAAAACCGGTTGGACTTGGAACGATTTCCGGGAGACCGCTAAGAAACTGACCGTCCGGGATGCGGCGGGTAACATCACCCAGTTCGGTTATGAAGTTCCCAATCAGTTCTTTTTCGTGCAGCCTTGGTTTTACTCAAATGGAACGTCGATCCTGAACTCGGATTGGACGGCGTCTAATATGCTGGATCCGAAAGTGGCGGAGTCGCTGCAATTTCTGTACGACCTGATCCATGTCGACAAGGTATCTCCCATTCCGGGCAAAGATACCATGGATAACCAGTTCATGGCGGGACAAGTGGCGATGATCTCCCGCGGGCATTGGATTATTCAGAACGCCAAGGCGGCCAAATTAGACATGGATATCGCCATTCCGCCAAGCAAAGTGAACGATTATACAGTTATCGGCTTCGGCGGATATGGAGTCTCCAAGACTTCTAAGAATCAGGATCTGGCTAAAGAATTGGTGGCAGAGCTCACCAGCTTCGAAACGCAGAAGGAAGAAGGTGAAGGCGGCGGGGGAGTGCCGGGCCGGAAGTCAGCCGCCGAGACTGAGGCCTTTCTAGCCTTTCCTCCCAGCGCCTCGCTTTACTATCAAACTCTGCCGCACACCTTGCCGGTACCATCCCCGGCAAATTTCCAGGAGGTGGAAAAGATCTTCATTCGTAACTACACCGCGATGATGGCGGGCGAGGTTTCGATCGCAGACGGCGTGAAACGCGCAGACCGCGAGATTAACGAATCATTCAAGCGCTTGGCGGAACGCCAGGGGAGGTGACGGTGAAAGGTGAAAGGTGATTGGTGATTGGCGGCGTCGCTGAAAACACAGATGGGTTGCCGTCAAGCGTCAAATAGGTCTGCGGATACACAGAATACCGTCGAAAGCGCATTGTCGGGTCATAGAAGATGTTGTTAGTGGATATCCGGTTCCTTTTGTCTCATGCCTCGCTCGAAGTCGGGAAAAGTAATCTGTGTAATCTGCGGATAATAATCTCCTGTTTGATGGGTATTGAAATCTGCGGAGGAGAATGGAAGCGCTAGTAAGGACCAGATCGGACTTGGAAAAAGCGCAGACCCGGGCGGGGTATTTTTTCATACTACCGTCTGCGGTCCTGTATGCCGTTTTCGTGTTGGCGCCGGTTATCGTTACCTTCATCCTAAGTTTTACCTACTACGATCCCATCGCGGGTTCGCATTGGGTAGGACTGGAAAATTTCCAACGTTTCTTCACGGGCGACCGGTCGCTCCAGATTTTTGGTAACACCCTCTGTTTTGCCCTGTTCGCAGTCACCGGCAACGTTATGGTTGGACTTCTGCTAGCGCTAGCGCTGAATCGGGCGATGCCGGCTTTTCTCCTTTATCTGTTCCGATTAGCCTATTTTCTACCGGTCATCATTGCCGCGGCCTTCGTATCGATCGTGTGGGGTTACTTCTACGGCGATGACCTCGGAATAATTAACTACTACCTGGTTCATCTGGGCTTGCCTTCCATCCATTGGCTGACTTCGAGCCGGACCGCGATGATGTCGATCGTGATCATGGATGTCTGGAAGAATACCGGTTTTTTTATGATCATCTTCATCGCGGCTCTACAAGGCGTGCCCAGAAATATTATGGATGCCGCGATTATGGATGGTTCCTCTTATTGGCGCCGCTTCTTTAGGATCGTGCTGCCCTGGATATCACCGGTAGTCTTCTTCGGTATTGTTTACGCCTCGATCGGCGCTCTGCAGGTGTATGAATCGATTGTGATACTGACTCGAGGCGGACCGGGCGATACCACCCGCTCGATGTCAATCTACATCGTGGAAGAAGCGTTCGATAATTTTGAGATCGGCTATGCCGCTTCGATCTCGATCATCATGACCTTAGTGATCTTAGTGATCACCACGGTCCAGTTGTTCGCATCGCGGCGCTGGGTCCGGCACTGAGAGGTGATTGGTGATTGGTGAAAGGAGACAGGTGAAAAGCGAGGCGCGGAGACTTTCGTTGATAAGAGCCAAGAACTCGCGGCGCTGCCGGCGTTTCCCGTGTTTGGAGGTCGGCGTTCGCGGCGATGGCGGCATTTTATGGGGAGGATAATGCAGAGTAAAGCGGCTCAGCGTTGGGTTGACCGGGTCATTATAACGATCATGGCGGTGTTAGGCGTCTTCATGGTGCTGCCGTTTGCTTGGCTGTTCAGTATGTCGTTCCGGGCACCTGGAGAGGCTTATAAAATGCCGCCGAGCTTTCTTCCGCCCAATCTGGATTTCAGGAATTACTGGGAGGTTCTGCATTCCAGTGTGCCTTTCTTAAGGATTTATTGGAACAGCTTGATGGTTGCCGTGGTTGTGACTGTCGGGCAATTGATCACCTGTACCCTGGCGGCTTTTGCGTTTGCTCGCCTCAAATTTCCAGGCCGAGACAGCATATTCTTTGTATTCTTAATCGGGTTGATGTTCCCGGCTCAGGTTACCATCATTCCTATCTATCTCGGCTTTGCCAAGGTCGGCTTATTGAATCATCCCATTGGCCTAGCGGTGATGTATCTGACCTCCAGTTTCGGCATCTTTCTGGTTCGCCAATTCATGCGCTCACAACCGAAAGCTTTGGAAGAAGCCGCTTTGATGGATGGAGCCGGTTATTTCAAAATTTTTTATCGGATTTCGTTGCCCCAATTGAGGCCGGCGCTTTCTGCGCTTGGGATCATTACCTTTACGCAGACTTGGAATTATTACTTCCAGGCCCGCGTATTGTTGGAGCCTCATGATGCCATGACTCTGCCGATCGCCATGGATCTGCTCCGCGGTTACATGGCCTCCGGTAACCTATCGGTGGTGATGGCCGCGATGAGCATGGCGGTATTGCCGGTGATTCTGATCTTTCTGCTGGCGCAGAAGTTAGTGATCGAAGGTGTAACCATGAGCGGAATTAAGTCATGAATAACCGAGAACGAGCGCGAACGCCGCAATCGACCGATTCGGTCGGAACGGTGGAGCGTCGCCTCGCTGGCGAGGCCGTGGTGAACAGGGAGACATCACTACATAGGGTCCGGCCCCTATGCGGTGCTCTATGGTCCAGAGAACTGGACGAATGGTCAGAGATATGCTGCTCCAAAACCAAACGATAATCCAAGCCATCAACTTAATCGAGGCGATACCGAGTGTAGCTGAGGCAAGGGCGGGTGTAACGCCGCGCCTTGCTAACCACGGCCTCGCCAGCGAGGCAGCGCTCCACGATACCTTCTCCTTGAACTCCTCACATGCAATCCGTTGACAATCATTTTATATACACCGGCGACCGGCGGAGATATGTCGCTTTTCCATTAGGCGGAATTGGCACGGGCAGCGTGTCGTTAACCGGCAGTGGGCGACTAATCGACTGGAGTATTCGTAACCGGCCTGCTATCCACCAATTTAACGGTTACAGCCATTTCGCTATCAAGGCGGAACAGGGCGGCAAGCTACTCGGTGCTCGAGTTCTGCATGGCCCCTACGAGGGTGTGCCGACCGGTTCGCCTAGTGTACGGAAATTCGATGGATTCGGTTTTGGGGCCAATCGCGATACCCTGGCCGGTGTCCCTCACTTCGACGAAGTAATCTTTATCGGCCGGTTCCCCGTGGCCGAGCTTGAATTTCAGCACGCGGCTTTTCCCGGCCAGGTACGGATGACTGCGTTCAGCCCGTTTATTCCGCATAATGACCGGGACTCTTCGATGCCGGTCGCGTTCTTCAAGTTCAGCATTAGAAACGATACAGAGGCGCCGATCGATTACACCCTAGCGGCAACGGTAGGTAACTATGGTTGTGATAGCGGTATCCATACGTTCTATGAGAACGACGGACTAAGCACCCTTCACTTTACTACGGCTAGCGTCGAGAGTCGGGAAGGTGAGGGTGACTTAGCTATCATCACTGATAGTGAAGAGGTCGAACACGTCGACTACCACTTCCGTGGTCAATGGTTCGACAGTCTGGCGCGCTATTGGCGAGAATTCGCCCAGCCGGGTAAACTCCGGGAACGCACCTATCAACACCCGCGCGCGGTCAAAAATATGTTTCAGCAGCCTGAGCACGGGACTCTGGCAGCCAGGGTTCGCATTGAGCCGGGGGAGACGCGGGACGTGCGTTTTGCTCTGAGTTGGAATTATCCGTTTGGCAGTATCTACTGGTTTAACCGGGAAGGACCGGGCAGCCCTAACTATTCAGGCGTGCCCCCGACCTGGAAAAACTATTATGCGACGCAGTGGCCGGACTCGGTCGCCAGCGGAACCGATGCATTCAAACGCTGGGCTGCGCTGGAGAACCAGACTGTAGCGTTCCGGGATTCGTTATTCGGTTCCTCATTGCCTCCGGAGATTATTGACGCGATTAATGGTACGCTCGGTATTCTTTGTTCGGCCACAGTGATTCGGTTGGAGAGGGGAGAGCTCTGGGGATGGGAAGGGCAACATCCTGGCGAAGGTTCATGTGAGGGAAGTTGCACCCATGTTTGGAATTACCAACAAACGCTCGCGAACCTGTTTCCGGCTCTGGAAAGGTCTTTGCGGGAGACCGAGTTTACTTACAACCAGTTGCCCAGCGGCGGCCTGACTTTCCGGCAAAGGCTCCCTTTGGGATCCGGATTTGATATCATTGGTCCCTGCGCAGATGGCCATTTCGGCGCGATCATCAAAGCCTATCGTGAATGGAAGAACCTAGGCGACAACGAATGGCTGCGGCGATTCTGGCCGAACATTAAGCGCGCGCTCGAGTACGCTTGGTCCCCGGAAAATCCGGACCAATGGGATCCGAAGAAAACCGGAGTATTATGGGGCCGCCAACATCATACCCTGGATATGGAGTTGTTCGGTCCGAGCTCATGGTTGACCACCATGTACCTGGGCGCGTTGAAAGCAGGGGCAGCTATGGGGCAAGCGATGGGTGATTTGGCCTTCGCCAAAGAATGCTCGGAGCTGGCCGCTAAAGGAGGAGCTTACGTCGATCAGGAGCTATTCAATGGCCGCTATTACGTTCAAAAATTGGATCTATCGGATCGATCCGTGCTTGCTCCTTTCGATCAGAATCGCAAAGCGGGCGTGCTTCGCGAACCATTCATGGAAGCGTATTGGTCGGACGAATATGGCGAAATAAAATACCAGATCGGCGCAGGATGCCTTACTGATCAAATCCTGGGTCAATGGCATGCAGACATTGCCGGCTTGGGCGATCTTTTAGCCCCCGCCAACGTGGTTACGGCTCTCAAGACGGTGTTCGAGCAGAATTATCTGGCGGACCTCGACGATCATTTTAATCCGTGCCGGGTATACGCTTACGAAAACGAGGGTGGCCTTCTGAATTGCACCTGGCCGGCAGGGTCAGCGAAACCGGCGTTGCCTGTGCCTTACGCGGAAGAAGTTTGGACCGGACTGGAGTACATGCTGGCTTCGCACTTAATCCAGCGTGGGTTAGTGGAGGAAGGCCTAACGATTGTTCGTAGCGCGCGTGCCCGCCATGACGGTTCGCGGCGCAACCCATGGAACGACATGGAGTGTGGGAGCTATTATGCTCGGGCGCTATCCAGTTATGCCTTGGTGAATGCCTACTCCGGTTTTAGCTTTGACCAGCGCTCTGGAGAGATCGGCCTGCGGCCTGCCCGCTCCGGAGACGGCATCTATTTCTGGTCGGCGGGAAGTGGGTGGGGAGTGATCGAAATAAGAGAAACTACGGTGACGATCACGGTGAAAGGTGGTGAACTGACTCTGTGCCGGCTTCTCCTTCCCGGTCGCTCCTGGAACACCGCCACGGTCGATGGTCAAACCGCCGGACACGACGATAGCGCGGTCGTACTAGGAGCAGCCCGGATATTGCAGGCCGGTGATTCTTTGGTCGTCGAATTGAATACCCATGGCGAAGCTTGAACTAAAGGATGTTCGCAAAAGCTTCCAGGCGCTGGAAGTGATTCATGGCATCAATCTGACCGTTGAGGACGGATCCTTCACTGTGTTCGTAGGACCGTCCGGTTGCGGGAAATCCACGCTCTTGCGGATGATTGCCGGCCTCGAAGAACTGACTGCCGGTGAAGTGCATATCGGCGGCAAACGCTGCGATCATCTGCTGCCGTCAGCGAGAGGGATGGCGATGGTGTTCCAAACCTACGCTCTCTATCCGCATATGAGCGTCTACGAAAATCTCAAATTTGGTCTGGTAAATCAGAAGGTGCCGAGGGCGGAAATCGACGCCCGCATCCGGCGTGCAGCCGATATTTTACGCATTTCTGAGCTTCTCTCGCGACGGCCGTCTCAACTCTCTGGCGGTCAAAGTCAACGGGTGGCGATCGGGCGCGCCATTGTCAAGGAGCCGGAGGCCTTTCTTTTTGACGAACCGCTGTCTAATCTGGATGCGGAATTAAGAGTGAAGATGCGGAGTGAGATCGTTAGCCTGCATCGCCGGCTGAAATCGACCATGGTGTATGTCACGCATGATCAGGTCGAGGCCATGACGATGGCGGATAGGATCGTCGTTTTGCGGGAAGGAACGGTTGAACAGATCGGCCCTCCCATTGAGCTTTATGCCCGGCCCCGGAACCAATTTGTTGCCGGTTTTCTCGGCACGCCGCAAATGAATTTTCTTGAGGGTAAGGTGCGAGGGGTGACGCCGGAAGGGATGACGATCGCTCTGAATGCACAGGGCAGTGAGATCCGAGCCGCAGCCGAGGCGGGCGGAAGCCCGATTGGTTCCACGGTTACGATCGGAATCCGACCGGAGCATCTGGTTTTGGCAGATAAATGCGCCATCAATGGCAACGTGGTGGCGACGGAGATGCTCGGTTCCGAGACGATCGTCTTTGTTCAGCTGGAATCGGGCGAAGCCGTAACCGCGTCGATTCGAGGGATCCGCGGCCTGAGTCCGGGTGCGTCAGTTGGGCTCGCGGTCGATTCTCGCTATGTGCATGTTTTCGATGAGCAGGGTCTGACGCTGGCTCCGCTGCGTTCTTGGCGAGAGGACTATCTGATCTAGAACGTTTTTTTCGGGAGGAAACCAGAGCGGCACTTGTTCGCGCAGGTCTAGTTGGGTTTCTACTAGTGGCGAAGAATGAGGGATTGACATCCGGTCAAAAAAATTAAAGGCTCTCGCAATCGATTGCGCAATGGTTTGCGTAGCGCGAGAGAAGAGCTAAAGGGCGGAAAATGAAAGGTGATAGGTGCAGCGCTGGGGCCGCATCTTTTCACCTTTCTTATTTCGCCTGGTCGCTCGCCGCTGGACAAAAGATTCTCTGGCGAACTTTAGCTCGCTCTGCTTTGGTTGCGTGTCGACAAAACTCCTAGCCCCCTGTGTTTATGAAAATTCTTAAATCACCTTGTCTATTGCCATTCCGGCTCGGTTTTGTGACAGCCGGTATTCTGCTTCTTAATACGATTACCAGTTCACCGGGCGACGCCGCCGAAGGAAAAAAACTGACGGTAGGATTAACGGTGCCGACCCTAGTTAATCCATTCTTTGTGGGGATGGACCGTGGGGTAAGAGATCGTTGTGGAGAACTAGGATTCAATGTGGTCGCGCCGAACGCTAACAACGACATGGCGACGCAGATCAACCAGATGGAAGATCTAATTACTAAGAAAGTCGATGTCATTATTATCTGCCCGATCAACGCAGACGCCATTGTTCCCGCAGTAAAGAAGGCCAATGCCGCGAAGATCCCGGTCTTGGCGCTGGACCGTGGATCAACTGCCGGCGACCTGGCGGTCTTTATTGAAAGCAATAATGTCGAGATGGGACAAAAAGGAGCGGACTGGATTGCGGATCATTTGAAGGAGCGTTACGGAGAGGCAAAAGGTAATGTCGTGGATCTGCAAGGTTTGCGGGGCACCACCGCGGCTGAAAGCCGGGAAAAAGGTTTCACCGAAGAGATCAAAAAGTACCCCAACATCCACTTAGTCGCGAGCCAAGCGGCAGATTTCGACCAGGAAAAAGCCCTGAATCTGACGACTGACATCCTCCAGGCGAATTCCAAAGTCGACGCCATCTTTTGCGCGAATGATGACAACGCTGTCGGCGCGATTAAAGCGATTCAAGCGATGAAACGATTCCAGCCTATCGGGGCAAAGAATCACATCTTCGTGATCGGCATTGACGGCACCGCTCAAGCGCTCGAGGACATCCGCAACGGCAGTCTGGATGCCACCATTTCGCAAAACCCCGTGAAAATGGCCAGTAAAGCGGTCGATTTTGCTCAACAGATTTCCGAAGGCCAAAAACTGGATCCGCACGTGTTCTATCCCAGTATGCTTCTGGACAAATCGAATATCGACTCGGCCGAAGCCAAAGCTTATGGCCTTTGGGGCGATATGATGGCTCAGAAGCAATAAAGATTTGCTGATAAAAGGCTAGCTTATGCCGGTAGTCAGTTTGTTGAGATTATGCTGCTGAAGATGCGCGGTATCCGAAAGACGTTTGGGCAGCATGTGGCCTTGTCGAACGTCGACCTGGATCTCAGCGCGGGTGAAGTGCTTGGCATCGTCGGTGAGAATGGCGCTGGCAAATCCACTCTCATCAAAGCCTTAGCCGGAGCACATGCCCTAGATGCCGGTACCATCGAGATTGATGGCAAGCCTTTAGTTTTGCATTCTCCGGCCGAAAGTATCGCGGCTGGAGTAGCAGTCATTTACCAGGAGCTGACTATTATTCCGGAAATGACCGTGGCCGAAAATGTATTTCTTGGCGCCGTACCTAGGGGCCGCTTAGGTACGGTCGACCGAGCAACGATGAATCGACGCGCAACCGAGTTGCTCGAGAGCCTCGGTTTGCACTTGGATCCCAATACCCAGGGACAGGCGCTGGCTCCCGGTTATCAACAGATGGTGGAGATCGCGCGGGCGGTGAATCGCCAGGCCCGGATCGTTTTGATGGACGAACCGAGTTCTTACTTGAGCGAGGCCGAAGTAGCGCGGCTTTACGAGTTTATCGGACGACTTAAACAACAGAAAATCGGCCTCATCTATATCTCGCATCATTTGGAAGAGATCTTCAAAATCTGCGATTCCGTTATGGTGCTTCGAGACGGCAAAACGGTCGCCTTTCGCCCAGTAAAAGAGTGGACCAGCGAATCGCTGGTGGAGTCGATGGTCAATCGCTCGATCGAACAATTTTATCCCTATAAGCCGCGCCCGCTCGGCGATGTCGTTCTCTCGGTGGAGAACGCCGAAGTCCCGCCTCGATTGCAAGATGTTTCGTTCACGCTAAGACGGGGCGAGATTCTCGGAATCGCCGGGGTGGTTGGGAGCGGAAGGAGTGAGCTGCTTAGAGCCATCTTCGGCGCCATGCCGATGGCGCGTGGTCGCATTCTTTGGAAAGGGAAACCATTCGTCTCGCGGAGTCCGGGGCATTCAATCCGGCAAGGATTTGTTATGATTCCGGAAGATCGCAAACTCGAAGGATTGATGCTTGATCACACCATCGAGAGCAACACCGTGCTGTCGGTCTTCAACCGCTTGGCCCGCTTTGGTTTCGTCGATGCAGGCAAAAAAAAGGCGCTAACCAAGAAAGGAATCGAACGCTTCAACATTGTTTGCCGTGGACCATTCACCTTGATTCGCCAGTTATCCGGGGGCAATCAGCAAAAAGTCATTTTTGCTCGCGCGACGGCGCCTGAACCTGATGTCTATCTTATGGATGAGCCCACCCGGGGTGTCGACATTGGCGCTAAAGTCGAGATTTATAATGCGATCATCCAATTAGCCGAACGCGGTTGTTCGATCACTCTGGTGTCTTCCGAACTACCCGAATTGTTAGGAATGTCCGACCGGATTCTGGTGCTTAACTCCGGCCGGGTCGTGGCCGATCTGCCTCGGGAGGAAGCGACCCACGAGCATGTGCTGCACCTCAGCACTGAGGAGAATCCGCCGGAGGAGATCGTCCGTCACGGTAAGACCGATCGTCAAGCCATCTCGCGAACGCTCGGCGTTTGAAAAAATTCAAGCCATTGTTCATGGAAACCACTGCTACCAAAAGTCTGGAACCAGCCGCTCAGGCTCCTTGGAGCAGCCGCCTGTTGCGTTGGGCCAGCCGCTTCACTGTCCTGATTGCGTTGCTGTTACTCATTGCGACTTTCAGTGTTCTCTCTCCGGATTTCCTGCAATTTGATAATTGGTCCAACATCATCCTGCAAAGTGCCACGCTGGGAATTGCGGCAACTGGCGCCACCTTGGTCATTATCATTGCGGGTATCGATCTTTCCGTTGGGTCCGTGATCGCGCTGGCTGGGATTCTGTCGGCTGGTTTAATGGTGCATCAGCATTTGCCGGGGTGGCTGGGCTGGATCGTCTGTTTGGTGGTGGGCGCCTTAGTCGGACTTTTCAACGGTTTGTCTATCTCGTGGCTGGGCCTTTCCGCTTTCATCGCCACCCTGTCCACGTTGGCCATGGGTCGAGGTCTGACCTTGGCTTACTGCAACGGCCAAACGATCTATAACTTGCCGGATACCTTCAGCTATCTGGGAAGCGGATCATTCCTGGGCATTCCCGTGCCCATTTACATCACTCTCCTGGTTTTCATCGTGATGCATTTCCTGTTGTCGCAGACCGTGTTTGGGCACGAAGTCTACGCCACTGGCGGAAACCGGGAAGCGGCCCGGTTAGCCGGTATCAATGTGAGAAGGGTGGAAACGTTAGTCTACATCGCAGCCGGTACGCTGAGCGGCTTGGCTAGTATTGTGCTAACTGGAAGACTAACCGCCGCGTTGCCATCGTCCGCTACCGGCTTTGAATTAGATGTAATTGCCGCGGTCGTGATTGGGGGGGCTTCGCTGTTTGGCGGACGCGGCTCGATGGTTGGGACCTTCTTCGGAGTGTTGACGATCGGTGTCCTGCGCAACGGGTTGACCTTGCTGAATGTCTCGCCGTTCTGGGTTCAATTTGTTCAAGGTTCCGTTATCTTTGTCGCCGTATTGCTGGATGCATTAGGCCAGCGCCACCGACGAGCCCACGGTTAAGAGCTCTGCATGAGGGCGAAGCGCTGGAGTGAATTTAG
>Ga0153933_1000446_pt1 | contig 15065 bp, 11 predicted proteins | sample TSNJ017MetaG_FD_102275 | JGI IMG/M metagenome (GOLD analysis project Ga0153933, IMG submission 102275) | Attine ant fungus gardens microbial communities from New Jersey, USA - TSNJ017 MetaG | ecosystem: Host-associated > Fungi > Mycelium > Unclassified | place: USA: New Jersey, Wharton State...
CTCTACGGATTCTCATCGTTACTCTGCACTCTTTAACTATGCGCACCACATGGCGCACTCCTGGGTGCCGAAGCGTGTTTGGGGTGCAGGCTATCGGCCATTCAACTGGGAATTGACTCCGGTGATCGACACCATCTGGTTCAATGAGGGCTTTGGCCGCTACGCCGGCATGCAGGCAATCGCCGCGGGACTGCCGGATGCTGAGCGCAAGGCACGGCGTGAACATGTGATGGCGCGGACACGGGGCATCCTCGATGATGCTCCAACTTTCATCAAGCGAATGCCGCTGACCACACTTTCGCGGGAAGCATCCTTCCTCTATGCCAGAGACTTCCGCACCGGCATGAACATCTTCGGGCGAGGCTTTCTGATGGCAGCAGAGATGGATGATCGGATTCAGGCGCAGACAGCCGGCAAGAAAAGCATGCGCGATGCATTTCGCGCGTTGCTGGCCTGGAGCGCCACGAATCAACGCGCGATTCAGGTTGACGAGATGACGCGAGTTATATCGGACTCGAGCGGCGTCGATGTTCGTGACATCTTTGAGCGCTGGATGAAACCGCCCCTGCGATAAGTTCCGCCCAGCCAGAGGTGCCTCTGCATCGTCTGCACATGATCAGGTAGTTTGTGGGATCTACTGGGCCAGCGCTCCGACGGCGATTCCTTTATCGAGAGTAAAGACGGTCCCCACTGTGCCTACCACCGCGGTGCTGCGTGTCAGCCCCACGCGCTGTCGCAGACGATACACCGCTTCGATGCCGGTGCAGTGCGCACCGATCAGGTTGGCTACTTTGAATTTTTTGAACTCGTCGCCAGTCCAGTCCAATTGCTCGTCGCTCGCTGGAAACAGATGCAACCCGCCGATGACCGCGTCAACATCACGTCCGGGAAATCTCGTCGCCGTATAGGTGAGAATATTGACAATCCCCGCATGCCCGCATCCCGTCAGCACCACCAGGCCTTGCGTCGTGTCGAGCACCAGCGATTGGTCTTCGGGGATGGTGTCCTCCACCAAGCCATCAGGAGTCTGCACCTTTCCTCGCACACTCCAATTGCGCTCCGGATACTTCCGCGGAACAGGACCGGTAAGCCACGCACCGGGAAAAATGTCCTTGCCGCCGGAGTGCTCGATAAATCGCCCACCCGTCGCTTCGTACTCTTTCCGAATCGCAATCATCGGATTATCTTCACCCTCCGCTGACGGCCGACTGTAGAAGATTCCCTTGGCGACGTGCACGACAGACAGAGCTGCCGGATTCTTTTTCATCATTTCCCGGCGCAACGTCAGCAGGCCGGTTGTGTGGTCGTCATGGTTGTGAGTAAGGATCACTTCCCGCACTCGGGAAAGATCGACATTCAGCTCGCGTGAGTTCTGCAATACAGTGTCGGGGCGCGCTCCGGTGTCCACAAGAATCTCGTGTCCATCGGCTTCAACCAGCGCAGAAAACCCCCACTCGCCGATGCCAATTGTATCTCCGACAAGCATGGTCGAAAGTATAGTCACCTTAAGCGCGTGAATCCGAGTTCCAGAAATGTCCGATGCATGGACCGCTGGCGCGATCCACGGACACCTCGCCGCAGGAAGATAGCCAAGTAAGAAAGCTGCAATAACAACTGCTCGAAGTAGATCGCGCTTCATGCCATGCCTCGGCTTGATGATAGTCTCACCAAGCGGCGAGGCGCTGCGATAAGTGATTTACCATCGTTCACTTCGGCACTGCCATCAGGATATGCCGCCAGCGTATTTAGACCTCAGGTTTCCAGAAGATCCGGGGCGGGATCGGCTTCCGCCCCATGCAGGTATGACTTCGATTTTGCGCCAGAGGAGTTATTGACTGTCGCTGCTTTTCGTCACATCCTTCACTGCATCGAAGAACGACTTGGCGTCTTTTGTGCGGTGAATTCGTCCGTTCAGCACATCGTCCCAGGTGATGTACGGATAGAGATGGTGCGCCTGGGCCTGCTCTTCGAACTCGGCTTTCAGGGCAGTCAGTTTCTCGGGGTACTTCTGGGCCAGATCAATCCGCTCCGTGTAATCCTCGTTGAGGTTGTAAAGCTCCCAGGCATTTTCATCGAAAGGCTGTTTGCTGGCTGCGTTGCCGGTGATAAAGCTGCTGGGGTAGGCCAGCTCCGCCTTCCATCCGTGGTCATAAATCGATCGCGATCCGAAAATGTAGTAATACTGCACCGTATGGCGGTTGGGTGCCTGCGCATCGTCGATCGAGTAGGCGAGGGAAATCCCTTCCACCGGCTGCTGCTTGACCTCCCTGATCTCGTCGGGCGTCTTGATCTTGGTGAGATCGAGGGTAGTGGGAAGAATGTCGATGACGTGGCCGTACTGAGTGCGGATACCGCCCTTATCCTTAATCCCACTCGGCCAGGAGACGATGAGCGGATTGTGCGTACCGCCTTCGCTGTTCGCATCCTGCTTCCAAAATTTAAAAGGTGTGTTCGCGGCCTGCGCCCAACCGAGCGGGTAGTTTCCATTTGTAGCCGAAGAAGTACCAATTTCTCCAATCTTATTCAGGTTGTGGCTGATGTTCTCCTGCTCCGACAGAGGCTTGCGTGAGAACCCCTGATCGATAACGCCGTTCAGAGTCCCCTCTTTGCTCGCCCCGTTGTCGCCGATGATGACAAAGATCAGCGTGTTGTCGAGCTGGTGTATCTCCTTCAAGTGATTGACGAGCCGCCCTACTTCAAAGTCCGTGTACGTCAGATAACCTGCGTAGACTTCCATGAAGCGGGCGTAGAGCTTCCTCTCCTCTGGCGATAGCTGATCCCACGCCTTGATATCAGGATTGCGATCGGGAAGCTTCGCGTCGGCAGGAATCACGCCTAGTTTCTTTTGGCGCTCAAATACCTGTTCACGATAAACATCCCAGCCCGCGTCGAACTTGCCTTTGTATTGATCGCTCCAGTATCGATCGACCTGGTGCGGAGCATGCGTGGCACCTGGAGCGTAATAGAGAAAGAATGGCTTGTCCGGAGCTGCTTTCTTCTGACGATCGATATAAGAGATCGCTTTGTCGGTGATCTGATCGTTGAGATGCCGGCCATCGGGACGGACGTGAGTCTGGTCTTCCACCAGATCCGGCTTGTATTGGTCGGTCTGTGAACCAAGAAATCCGAAGAAGTGGTCAAAACCTTTTCCGGTTGGCCAATGATCGAATGGGCCAGCATCGGTCGCTTCTTCGTCTGGCGTTACGCCATATTTCCCAACCGCGAATGTGTTGTAGCCATTGGCGCGAAGAATCTCAGCAATGGTTCCCGCCGAGGAAGGAACTCTGCCGTCCCAGCCTGGGAATCCTGCAGACATCACTGTATGCGAGAATCCGGATTCGTGCACTGAGGCGCTGTTACGTCCGGTCAGAAGTGCAGCACGCGTCGGGGCACAGATCGCGCAGGTATGGAAGTTCGTGTAACGCAACCCACTGGCAGCCAGGCTGTCAAAAGTGGGAGTTTGGATCAGCCCGCCGAATGTATTGGGAGCTCCGAAACCCACATCGTCCAGCAGAATCCACACTACGTTCGGTGCTCCTGCAGGCGCCTTCACGGGGGCGGGCCACCATTCCTTGGACTCGGCGAGTGTTCTGCCCACAGTTCCCTGATACGGCTGTGCTGTCTGAGCATGCAGTGCAAGCTTCGCACCCGTTGCAAGGATGAGCGAAGACGTCAACACCCTCCGCAATAAGCTAATCTCTTTCATAAATCTCCTGTTGGTTCTCATCAATCAATATGTGCTGAAGTAAAAAATCAGTAAACGAGCTAAAAATTAAACTTCGCAGCAAGCTGAATCTGCCGTTCAAGCCGCTGGAACAGTGGCTCATCACCCGCAGAAGATACTTTTCCGAAAGTACCCGCACCCACTGTGGCTCCTGGATTGTCGAACTGCGGTGTGTTGAAGAGGTTGAAGAATTCTGCGCGCAGTTGCAGAACTTTCGATTCGCCGATGTGAGTATTTTTGAAAAGCGAGAAGTCGATGTTTTTCGTTCCCGGACCCTGCAGAATATTGCGCCCGGAATCTCCCCAAGTCCCTGCAGCAGGATTTGCGAAGGCCGCAGTATTGAACCATTCTTTACACGTGCGGCTACCGCTGGGCAGAGACCCGTTGCCGCTTCCAGCTACGAGTTCGGCTCTGGGCGTCAGGCCATCGCCAACCCCGCTCGATGCAGAGACGGAAAACGGAAAGCCGTCGAAATACTGAAGAATGGCGTTCACTTGCCATCCCTGAACGAAAGGATTCAGCCTACCGGAGCTCCTGAAGGGCAGCTCGTAATTTGCGCTTGCCACAAAGCGATTAGGCACATCCGTGTCAGAGTTTCCGTAGTCAGCAGCGATGTTGTAAGGATTCACAACGCTGCCCGGACTTCCCGTGCTTTCGTCCAGAGCGTGGCTGTAGGTGTATGACGCGAGAAAACCTACGCCATGTGCGCGCCGCTCAGCGGTAATCTGCAGCGCGTTGTAGCCTGAGATCTGGCGGGTTTCGAGCTGGTTGATTTGAGCAAAAAACGGATAGGGGCGCGCGGCTGAAACAGTAGTTGCTCCAGCCAATCCCAGTATGCCAGCGTTGATGTCGCGCAGATCATCCAGATGAACGCCGCGAGTTCCCACGTAAGCAAACTTCAAGACGGTCGCATAAGGAATTTGTTGCTCGATGGTCGCGTGCCACTGCTCGCTGTAAGGCGTCTGGGCATTCGGATCCTGGTCGAAGGCCGGAGTGTTTGGCCGCAAGGCACTGCCTGAGGTAACTACCGTGTGCGCGTATCCATCGGACGCGAAGACGAACGCCGTGCCATTGGTGGCCGACGCATAGGTCGCGGAATTATTGAAGGCCCAGTAATTGTCGACCGGAATATTGGCAGACAGGCCGCTGGAGTTCGTGACATTAGGCGCTGAGTAATAAATGCCGTAGCCTGCGTGGAAGACAGTCCTATTGGTTATCTGATAAGCAAGACCGACGCGCGGCGCGAAGTTTAGGTTGTTGCCACTCAGGCCGCTGGTAGGGATGCCATTGGTTCCTACCTGCTCGAGCGCTGTCGTCGAGATAGAGGGAACGAAGTCATACTCTTTATTGTTGACCTCGGTCCACGGCCATCCCAGAAACTTTTCGTAGCGAATACCCAGGTTCAGCGTCAGCTTGGTAGTTGGCTTGTAGTTGTCCTGCACATAGAAGGACAGGTCACTTTGCCGCAGACCGACCGATCCACTCGGATAAGAATAAGTTCCACTCGTGGGAGCACCGAAGAGCAGATCGCTCCAAGCCAGACCGGTGTAGCGCGTCGCAAAGGCCTCGGAACCATGTTCTGCGGAGGTCTGGAACATGTTGTATTGCAGGCGGACAAACTCGACGCCGATGTCCAATGAGTGCTTGCCGCGCACGAGATTGACGTTGTCATCGACCTGATAGTTGTTAGTTCCAATCACCGTCGGGCTGTTGCCTGCGTCACCGATCGTCGTATAACCCGAAAAGGACATGACTGGCAATCCATCGGACCTAGGATCGCCGGCAATCTCCACGCCCGGAATGCCGAGTTGTGTAGAAAGGTTTAGCCCGGCATCCCAATTCTGGGCGTACACCATGAATCGCGACCAGCCAAAACGCGCCGTATTAATCGTGGTTGGTGAGAGGACATGCGTTTCACCGAGCACGGCCTGATGAGCTGGATTCTTCGCCGGTCCGGAGATGATGGCTCCTACCAGAGGCGTCGGGAGAACGCCGGGTTCGCTGAGGCTATCTGTCGACTGGCTATAGCGGCCGAATGCACTATCGGCCTCAGAGAATTTATGGTCGACCTTTACGTCGAAGGCGTCGCCGTTATCAATGAAGAGCGGACTGTACAGGAAGTTATTCGCTATCGTCAGACTCGATATGTTCGGCGAGGCATAGTGCTCGTAAAACTTCAAAATATTCGCCCCGGTTGGATCGATCAGTGGATCGCCCACGGGAACAAAGTTGTTTGCGTATACGGTATGTGTCTGCGGGTTCTTGATGGAAGCCGGATAGGCGGAGAAGTCATAGCCGGCCGAGGTAATACCTACATCCGGGACACTCTCCGTATCTGTCTGGCCCTGAGCAAGACGTTTTCCTGAGTAGTCGGCAAAGAAGAAGGTCCTGGGATTCGTCTGCCTGAAGAACACTGGACCGCCAAAGGTGACGCCAAATTCATTCTCCCGCAGCGGCGGTTTCTTGCCGGTAGCGAAAAAGTTTCTGGCATTCAGCGCGGTATTGCGAAGAAACTCGAATGCACCGCCGTGATACTTCTCAGTTCCCGACTTATAGATCAGGTTGATGGTGCCACCGTTGCCGCGTCCATAGCGTGCGTCTGCGTCGGCAATATCTTCTGAGAACTCCTGAATCGCATCGATGGGCGGGAAGATGACCACGGCAAGGCCGTTATGATTGTCGTTGTCGCCGATGCCGTCCAGAAGAAGGCGGTTCTCCTGATAACGAAGACCATTGAGAGCAAAGGAAGTCTCTCCACGCTGCATGGTGTAGGGGACGCTGGTGATCTGCGTTTCCGCAGGAACGGTTCCCGCACCAAGGCCCACCAGCTCCGCAAAATTACGGCCGTTCAGTGGAAGATCTTTGACGGCTTCCTCGGTGCGAAGATTCGAGACGGTTGAGCTCTCCGTCTGCAATACGGCGCGCGTCGCCTGAACCTCGACTGTCTGCGTCTCAGCACCTACGGCCAGACTCACATCCGCGGCCAGGCGTTGACCGACCTCTAGTCTGACGTGCTCTACCACTTTGGTGAAGCCAGGCGCATCAACTTCAACGTTGTAGTTTCCTGGCTTTAAGGGCGGCGAAACATACAGTCCCTGCGAGTCTGTAGTGGTGTTGTCGGTCAGGCCTGTGTCGGAGCTGCGCAAAATCACGTGCGCCTTGACGACCACCGCTCCTGAGTTGTCCCTGACGACACCGGTGACAATTCCGGTTTCAACGATCTGAGCGTATAGGGCAGGAATTCCAGCCAAAATCACTGTCAATGCCGCCACGAGAAAACTTTGGCCTTTGCGAAATCCCACGCTGTGGGGAAATCTTGACAAAAACATCACTACCTCCAGGCGGCTTTCTTGCAGCCACAAAAAGACTCACGACAATCGGTCTCGAGTCAGAGCAGTGCGAGACTGCGCGCACACCGCCGTCAGTAAAAACCAATGTTTCTGTTCACGACAGATAAAGCATTCAGACGAAGTAAGTGAAGGAGCGACAACCACGTCCGGAGGCGGGGAGAGTTAAGCCCTGTAAGTTCATGAGCTGCTTCCTTTCGACCAGTTTCTGGGGAAGTACACCTGCCGTATGAGGAGAGCTATGCCAGGGATGCGGGAGGGAGGAGTGCCGCATTACGGCCAATTACTCAGCGGAGAGGCGTACTAAAGAATCGATGTGGACGGATGAGAAAACAGAAGCAATCAACAACACGAACGCGAGCGGCGAGGAGCCGGCTCGGCAACATGGAGCTGCAGTTTCGAATTGTTGCCGCGATGGTGCATGTGAGCTTTATTGAGCCATGAACTTTATTGCATGTCAAGCGTAAAGAATGCGCGCACAGCTTGAAGCAGTCAGTGGTATGGCTTGACAAGAAATCCGGAGCAATTCATCATCAAGACAATTTACTGGGTTTTTATGTATATCTTTCTATGCGTAAGTCCCAGCACATAAGACTACGTCACCAATGACCCAACACACTACAACTCGCACCTGTTGTTGCCCTGCCGATCTCTCGTCAGGCGAGCGCTCTCGTGCGATTCCTGCGTTGAAACGGGCACAGTGAGTTATTGATCCCGATTTTCCCGCAAGGTAGTCAGATTAGCCCACGAGATTGACCTCGTGGGCTTTTTCATTGCGCATCACTTGCAACAATTTCCCAGAAAGCAGCGACGATGAAGCCGTTCCACATCATGGCCAAGCCGCACGGGCCAATCTGCAATCTCGATTGCACTTATTGCTATTACCTCGAGAAAGAGAATCTCTATGCGGCGAATGGACGCGGCTATCGCATGAGCGACAGCGTGCTGGAGAATTATATTCGCCAGTACATTGAATCGCAGCCAGCCGGTCACGTGAGCTTTGCATGGCAGGGCGGCGAGCCGACGCTGCTGGGCGTCCCGTTCTTCGAACACGTTGTGGAACTGCAACGGAAGTATGCGAACGGCAAGACAGTCGACAACGCGTTCCAGACCAATGGCACGTTGCTTGACGATGAGTGGGGCGAATTCCTGGCGCGTAATAGGTTTTTGATCGGCATATCGATCGATGGGCCTGAAGAAGTTCACGACGTGTACCGCGTAGACAAAGGCGGCCAGCCTACCTTCGCGCGCGTGATGCGCGGCCTCGGGTATCTGAAGAAGCACGGCGTCGAGTTCAACACGCTGACAGTAGTCAATCGCAAGAACTCCTACCGGCCTCGCGATACTTATCGTTTTCTGAAGCAGATCGGAAGCAAGTATCTGCAGTTCATCCCCGTTGTAGAGCAGGTGGCAGAAGAGCCGGATGCCAACGGACTGGTGCTGATCAAGCCCTTCTCGCGACAGAAGGCCAGCGTCTCGGATTGGTCAGTGGAGCCGCTGCAATTCGGCAAGTTCCTCACCGGAGTCTTCGATGAGTGGGTGCTGAGCGATGTGGGGCACATCTTTGTGCAGATCTTCGAAGTCGCACTCGAATCGTGGGCGCATCTTCCGCAGAGCCTGTGCGTTTTTGCACCCGAGTGCGGGCGGGCTCTGGCGGTAGAGCACAACGGCGATGTCTACTCATGCGACCATTTTGTTTATCCGGAAAACCGGCTGGGCAACATCATGGAGCGCGCATTGAACTCGCTGGTGCAGTCGCCGCAGCAGTCGGGCTTCGGGAATGCGAAGTCGGCAGGCCTGCCTTCAGAATGCCAGAAGTGCGATGTGCGCTTCGCCTGCAACGGCGAGTGCCCAAAGCACAGGTTCACTACTACCGCATCGGGTGAGTATGGCCTGAATTATCTGTGCGCTGGGTACAAACACTTCTTTCACCACATCGATCCCTACATGCAATTCATGGCCAACGAGCTCAGCCGGAACGGCGCACCGGCGCGTGTCATGTCCTGGGCGCGTGCGCAGGGCGCGCGTGTCGCATCTACGGAAATTAGGAGGAGCGCAGATGCACTCACCCTCGTATAGCCGGACCTGTTGTTGATCGCCAGGTGGTAGCTACAAAGATGGGCGAAATTACAGGAGGCATCTCTGTATGTCTCTCGAAGAACTTATAGCCACTACTTGATCGAAGTGACGGAGACAATGGAATGAAGATCTCGCAGCAGGTCGGGCTCCTCCTCAGCGGAACCATGGTGTTCCACTCATGGAATTCGATATGGGCCAAAGATAATGACGTGAAGCCAAGCGGGCCGACTGTGCCAGTGCGTCAAACGACGCCGCAAGGTTGGCCGGAACCGCCGAAAGCGCCGGCAAACGCGCCAAACGTGGTGCTCATCCTTATTGACGATGTGGGATACGGAGCCACTACCGCATTCGGCGGTCCCATCTACACGCCGAACTTCGACCGCCTCGCGCATTCGGGCCTCCGCTATAACTCGTTCCATGTAAATTCGCTTTGCTCGCCTACACGCGCGGCACTGCTGACGGGGCGCAATAATCATCAGGTCGGCTTTGGCTCGATTGCGGAGTGGTCTGCTCCCTATCCTGGCTATAACACTGTCATCCCCAAAAGCGCGGCGACGATCGCTGAAGTTCTGAAGGAGAACGGATACAGTACATCGGCATACGGTAAGTGGCATAACACGCCGATGTGGCAGGTGAGCCCTGCGGGTCCGTTCGATCGCTGGCCTACCGGGTTGGGCTTCGAGCACTTTTACGGATTCAATCAGGCAGCGGACAGCCAATACTTCACGCGCATCTATCGTGACACCACGCCGGTCGAGCCCTCGAAGACGCCAAAAGAGGGATATCACTTCACAACCGACATCACCAATGACGCAATCAGCTGGCTGCATCAGCATGACGCCGTCGCGCACGACAAGCCATTCTTTATCTATTACGCCACTGGCGCCACGCACGAGCCGCATCAGGTGCCGCAGCGATGGATCGATCACTACAAGGGCCGCTTCGACAAGGGTTGGGATGTCATTCGTCAGGAGGCGTTTGAGCAGCAGAAAAAGCTGGGAGTGATTCCAGCGAATGCGGAGCTCACGCCACGCCCCGATGGTCTCCCCACCTGGGATTCTCTACGACCAGACCAGAAGAAGCTGTTGGCGCATGAGGCGGAGGTCTACGCAGGCTTTGCAGAGCAGACCGACTACGAGGTGGGACGCCTGCTGGATACGATTCGCGAAGAAGGCCAGGAGAACAACACCGTCGTCCTTTGGATCTTCGGCGATAACGGCGCCAGCGCTGAAGGCGGTTTGGATGGCCACGATGCGCGCGACGCAAGCGGCAAACCGAAAACGATCGAAGAACGGGAAGATATCGCCGATCTGCTCGGCAGCGAGCTCTACATGAATCATTACGCCGCGGCGTGGGCCTGGGCTCTCAGCTCACCCTTCCAGGGCACCAAGCAGGATGCATCGCATCTCGGCGGCACCACCGATCCGCTGGTTGTTTATTGGCCAGGCCACATCAAGGACGCAGGCGGCATTCGCGAACAGTTTTCTCATGTGAATGATATTGCGCCAACGATCTACGAGATCGCTGGTGCGAAGCTACCTGAGGAGGTCGACGGGGTCAAGCAGATACCGCTCGAAGGCAAGAGCCTGGTATATACCTTCGATCGTCCCAACACACCCACGCGGCACACGCTGCAATATTTCACCACTAGCGGCAACCGCGCGATCTACAAGGATGGGTGGTGGGCCGGCGATCGCTATCACTCTACCTGGGAGGCACCGCTGCCTGTGACGAATACGGATAAAGACATCGATGCTCATCCCTGGGAGCTCTACAATCTCAACGAAGATTACAGCCAGGCGCACAATCTGGCGGAGAAAAATCCCGAGAAGTTGAAAGAGCTTCTAAAAGTCTTCGATGAAGAGGCCGAGCGTAATCAGGCGTATCCAATTCTTCCAGCTCGATCGTCGCCGCTCGATGTTCAACTGAAGAACAAGACTGTTTTCACCTATCGTGCCGGAGTTGAGCGTCTTCCCATCCGCTTCGCGCCCGGTCTATTCGGTCACGCCTACACGATTGATGCGAACGTCGTCATCCCCAGCGACGGCGCCGAGGGCGTCATTGTCGCTGAGGGCGGCATCCAGGGCGGATTCAGTCTCTATGTCAAAGACAATCGCGTGCACTACGAGGTCAATACGGCTAATGACCACTCCGATGAACTTATTGCAAGCTCAGAGCTTCATCCGGGACTGGTACACATTCAGTTGAGCGTCTCTCCCGATGCGTCTTCTGTCGCCAGCACCAGCGCTACGCAGCCAGGGGCGCCGCGCGCTCCGGTCAACGGAGATGTAAAGCTGGTCATCAATGGCGCTCAGGCGGGCGAGTCGCACTTCTCGAGCATCTATGCGGGCGGAGAGACGCTAGATGTTGGCAGCGATCTCGGTTCGCCGGTCAGTCAGGCATACCGGTCGCCCAATCGTTTTACGGGCACGATTGACCTGGTCACGATCAACCTGAAGTAGTTTCGCTTCACAGGGAATTTTTCGATGTCGAGTTACGCTATGCAGATTACAGATGTCAGCTTGTTGCTCAGGAAGATTGTTGTCGGTGTATTGGTGGCCGCCATTCCTCTGCTCATTATTATTGGCAGCCTGTGGCTGACGCGAAACCTGCTCGACCGTTCGCATAGCCGCGCGACTACCACTTCCGAACATTCCAACCCATAACGGAGGATATGCCATGAAAATGGATCTGGTTGTTAAGAGACGCCTTATTCGAAATGTATTGCTGAGCCTCTTGATCTATGCGCTGCCGCCAGCGCTGATGTTTGCGTGGCTCTATTCTCACGGGCAAACTCCTTGGACACACGCCGCCGCAGCAACTCATCCTACTGGGCTGTTCTGGAAGTTCTGCCAGATGATGAAGGACAATGGATTTCTGGTATTCATCTTCGTTCTCGGTCTGATCGAATTCTCGCTCGGGCGGTACGGAGATGAATGGCGCGGCAACGAAACCGTTCTCGATATTGTCTGCTTCGCGCTCCCACGGCTGGTTTTTGCGCCTTTTTTCGCCTGGTTCAGCGTCCATGTGTTGCCTTCAATCGCGCCGCGGGAACACAATCTCTTTAACTGGGTGCCGTTCTTCTGGGGATTTCTCATCCTATGCGTTGCCGATGATCTAACCCAGTACTGGTATCACCGCCTGCACCACGAAGTTCCGTGGCTCTGGAGATTTCATCGCACTCATCATTCGGCTCCGTATATGGGAATGTCGATGGCCAGCCGCCAGAATGCGATCTACACCATCTTCTTTTCCCAGACCTATGTCACGAGTGTCCTCGTTTACCTCGGCCTGGGACCTGCGGCGATTGCTGTGCTCACAATCAAATCTTTCATCACCACGCTCGCGCATTCGAGCCTGCCCTGGGATAAGCCGTTTTATAAGTACAAGCCGCTTCATCCCGTCGCATGGGTTCTGGAGCGGACTATTTCCACACCCGCAACGCACCACGCACATCATGCGGCAAGCAGCGATGACGGCGTCGGCTACTACAAGGGAAACTTTGGAAATATGTTCTTTCTCTGGGATGTGATCTTCGGAACAGCGCACATCTCACGGCAGTATCCGAAGGTCTATGGGATCTCTCATTACCAGGGCGACCCATGGTACGCACAGGCATTCTGGCCCATCTTCAAATCGAATGTTCCCGGCAGCGAGCTCGCCGCCGACGGACCTATGGTGCGGATCGATGAGAGGCGATCGACAGTTAGCGAACAAGACGCCCTGACGCTGCTCGCTACGCCGGGCGGCGATTAAACTATCGACCCGATTCATTTCCAAATTGTAAGAATTCGCCGGATGGCCTGACGCGGTTGAAATCATCGATCGCGTCGCATTCCTACTCAGCGTCTCCGGGTTCGTCACTCACAGGTTCTGCAATCATCCCAAGCAGCAACCTCATAATAGTCCGAATTCAGTGCCCAAGACGCTCATGGACGTCTTTAACGTGCCCTCGGAAAACTCAGCCAGATTAGTTTTTGGGTTTTGGGTCACATCCGCCGGCGGAATAATGCTGACGCCCTGCCACTGCCCAATCTTCAGCAGATGTTTATCTCCGCTCACGAGGTATTCCGATCCGCTCGCCGCCGCGCACTCTATGATGCGATTATCGGTTGGGTTTTTGACCGCCAAAATCTCTAATCTCGACTGAGATAGAAATCCGGGGCGCCTCAGCAGTGACATCAGAAATCTGTAATAGCCGTTATGCTCTTACACAACCTTGACGATCTTTATAAAAGTCATCAACTTTTCGATCCAAGCGTGCGAAGCAGAGTTAAGATGACGGGAATTCGATAAAAGCGGGACACGCCGGTGGTGGAACACCGACGTATCCCTGACCACCCATCACCTTCGCAAGAAAGGCGACACAATGGCTGTCTCTAAAAGTACCCGCCCATCCACATTCGACACAAACCAGATTCTCCGCAAGATTCTCAAGAGCAACCGGGTGAGCTCCGATCGCGAGCAGTCATGGAGCCGCGCATTGGTCCACAGCGAGACCGGCGATCCTCCAGTCAGGTTCCCGATTTACGAATGTCTCTACCAGATCAACGTCCATGCACAGGGACTGATCGATGTCCTGAAAACGACCAGCGACAAGTTCTCGATCAATCAGAGCTTGACTGTGTATCAGCAATCTCTTGTGCAATATGTCCGGGCAGCGGCAACGCGGAACATTATGGATGCCATGTCCGAGGTCGAGCATGCGGAGGCGTGGCTTTTTCAGACCCTGCAGCATCAGGAAGAAAAGAAGTTCACCGATCCCGATGACGTCTACTTCGAGGTCCGCGACCGCGAGGCAGAGCGCGCCAAAGAAGGACTTCCGCCTCGCATTGAGTTTCTCGAAACCAAGCCGAAGACACCGCCACAATTCAAACCCGCCAAGCCCAGGAACTCCGGTTGAGTCTGTCTCTGATCCCTCGCTGATTTGGAGAAGACTTCACAGATTCAAACGGCAGTCTCCCGGCTGCAGAAGGGCTGAGTTGCGATGGACCGCAACGCGATTACTTATTTAAGCGAATTGAATAAAAGCATGGACGGAGTCTTCGCTATGTTGGATAAGCTGTGCGACTATCCGGAGCTTCAGAATGACTCTTTCACGGTTCTGAGGGCGAGCCTGCGTGAAGAACTCGGGAACGTGAACACGACTGTTCTCGAGGTCCTGGAAGAGGCCGAATACAAAGAGTGCTTTGTTGCTTACCAGCAACGCAACGAATACGAAAAGACCATCCGGGATCCCAACGATTGCTACCTGATGGTCATGCAGAGGGAAAAGGAACTCGAAGAACTGGGCAAACCATCGCAGATCCAGGTGATCTTTGGGGCTGGGGAAATTACACGCCCGAACATCCTGGGCCCCGACTTCCGGGGAGAAACCGAGAATGATCATGAGTCCGAAGCTGATCCATCCAGATCCGCGGCCCAGTTTGGAGGCGAAGATGGACGATAGGGAGTACAGGCGAAGATTGATTGCACGCGTGGAAGCCCTTCGAAGAGAATCGTTGATGACGAGATCAGACTTCCATGATCGGATCGGTGCAGTGGCCTCCCGAGAATGGATTGCATTCGTGGCCAGCCAAGACAAGGACGAGAGCCAGTACTTTTCCCTGAAGGCCATTTCGAGAATCTGTGAAGTATTCGGCGTGGGGACGGAACTGCTGCAGTTCAAGCCCTGAAGTCGATCCAGTTACGATCTGTTGCGAATACCAGTTAAGCCCTCATCCTTGCCGAGTTCGGACTTCGTGGAGTCCTGGCTTGGTCGCAAGCCGGCACGAAGGCCGGACCGTAGGAGTACCAGCATGGACCTGAATGAGGACCAAGTTCGTATTGGAGTTGGCCAGGGCGGGAGCGATCAGCGTCAGCGGCAGCCCGTGAGGGCGGGATCGCTCCCGCCCCTGGCCTTTCCCATTCTTGAC
>Ga0153933_1000448_pt1 | contig 14995 bp, 7 predicted proteins | sample TSNJ017MetaG_FD_102275 | JGI IMG/M metagenome (GOLD analysis project Ga0153933, IMG submission 102275) | Attine ant fungus gardens microbial communities from New Jersey, USA - TSNJ017 MetaG | ecosystem: Host-associated > Fungi > Mycelium > Unclassified | place: USA: New Jersey, Wharton State...
AGAAAACCCATGAACACCATCACCGTCGGCATTATCACGGTCTCCGACCGCGCCGCTGAAGGCATCTATGAAGATCTTGGCGGCCCGGCTTTGATCAAAAAATGCCGCGAATTAGGCTGGGAAATCCAGTCGGAAGCTATCGTTCCGGATGATGTGGAACGAATTCAGACCACAATGAGAAGCTTCTCTACGCAAGGTTGCCAACTCATCCTGACCACCGGCGGTACCGGTATCAGCGCCAGAGACCATACTCCGGAGGCAATCCGAGCGATCATGCGGGTCGAAATCCCAGGTTTCGGCGAGACGATGCGAGCCGAGTCCTTCAAATTGACGCCAAACGGAATCTTGTCCCGAGGGCTAGCCGCCGTGGTGGATTCGTCGCTAGTCATCGCGCTCCCCGGCAAACCTCAGGGCGCCGTCGATTGCCTGAGCATCGTCGCCGGCGCGATCCCTCACGCAGTAAAACTGAGCCAGCGCATGCCAACCTCGTGCTGACGACCTCCTCAATCGTGCTCGTAATCGTCCTCGTCCGCGAAAAGCTCGGCACTATCCCTTCCCCAGCCACAATGCGGCTGCTGGAAGAAAGAAGAAAAGATCAGCCACGAAGCTCAGCGTGATCGGCTGAACATGTGAGAACAGAGCTACCAAGATCCCGCTGGCCCCGACCATAAGGCTGCAGGGTAGCAGCACGTTAGCAGCGCCTCTCAGCCCCAATAATGGACTCATGAGAGTCGCCACTAGGGCGAGTACCGCCACCAGCACGGTGCTCCAGTTCACGCCAAGCAAGACGGGTAACGTCCTGGTGCCGTTACAGCGATCCCCTTCGATATCGCGAAGATCAAAAATGATGCTGTTTACACTCACGACGATGAAGCACCAAGAAAAGATCAGGACCTCCCGAGACCCTGGGCTTTTTCCGATCTCGAGCACGGGCCAGAACACTAGCACTGCGGCGATCAACATCGGCGCGATAAAAGTTTTTAGTACCGGAAGATCCTTCAATCGTTTTTGAAGCACGGGAATTGGCCGGGAATAGTATTGCAGCACGCCAATGGCGAGCGCGATTGGCGGAATCAACCACCACCGTCCGGTGACTGCGGGCCACACAACCAGGGTCACGGCGCTGAGCCAGATCAACATCACGCGTTTACCGCGCAGCGAGTCTCGATACAAGGAACGGGCCGGAGTATTCACCAGATCCGCCGGATCGTGGTGGAGTCTATCTAAATTATATACCAACAAATAACCGCCTAACCAAAGCGGGGCTGAACGCAGCCAGGGACTGCCAGTCAAGCGGCAAGCAACCCAGCCCAAACACGTAACAGCAACACCCCCAACAAGTTCCAACAAGTATACTTGCTGCAAAAATATGAGTAGGTTCCGCACTGCCTTACTCAACCCAACGACACAATTTGTTTTGTTCCCTCACTTTTTTCCTTGTCAGATTGTTTCCTTGACGATCTGTTCCGCCCTACCTAGATACAGGCAAGCCATCATAAATTTGGTTCTGGATTTAATTAGATACTGTGGCTCACCTACACTCGTGAAAACTGGCCCTAACCACAAGGGAGTGCTTAACCAGTTGGAACGTTGATGTAACCACAAGCAAGAATAGAAGGTCGACTTTTAATGTTTAATGGTGTTTTCGGGTTATTTTCGAACGATATCGGTATAGATCTCGGAACGGCTAATACGCTCGTGTACGTTAAGGACCAGGGTATTGTTCTGCGCGAACCGTCGGTCGTTGCTGTACGGGCCGGAAGCAGCCACGTCCTCGCTGTAGGCGATGAAGCCAAGCGGATGTTGGGGCGTACCCCCGGGAATATTGTGGCGGTACGGCCATTGAAAGATGGGGTTATCGCCGACTTCGAAATGACCGAGGCAATGCTTCGGCATTTCATTACCAAGGTTCACAGCAGCAAATGGGTCCGGCCGCGGGTGGTAATCGCCGTACCCTCGGGAATCACCGAAGTGGAGAAACGGGCAGTGAAGGAATCCGCCGCGCACGCCGGGGCCAGAGAAGTATACCTGATAGAAGAACCGATGGCCGCCGCTATCGGTGTCGGTCTACCGGTTCAAGATGCCGCCGGAAATATGATTATCGATATCGGAGGCGGCACCACGGAAGTGGCTCTGATTTCTCTTTCCGGAATCGTGTTTAGCCGCAGCGTCCGGGTTGCGGGTGATGAGCTCGACGAGGCGGTGGCCGGTTATATGAAGCGGGCCTACAACCTGATGATCGGTGAGCGCACCGCAGAAGAGATCAAGATCAAAATTGGCAGCGCCTATCCCATGGACAAAGAGACCAGTATGGAAGTCAAGGGGCGCGACCTGGTTGCCGGCCTGCCGAAGACTTTGACGATTACTTCACAGGAGGTTCGTGAGGCATTGCTGGAACCGATTTCGACAATTGTGGAATCGGTTCGGGTCACTCTCGAACGTTGTCCGCCCGAGCTATCTGCCGACCTGGTCGATCGCGGATTGGTTCTGGCCGGCGGGGGCGCACTGCTCCGAGGACTGGATAAACTGCTCCAGGAGGAAACCGGTCTTCCGGTTCACGTCGCGGAGGATCCGCTCAGCGCCGTGGCGGAGGGAACCGGTCGCGCCTTGAGCGAGATCAAATTCCTCCGGCAGGTTGCCTCATCCGATAAGCCCATCCGTTGACCCGCGAGTAGGCCACTTTCATGAGGGGCACATCGATCGCAGCGTTGATCACGTTTGTGGTTCTGGTCGCAATTGTCCTGATCACGCCGGCTGGCTGCAAACAACAATGGCAAGCGACGTTTCTGAACACCGTGGCGCCGCTCTTTCATGCGACCTCGGCGGTGACCCAAGGCATCGGCGGTGTTAGCGGCGGGTTCAAAAAACTCGATGAGCTCGAAAAAGAAAACCGCGATCTCAAAGCAGAAAACGCGGAACTGCGTACCTCAAACTCGCTCCTGAAAAATTTAGAATCCGAGGTGAACCGGTTGAACCGTGCCCTCGGTTACCGGGAGCGCTCTCCATTCAATCTACTGCCGGCTCGCGTGATCAGTCGAGAGAATGCAGCCTGGTGGAACAGCTGCACGATAGATCGGGGGTCAGCCGACGGCGTGGGCATAGATATGGCAGTCGTCACTGAGGCAGGGCTCGTCGGTAAGATCGTGAACGTGGGTAAGAACGCTTCTACCGTGCTCCTGGTTTCGGACGAGGGCCTAAAGGTTTCAGTTAGTATCGAAGGAACTCAGGAGCAAGGTATCATCAGCGGTACCCGGGCTTCGTCGAATTATGCGCCGGATTTGCGTATCGGGTTCATCAGCAAGACTGCCGAGATCAAGCCCGGCATGAAAGTGTTTACGTCTGGCACAGGCGGCGTATTTCCCTCCGGGGTGCTGGTCGGCACCGTCAAAGGGTTTGCCATCAAGGAGCTTGAAGGGGTGGCCACCGTCGAACCGGCCGTCGACTTAACGCGCGTCCAAGACGTCTTTGTAATTACCGGGGTACGATGATACGGTTCACTTTCGCCTTGGTCCTGTTGATCTTCTTTGCGTCCATTATTCAACGTTACATTCCGCCGATTATATGGGTCAAAGGTTCGGCCATCCTTATCGCCCCGGCTCTGCTGTTCTACGGTTGTTTGACCCTGCCGTTCCCTTCGGTATTAGGTCTGACCTTTTTCACCGGCCTGATCAATGACCTTTTGACGGTCCCGTTCGCTCCCGAGAGCAATTACGCCATCGGTACTTCGATTGTGCTTTTGCTTATTCCCGCCATGATTATGCACGGCTTTAGCTCCACCTTCCTCCGAGGGCAATGGGCTACGAATTTGTTATTGGCCGAACTAGCCGCTGTTTTGACTCCTTTCCTTTTGCTGGGGCAGTACGCTATTATAAGCTTCGAACGACGAGCCTTTTTCTACAATGACGTAATAATGTGGCGCATTTTGGGTCCTGGAGTGATTGCAATTGTGATTAGCCCGTGTGTATTCCTGGTTCTCGCCTATCTCTCAGATCTGCTTCGATACGAACCGCAACTCGAGCAGCGGCCCAGAATTGAGCGACCGAGGCTAGGCTGACAGTTATGGCGCGCCCCAAACCATTTGCGACTCTGGATTTCAGGATCCTGACCGTCGCTGGACTCATCCTCACAGCATTGATTGTTATCGGCATCAGGCTTTGGTATGTCCAAGTTCGACTCTATACGCATTACAAAGGTAAAATTCAGGGGTCTTCGGAGGTAACCGTACGGATTCCCTCCGTCCGGGGGGAAATTCGGGATCGAAATGGAGTGGTGTTGGTAACGAATCGCCAAAGTTACGAAGTTGATTTTTATCTGCCCGAACTAGTCAGCGGCTACCGCAAACAGTACGGAGCGCCTCCCATGGTCGACTACCTGCGCAAGAGCGCCGACGGGATGCTCAGAGAGACCAAAGAAGAAGATATCGTCCAGATGGTCGATCAAACGATCATCCCCAGGCTGGAGCAACTGAAAGTTGCGGAACCGTATAACTCCCAACGTTTGCGTACCCATTATCGCAACAACACGTTGGTTCCTTTTATCTACCGGGAAGATTTAGATTTTTCGACCCTCTCCAAGTTCGCGGAAAAGGACCTCGGCCTGCCTGGCGTGCAAGTCAACATCCGCCCGGTCCGGAAATACGTTTACAACGCTCTCGCTGCCCAAATTCTCGGCTATGTGGGAGCACCCAAGGACATCAATAAGCTCCCGGATATCAAGGACTTTAACTTTTATCAACCGGACGTTCAGGGACGGACCAACATCGAATATTTTCTGGATGACGAGCTACGCGGTAAACCTGGACGTCGGATTCTAAAGAAGGACGCTAAGAACCATATTGATGGCGAAAAAGAGGTGATTCAACCTACGCCCGGGGCCAACGTCTACCTCACCATCGATTCCCGGATCCAATACATCGTCGAACGGACGCTGCGGTCCGTCGGCCGGGCCGCCTGTGTGGTGGTCGATCCAAACAACGGTCAGATCCTGGCCATGGCCTCGGTACCGTCGTACGATCCCAACAAATTTATCCCCTCGATTTCCGCTCGGGACTGGGCCGCCATCAAGGACGCGGACGCCGACCCTCTAACCAATCGAGCCATCAGCGCCTTTGCCCCCGGTTCCACTTACAAAATCGCTACTTCCCTGGCTGGACTCACCCGGGGGCTGGCTAAGGCCCAATTTACCTGCACCGGTGGCGTCACTTACGGTAATACCTACATGAAATGCTGGATTGCCGACAAAGGAGGTTCACACGGCACCCAAACGCTGACCGAGGCGATTAAGAACTCCTGTAATGCTTTCTTCTACCAATACGGAAACGCTGCGGGGATTGACGCGATCGACAAAGTCGGGACCACCCTCGGACTGGGCCAGACCTCTGGCGTCGAGTTGAGCGGAGAAGATCCGGGGTTGTTGCCTTCGCCGGAATGGCTGCGGATGACCAGAAACGAGAAATGGAGCCAGGGACAGACGGCAAATACCTCGATCGGTCAGGGCTACGTTCTGGCTAGCCCGCTCCAGATGGCCATGATCGCTGCAACGGTCGCCAACGGCGGCACCGTCTATCAGCCCAGCCTTATCTACAAAGTCCAAGAGGCCGACGGGACCGAGATCCGAAAGCCGGCGAAGATTCGAGGTGACCTTAAAAAAGATAATAATCTGAGCAAGGAGGACGTCGAACTGGTTCGGCGTGGTATGTGGCGTGTGGTGAATGATTCGGGCGGCACCGGATCTCGAGCTAAAATATCCGGCATTGTAGTAGCTGGTAAGACCGGGACGGCTCAGTTTTGGCGTGACGGCCAGAAGGATAACCATACCTGGTTCATCGCGTTCGCGCCCTACGACAATCCTAAGATTGCGTTGGCGGTACTCGTTCAGGGAGCCAAGGCAGGGGGGCAGGTTCCAGCTCCCATTGCAGCCAAACTGATCGAGGAGATCCTAGCTTTAGACAAAGGATATGACCCAGGGCTGAAACCCCTGGACCCGGCGGTCGGAAATTTCAAGTTCGTTGAAACTATCGACTTTAAAGATAACAATGTTCCCGCAGAGTTGACGGGTAACGACGAAGAGACTTCCGATAACGAGCCGGCCGCAGAGGAGACCCAAACCAAGGTCTCTAAAAATGAGAGTAACGAACCGGATATCCGGCCGGAGGCGGATGATCATCGAACGGTTAGGGCAACTCCGACACCACAACCTAGTAAGGCGAAGAGCTTCTTTGATTTCTTCCGGAGAAAGAGCACCGGGACCCCGCAACCCGGCCAAAGCCCGGAAAAGAAGAAGCACTTCTTATTCTTTTAGTTAGCGACCGTTCGTGCTCCGTTTAACGAGCGACGCTTATAACCATTTTTGTTCCGACAATGTTAGAAAAAGTGAAGCAATTGCTGGGGATGAATCCGAAGAAAGTCGGAAACCAACTCATCATCAGTTGCGAGAAATTAGAGCGTCGCGTGGCTCTCCTAGAGGACGGCACCCTGGAAGAATATAACATCGAGCGCGACACCGACCGAAACATCGTAGGCAGCATCTTCAAAGGGAAAGTTAAGAATATCGAGCATGGCTTAAAGGCCATGTTCGTGGATATCGGTTTTGAGAAGAATGCCTTCCTCCATTTTTGGGACGCACTCCCTGGCCTGGATAGCGGCGTAGAGGAAGTCAACCGCGCGAGCGAGCGCAAACAACGAAAGAAAATCACGGCGAAAGACGTCCCGGACATTTATCCGGTCGGATCGGACGTGATGGTCCAGGTAACGAAAGGCCCCATCAGCAACAAAGGCCCTCGAATTACGACCAATATCAGTTTGGCCGGCCGTTACCTGGTTTTGATGCCGCACAACGATCAAAGCGGTATTTCCAGGAAAATCGAGGACCCCAAAGAGCGGGAACGCCTGAGGCAGATTTTACAGAAGTTGGATATTCCGGAGGGCATGGGCGTAATCATCCGGACGATTGGGGAAGGCCAACGGGCGCGCTATTTTGTCCGTGATTTGAGCCTGCTGCTAGAGCAATGGCGCCATATCGAAGCCACCTTTAAATCAAGGCCGGCGCCAGCCGTCCTCTTCCAGGAACCGGACTTGATCGATCGTACCGTCCGCGACTTTCTAACCGACGAGATCGACGCCGTTTATTGCGACGACGAAGCCGCCGTGCAACGTATGCAAGATCTGGTAGGCCAGATTTCCAGCCGATCAAAGCGGCGGGTTGTTTTCTATAATGATTCCAGCCCAGTCTTCGAGCGTTTCGGCGTCCAAAAACAGATCGACGATGCTTTCCATCGGCAGGTATGGCTGAAATGCGGAGGTTACATCGTTATCGATGAAACCGAAGCCATGATTGCTATCGACGTTAATACCGGGCGCAACAAAGGCACCAAAGACGTCGAAAGGACCATCCTGCAAACCAATCTCGAGGCAGCGGACGAGATTTCTCGCCAATTGAGACTGCGAAATATCGGCGGCTTAATCATCGGTGACTTTATCGATATGAAAAACCGGAAGGACCAGCAGATGGTCTACAACCGGATGAAAGAGAGGTTGAAACGGGATAAAGCCAAGACGCACGTACTGCCGATATCGCCTCTCGGCCTAATGGAGATGACCCGTCAACGGGCACAGGAAAGCCTTACCGGCTCGATGTTTGTCGTCTGTCCATACTGCAGCGGGCGGGCCGTCGTGAAGAGCCCGATGACGATGAGCGTCGAGATCCAGCGAACCTTGCACGCAGTCCTTCGCAAAAAACCGGAAATCCACGACATCCGGATTATCGTGAACCCCGAGGTGCTGAATCGTCTCAAAACCGAGGACGAAGAACTTCTGGTCGAGATCGAGCGAAAGTACTCCGGTCGCTTGACGTTTCGGACGGACCCGACCTTCCATCACGAGAAGTTTCTGCTACTCGACGCTCAGACCAATCAAGAGCTCAAGCCGTAGCGGACGAGATTTTTCACCCTCATGACTTGGCGTAGTCGGAGCCGTGGCTGCACGTAGACCGCGGCTCCGACTTCGCTGCTGGTTTAAGAGGGCGGTTAGCACTGGGCCCAACGCTACGCCGGGCAATCCGGCGGGCTTTCCAGCCTAGCGCCAGTGACATCTAGCTTTCAGAATTATCTCTCCGCGAAGCACTTGGCCTAATTCGGGAGCCTCGCCCACCAATATTCGGAGCCTCCGTAAGTGTTAAAACGCTCGATCCGTGAGGCTTATATGGCTGACATGTCACCATATATCCCGAAGACTGACACCTCTGCCTTGAGCCAATATAGCTGTGAGAAATGCCGGATTTTTATTACGTTGTGTCTGAGTTTCTGTCGTTGCTAGAATCCACCCCGCGTTATTTGGGACGCTAAGGAATAACACCCAGAACCAACACACCTTGCGCCATGGCCCATATGCACACTACCTGGATAAAACTCTCGATCGCTTTCTTAGCGGCAATGCTTATTTCCAGTCATACGGGAGCGATCGCGGCCGATTTTTCTGCTGGCACGTCAGGCTCCAAACCCTCGCCATCTGTAATTACAGTAGCCGAATTGACCGCTAGCCCGTCACCGGTCCGATCAACTGCCAACGCCTCTCCAACACCCGCCAGCCCCGAACAGTTGGCCCAAACTCTGTTCGATCGCGCCCAGGGGGAGCTCGATCACGGAGATTATTCCGCTGCCATAGCGGATTTCACCGGCGTCATCCGGCTCAAACCGAATTCTCCGGAGGCGTTTTTGGGCCGCGGCAAGGCCAACGACAACCTCAAACAGTACACCAATGCGGTCGCCGACTACACGGAGGCGATCCGGCTGAAGCCGGGCTACGCGGAAGCCTATACCAATCGGGACAAGACATACGATCAGATGAAGCAGTACGATAAAGCCCTCGCTCAATTGACCGAGCTCATTCGGCTCAAACCGGACGATAGCGGCGCGTACTATAGCCGCGGCTTCCTCTATTATTCTATAGAGCAATACGATAAAGCCATCACGGACTTTACTGCTTCCATCCGGCTGAAGGCCGATGACATGAAATCGTATATCCAACGAGGTAAGTCTTATATCAACCTGAAGCAGTACGACAAGGCCATCACCGATTTCACAGAAGCCATCGGGATCAGAAGACAACTGGCTTCCGGCGGCAGCTCTAACAAAGCATCGAGCGGACCGGAAGATGCCGATGCCTTCGGCGGTCGAGGCTATGCCTATTACTGCCTGAAGCAATATGATAAAGCGATCGCCGATTTTACCGAGGCAATCCGGCTGAAACCGGACTACGCAGAGGCCTATGTGCACAGAGGTAACGCCTACCTGAATCTGAAGCAATACGATAAGGCCATCGCGGACCAAACTAAATCGGTCCAGATCCGGCCCGATTTTGACGAGGCCTACATCGGTCGGGGCAATGCCAACGCTGCATTAAAGCAGTACGAAAAAGCCATCACCGACTACACGGAAGCGATCCGGCGCCGGCCCGATTCCGCTGAAGCTTACGTTGACCGCGGCTTCGCCAATAATGGACTCAAAGACTACGACAAAGCGACGGCCGACTTTAACTCCGCGGTCCGCCTGGAGCCCGACGCCGCGCGAGCCTTTGTCGGGCGAGGGATTGCCGCGAACAATCTGGAGGACCCCGATAAGGCAATCAATGACTTCAACGAAGCCATTCGCCTGCAGCCGGATGACGCGGAAGCCTACGTCAATCGCGGTATCGCCTATAACAAGCTCAAACAATACGACAAAGCCGTGGCCGATTATTCGGAGGCGATCCGGCTCAAACCGGATTCCGCCGAGGCTTTTGCCAATCGGGGTGTCGCTCGGGATCGCCTGAATCAGCAAGATACGGCTATCGCCGATTTCAACGAAGCCATTCGGCTTAAACCTGACTACGCTGAAGCTTACTCGAATCGAGGCAACGCATACACCAGTTTAAAGCAATACGACAATGCCATCGCCGACTTTGGGCAAGCGCTCGTGCTGCAACCGGGTAACGCCAACGCCTACGCCGGGCGAGGCAACGCCTATGCTCAGACGGAGCACTTTGACAATGCGATCGCCGATTACACTGAAGCCCTGCGGCTCCGGCCCGACGACGCAGAGGCTTTCGCTAGCCGAGGTAATGCCTACGCGAATCTGAAGCAATACGACAAAGCGATCGCTGACTATTCAGAAGCCCTGCAACGGAAGCCTGATTTCGTCGATGCCTATGCGGGAAGAGGGCAGGCTTACGATGCCTTGAGCCAATATCCCAAAGCCGTTTCCGACTATAGCGAGGCCATCCAGTACCGGCCCGATTTTATCGACGCCTACGTGCACCGGGGCAATGCCTACGCCGCCTTGAAAGACTATGACAAAGCCATCGCCGATTTTACAGAGGCGCTCCGACGGAAACCGGACCTAACCGAAGCCCTGGTCTACCGAGGCAGCGCTTACGTCGACCTCAAGCAATACGACAAAGCGACGGCTGATTTTGACGAAGCGATCAAGACCAAACCAGACTCGGCTCTGGCACACGCCGGTCGGGGAAACGCTTACGCTGCTTTGAGGCAATACGACAAAGCGATTGTTGACTATACCGAGGCGCTCCGCCTGAAACCCGACTCAGCGGAAGTATACGTGAACCGGGGTAATGCCTATGCCGATTTGAAGCAGTACGATAAAGCCATCGCTGACTATTCAGAAGCGAAACGCCTCGAACCGGACTATGCGCCTGCGGATGCTGGTCGGGGCAACGCTTATGCCAACTTAGGACAATTTGATAAAGCCATTGCTGATTATTCTGAGACGATCCGGCTCCGGCCCGATTTCGCGGGAGCTTACGCCGGCCGGGGTAACGCTTACTCCAAGTTAGAACAATACGAGAAAGCCATCGCCGATTACACGGACACCATCCGAATGGAGCCAAATTTCGCCCAAGCGTATATGAACCGAGGTATCGCTTACGCCGATCTGAAGCAATACGACAAAGCCATTGCGGACTATACCGACACCATTCGGTTACAGCCAGATTCGGCCCAAGCCTATCTTAATCGAGGGATCGCCTTCGCCGATTTGAAGCGGATCGATAATGCTATTACCGACTATACCGCCGCCCTTCGGCTTAAACCAGATTATGCCGAGGCCTTCGTCAATCGGGGTAACGCCTACGCGAACTCCAGCAAATTCGACAACGCCATCACGGACTACACCGAGGCGCTCCGGCTGAAACCAGATTACGCAGAAGGGTATGTCAACCGAGGGGTGTCGTACATGCACCTCGGCCAATACGACAAAGCCATCGCCGATTATACGGAAGCTTTAAAACGAAACCCGGATCTGGCCGAAGCTTATGTCGACCGGGGAGACGCTTACTCCGATTTGAAGCAGTACGATAAAGCCGTGGCCGATCATACCAAAGCGATTCGACTGCAACCTGATTTCGCCGGCGCTTATGTCGGACAAGGGAATGCCTACGCCAGTTTAGGCCAATACGAAAAGGCGATCACTAACTACAGCGAAGCGATTCGGCTACAGCCCGATGACGCAGACGCCAAACTGAGTCGGGGGAACGCTTATGCCAGTCTCGAACAGTACGACAAAGCGATTGTCGACTTCAACGACGCTATCAAGCTTCGGCCCAATTATGCAGAAGCCTTTGTCAATCGGGCGGTCGCTTACGATAACTTAGAACAGTATGATAAAGCCGTAGCTGATTGCTCCCGAGCAATTCAAATAAAGCCCGATCTAGCGGAAGCCTACTATTACCGAGCTAACGCGTTCGCCGATCAACGCCAATTTGATAAGGCAGTCTCTGATTATACGGAGGCGCTGCGCATCAAGCCTGATTTTGTGGCTGCTGATGTCGGCCGCGCCGACGCTTATTCGGATCTGCGCGACTTTAACCGGGCAATCAGTGACTATACCGAGGCGCTACGGATTAAGCCGGATTCTCCCGAGATCTACGTCGGACGCGGCATCGCCCACTTTAATTTAGGGCAAATCGATAACGCCGTGGCCGATTACACCGAAGCTATCAAACGCAGACCGGAATTTGCCGAAGCCTATCTTAACCGGGGCATCGTTTACAACGAGCTCAAGGACTATGACAAGGCCGTCGCCGACCAAACCGAAGCGATCCGGCTCCGGCCTGATTATGTGGCGGCTTATGTCAACCGGAGCACTGCCTACGTCAATTTGAAGCAAAGTGACAAAGCCATTGCTGACTGCACCGAAGCGATTCGGCGGAAGGCGGACGGAGTCGAGGCGTACGTTAACCGCGGTATCGCTTATCTTGACGAGAAACAGGATGATAAAGCGGTTGCCGATTTTTCCGATGCCATCCGGATCAAACCGGATTATGCCGAAGCTTATTTCAACCGAGGCAACGCGGAAGCTGAACTCCAGTCCCCTCAAGCCATGGCAGACTACAATGAGGCAGTCCGCCTGAAGCCCGATTACGCCGAAGCCTATGTTAAGCGCGGCCTCATCTACAGCGGATCGAAGCAATACGACAAAGCGGTGCTCGACTTCACCGCCGCGCTCGGGATTAACCCCAATTACGCCGATGCCTATTTTAATCGTGGTCTAACCTACGACGGTCTGAAGCGGTACGCGAAGGCCGTGGCCGACTACTCGGACGCCATCCGCATCCAAGCCGATTATGTACAAGCTTACGTTAACCGAGGCACAGATTACGACCGGCTTAAGGAATGCGACCGATCAATTGCTTATTTCACCGAAGCGATACAGGCGCAACCTAACGACGCGAACGCGTATAGCAGCCGTGGACAAGCCTACTATAGCTTAGAGCAATTCGACAAAGCCGTCGCCGACTACTCCGAAGCCATTCGTCTGCAGCCTAATGCAACTGAGATCGTTCAGCTTCGAGCCGAGGCCCAACAGGCGCTCGGCGGCGGCATAAAACAGGACACGGCGGCTGCCCAAAGCAACAAGATACCTACGAAAAAACCGGTTGTTACCAAGCCCGGAAAAAAGGCGAATCCAGTCGCTGCCACCACCACCCCAAGCGCAACCCCCTCCGCATCCGTCTCTTTGGTGCAGCGATGGTTTGTTGACCACCTTCGTCGCCAGGCTCATGCCGATCTTTTCCCGTCCGCAAGCCCTTCAGCGTCACCGAAGCCAAAACAAGCAGCCAATACCCAATAGTACCCAGTAGGGTAAACACAACGGTAGGGCGAAAATCTCCGCCCGCCCAGGACGTTGCGACGAACAGACGTCTGGTCTGCGCCGGATTTTGAGCCATGGGCCAGCACCACGGGAGAGTAATCAGTGGTCAGTGATCCGCGAAAGCGTTCTGATATAGTGGCGCCGGTCAGCTGCCCGGCCAAGCCAACCGCCCTCACATTTACTGACCTACCGCCTACTGATTACTTTCCCCTACGGCGTCGTTTTCACGGAATGGTCGCTCTTCTTCAGCCGAATAACTGCGATGTAATCGTTCGAGGCTTTGTCGTCCTGACCGAGCGCCTCATAAGCCACGGCCCGATTGTAGTAAGCCTCAGCAAAATCTGACTTCAATCGGATCGCCTCATTTAAATCCTCGATGGCTTTACCGTACTGTTTGAGCGCACAAAAGATTTGCCCCCGGCCATTGTAAGCGTCCGTAAAATCGGCCTGCAAACGGATGACCTCATTGTAGTCCGCGATGCTTTTGTCATACCGCTTCAGAGCGCCATACGCACAGGCACGGCTGTAAAGGGCCTCGACATAATCCGGCTTCCACCGGATCGCGTCGCTGCAGCTCGCAATGGCTTTGTCATATTGTTGCAACATTCTGTACGCCAATCCGCGGCTGTAATAGGCCTCGCCTAAATCTGGTTTCAGCCGGATGGCATCACTACAGCTCGCAATCGCCTTGTCATATAGACCGATCGCGTTATAGGCCACTCCCCGATTGTAGTAGGCCAAAGCAAAATCTGGCTTGAGCCGGATCGCTTCGCTAAAGCTGGTGGCAGCCTTATCAAATTGCAGCAGAGCCAGGTAATCTAATCCTCGATTATAGTTGGCTTCGGTGGAAGTTGGGGTGAGCCGGATCACTTGGCCATAGTCGGCCTCGGCCTTATCGTAGCGTTTTAAGGCATCATAAGTGAGCGCCCGGTCGAAGTAGCCTCTAACGTAGTTTGGCGCCTGCCGAATCCCTTCTGTATAGTCAATAACCGCATCCTCATATTGGCCAAGTAAGAAGTAGGCAGCCCCCCGGCCCTCGTAAGCTTCACCGAAATCCGACTTAAGCTGGATCGCTTCGTTGTAATCCGCTAACGCCTCCTCAGGCTGATTGAGTGCGTTATGCACAAAACCCCGATTGGCGTAAGCCACCACGAAATTCGGGTTTAACCGAATCGCGTCCGTGTAGTCTGTGACCGCAAAGTTGTACTGTTGCAGGGATCGATAAGCGTTGCCGCGGTTATTGTAAGCTTCCGCGCTCGGGCTCAAGACGATTGTCTCATTGTAATCCGCGATCGCTTCATTGAAATGTCGCAAGGCATAGCTGGCATTCGCGCGCTCAAAATAAGCATTCGCAAAATTCACATCGATGAGAATGATCGTGTTACAGTCAGCGATGTCTTGGTCGTACTTCTTAAGAGCGCCATAGTTCCAAGCACGATTAAAGTATGCCTCAACGAAATCCGCCCTGATACGCACAGCCTCAGTATAGTCCGCAATGGCTTCTTCATGCTGGCCCAGAGCGGTATAAGCATTGCCGCGGTCGTTAAAGGCTTCCGCAAAATCCGGCTTGAGCCGGATAGCTGCGGTAAAATCTTCTAAGGCCAACGCATACTGCCGGAGCATTAGGTAGACGATACCACGATCGTTATAAACGACCGGGTCGGTCGATTTAAGTCGAATGGCTCGCGTGTACTCAGCAACGGCATCCTCGTATCGTTGGTCGCTGGCCGCGTCCCAGCCTCGGCGAAAGGAATCGTCAAAGGTTGCGTCGTGAGAAGAAGGCTCAGACGGGGTGAAAGTGAAGCCCCATTGCGGCTTAGCCTCGGCGTTGCCTGTCGAAGGCGTCGGGTTCGA
>Ga0153933_1000451_pt1 | contig 14930 bp, 16 predicted proteins | sample TSNJ017MetaG_FD_102275 | JGI IMG/M metagenome (GOLD analysis project Ga0153933, IMG submission 102275) | Attine ant fungus gardens microbial communities from New Jersey, USA - TSNJ017 MetaG | ecosystem: Host-associated > Fungi > Mycelium > Unclassified | place: USA: New Jersey, Wharton State...
CCGCGCTCATGATGAGCGTCATCCGATCGCGTCCGAGCACGCGCGCGCCATCTGCGAGGAGATCGGCGAGCGGCTGCGCTATGCGCTGCGCAGCGACTACGCGGATCTGCCGCCAAGGCTGCGAGAGCTCATGGACCAGCTCGCTCGGTTGGATTGTGATGCGCCATCGTTGGTGCCCGCGATAGAGGACATGACGAGACCCCTGGTCGAGGCAGCCTAGCAGGCTCTACACGTTCTTCGCCACCTTCCGCGTCCGCGCCGGTCCCGCGCCGGCGACGAGCGGCTTGATGTTCCACACGGCCCGCACCGCGGCGAAGGCTTGCGCGATCGCGGGCTCGACCGGAAGACAGACTGATCCACATCACAATCTGCTCTCCGGGCGGACGCAGCCGACTGGCCTTGCGTTGCCCAAGCCGCGTCAGCACCGGGGCCGCATCCTCAGCGCCAATTGCCGAAGTTATCAATAATTTACCAATGGATGCTCTGATTCGAGACCATCCCTGCGACAGGGCGCTCTCGTATTTGCCGGATCCGGAAAGTCACCGGGGAGCGAGGAGGGCATTCCGTGACTTTTCTAGAGAAATTGCAGTCGGCCGAAGGGCGTCCGTCCGGATTTGATCATCTGAGATTGATCCTGGCGATTGCGGTCGTTTGTCAGCACAGCCTGAACACGACGATGGGATTGGACCGGACCGTCGAGGTCCTCAACAGCCCGCTTCGCGCGCCGATCGCGCTCATCCTCCCGATGTTCTTCACGCTGAGCGGCTTCCTGGTCAGCGGCAGCCTGCTGCGCTCCAAGAGCCTGGTCTCCTTTGCCGGGTTGAGGATCCTGCGCATCGGACCCGCGCTGTGCTTCGAAGTGTGCTTGGCCGCCCTTGTGCTCGGACCGGTGCTGACGTCCTGGAGCCTGCAAGCCTACTTCGCCGACGAGCGCTTCTCGCACTACTTCCTGAACATCCTGGGCGACATCCATTACAAGCTTCCCGGCCTGTTTCCCGACAATCCGACTCCCGACATCGTCAATGGTCAACTCTGGACCGTTCCCTACGAGCTCGAATGCTACATCGCGCTCTCGCTGCTTGCCGTCGTCGGCATCGCGTTTCATCGCGTTGCATTCCTGATCCTGCTGGGCCTTGGCCAGGCGGCGAGCATCGCTTTCGTCGTGCTGTACGACCCGGTGGTCACGATGGCCTTCAGCGGGCCGCTTCTCGTGTTTTGCTTCCTGATCGGCGTCGGATGCTATCTCTGGAGAGACAAGTTGCCCTACAACGGCAAGCTCGCATGGCTGTGCGCCGCCCTGTTGTCCATCCTGCTGCTGACGCGATATGGCGACTACTTTGCGGCCGCGCCTGCCGGCTATTTGACATGCTATCTGGGGCTCGCAAATCCACCAAAGCCAAGGTTTCTGGAGAGTGGCGACTACTCCTACGGCATCTTCCTCTATGGCTACCCGATCCAGCAGGCGGTTTCATCGCTGGGGCCCGGCCTGTGGCACTGGTGGCTCAACATCGCGATCTGCGTGCCGCTCTCGCTGCTGGCGGCGATCATTTCGTGGCACCTTGTCGAGAAGCATGCGCTCGCTCTGAAGCCCCGTCTGATGGCTGCCGAGGGCAAGATCCTCGCGCGCTTCAAGTTCTTCGGCTTCTGGCTGCGGCGGCCTCCCGCGCTGGCCCTGAATTCCCGGCCGAACTAGCGGGACGTGAGCAAGCGCAGGGCGGCTTGCTCTACACGTTCTTCGCCACCTTCCGCGTGCGCGCCGGGCCGGCGCCGGCGACCAGCGGCTTGATGTTCCACACTGCACGCGCAGCGGCGAAGGCATGCGCGATCGCAGCTTCCTGGCGGCGGGCGGCGAGGCAGGCGAAGCTGAGGTCGCAGGTGATCTTCACCTTGTCGGCGACCACGAAATTGTGCGGGCGTGCGAGCCGCGGCGCCAGCACATTGTCGCGCGCGAGGCTGAGGCAGACGCCCGATTCGACGAAGTCGATCATCGCCTCTTCCTGGTCGGTGAAGGCGACGCGCTTCGGCAACGGTCCGAGCGGGCGGAAGATGTCGTCGAGCAGCCGCCTGTGCCCGGAATGCGCAGGGGTCGCGAGCCAGGGTAAATGGGCGAGCTCGGCCCAGCCCTTGCCCATCACCTTGTCGCCCCAGTCGATCGGGGCGATCACCCGGTAGTCGTAGCAGAGCAGGGGCGCGAGCTGGTAGCGGCCGTCCTCGATGCTGCGCTCGGCGAAGCTGTGATGCGCGAGCGAGGCGGCCGGCGTCGCATCGACATAATAGCCGACGTCGAGCTCGCCGCGTCCGATCTGCGCCAGCACGTCGTCGCTGACGCCGTGGCGCAAGAACACCTCGGTGCGTTGCGCCGAGGTGGCGAGGCTGCGCACGAACGGGCCGAGCCTGGTGAACTCGGGATCGAGAATGGTGCCGACGCGCAAGCTGCCGCGCTCGGCTTCCTTCATCGCATCCGCGGTTGCCTTGAAATCGGTGGCGGCCGCGACCGCCTTGTGCGCCAGCGGCAGCAGCGCGGCGCCGGCCTCGGTGAGGGTGAATCCGCTCGGGGTGCGGTTGAACAATTGCAACCCGGTGTTTTCCTCGAGCCCCTTCAATTGCAGGCTGACCGCCGGCTGGGTCAGCCCGAGCACGGTTGCGGCGCGCGACACGGTGCCTTCACGGGCGACCGTGATGAAGCAGCGCAGGGCCTGGGTGCGGGGAAGCTCGTGCATCGGGAACGGCTTATAGCACACTTCCGCCGGAATATCCGACCGGAACCGGGCGTTCAGGTCACACCTTGCCGCGGCAAGAAAACCTGGGGTTGTGATCAACCCGGACGCCACGCGATCATGCCCTCGGTGCGCGCACGGACCTCGGGCGGGGCGAGGCAGGTCGCAACCGCTTCATAGCCGGGAGCGCCGGGAACCGGCGTCACTGATGTCGGCACGCTGTGATTGGCGGGGCAGAGGATGACCGCCTCGTCGCTGCCGACGGCATCGAGATCGAGGATCGCGCTGGAGCGGGTCAGGAAGAACAGCGGCCGCGCCCGTGGCCCGCGGCAGCGCAGCTGTGCGATCAGGGCCTCCTGGGTGACGGCATCCAGTCCCTGTTCCAGCATGTCGATCACGAGGATCGCCGGGCCGTCGGCGTGCAGCGTTGCGAGCAGGACAATGAGGGCCGGTGTTTCGGTGGCGCCGTCTCCAATCAGCGCTGTGAGGCTGTCGTCGACCCGCGCCTTCAGCGCCGGGTCGGCATCGAGCTGCGCACGCACCGCCTCTCCGCCGTCCGCCGCGCGATCCAGTCCGATGAAGGCGGCGTCGGGGAGCTGTTCGGCGAGCCGCTGCGCCAGCCGGGTCTTGCCGCTGCCGAGCGGTCCGACGATGTAGTTCAGCAGCCGGATCTCGCGCAGCTCGAAGCGCTCGCCGCCCCACGGCCAGGGCAGATCGAACGCCACGTTGATTGAAGGGCGTTCGCTGACCGCCCTGATCACCTCGCGCGTCGCCGGCAGCTTGCCGCTGCCAAGCTCGGCGCGCAGGCTGCGGATCCTGGCGATGTTCTCGCCGGACTGCCGGATGCGCTCCTCGAGCGCGGTCTCGTGCGCGTCGAGCACGCGCGCCAGGATGTCGGCGTCGCCGCGCAGGATCCGCGCCACCTCACCGAGGCTGAGGCCGAGCATGCGTAGCGCGACGATCTCGCTGCATCGGTCCATCTCGGCCGCACCATAGGCACGCCATCCCGCCGGCGTGCGGGCCGGCGTGACCAGGCCGCGCTCCTCGTAGAGGCGCAGCGCCTTCGCTGAAATGCCGAGCTGGCGCGCAGCTTCGGAGGGCGACAAAAATCGTGCAGCAGCAGTCATGGAATCACCTCGCATCATCCGACCGCTCCCTCTATGGAGGCGGCCGCAGGGGCCAGGTCAAGGGGGGAGTCGCGTCCTCAGCGGAGCAGGCCAGGGGCGGCTCCTCTCTCCACGTCATTCGGGGGCGCGCATCGCGCGAGCCTGGAATCCATCGGGCCGCAGATGATTTGGGTGAATGGATTCCGGGCTCTCGCTTCGCGAGCCCCGGAATGACGAACGGATAGGGATCGCCTCCTTGGCTTGCAGCGCGCGCAACACACTCGGTGTCGTCCCTGCGCAGGGACGACGGTGGTGTGTGGGTGCGCTCGGCGTGCTTACAACGCTCACTCCGGCAGATGATTGACCTGCTTCACCCAGGCGCGCACATCGGTCAGCACCTCGGGCAGCACGGCCCTGACCTCCTGCACGGTCATGCCGGCCTTGATGCGGGGGTCGTAGAGCAGATTGAGGATGTACTGGTCGTAGACGTCGAAGAAGCCCATCGAGACGCTGTCGTTGAACATCGTCCATGGCACGCTCGAGGTGTCGTTGATCGGGCCGAGCGCCTGCAGCAGCTCCTCATAGGCGCAGTCGAGGAAGACGAAATCGCCGTTGTCGACGGTGAGGATTACGTCGGAATGCTGGATCTCGTAAGCCTCGTTCTTGCGGAAGCCGGACAGGCATTGCGGATCGAGCGAGGTCTTGATCTCCCTGGCGCGCTCGCGGCCGTAGAAGCTCGCAATGGTCGGATAGAGGTCATGGTCGCGCACCAGCTTGACCAGCACGTTGGCGGTCTCGCTCCTGTCTGTCACCGCGATGTCGAGATGCCGGACCTTGGCGCCGATGTCGGCGATGACCTTGGCAAGCTGCGCCTTGCGGTCGGCGCGGTTGCCGTCGGCGAACACGCGCACCGGGTTGTCATATTTCCTGATGCGGTCGACCCGTCCGGCGAGGTGATACTCGGCGCCGAATGCGGTCTTGAAGAAGCCGTCGACGATCTCGGTGTCGGTGAAGACCTTCTTCTCGTGACGCTGGCGCGAGGCGATCGCCGGAATTTCGGCAGCAGCCGCGGGAATGCCGGCATCGGCGAAGACAAGCGCAAACGCGAGCAGGATCGGGGAACGGGATCGGCGCATTCGCGGGACGCTGCCGCAAGGATGACGGCAGCGCAAGGTCCTGTCGGCCGTCGCGGCGGCGTCAGGTTGCCGTCAAATCCGCTGCGATCAGTTCTTCACCACGACTGTGGTGCCGACCGAGACGCGGTCGTAGAGGTCCTTGACGTCGTCATTGGTCATGCGGAAGCAGCCGGACGAGACCGCCTGTCCGATCGTCTCGGGCTCGTTCGAGCCGTGGATGCGGTAGAGCGTCGAGCCGAGATACATCGCGCGGGCGCCGAGCGGGTTCTCGATCCCGCCGGCCATGTGGCGCGGCAGATCGGGACGGCGGCGCAGCATATCCGACGGCGGCGTCCAGGATGGCCATTCCTTCTTGGCGGAGATGCGATGCACGCCGCTCCAGCGGAAGCCGTCGCGGCCGACGCCGATGCCGTAGCGCAGCGCCTGGCCGTCCGGCAGCACCAGATAGAGCCGGCGTTCGGCGGTGTTCACCACGATGGTGCCGGGTGCGTAGTTGGTTGGATACATGACGGTGGTGCGCGGGATCGGGCTCGCGCCGCCGCCGAAGAATTCCGGGCCGGTGCCCATGATGCCGCGGGAATCGAAGAACTGGGCCTGGGCCTGGCCGGCAGCGGCCAGGATCGTGAGCGCGGCAAACACCAGAGCAATCGGGCGCATCGTCGTCGTCCTCGCGAAGCATCAAATATGTCGCAAGAGAGGCCACAACCGGCGGCATTTCGCAAGCGACGAAGCGGTGAGGTACGGCAGTTTCAGCCAACACGGTTTAAAAAGGCAACAGCCCGCAAGCGATGGCTGCATTGTCCGGCTAAACCTTTGACGGGGCGGACGAACAATGGTTGATCTGGAGCGGCCTCAAGAACATTTCATAACGGGAGTGCGACGATGAATGGTGCGGAAAGCCTGGTGCGGACCCTGGTCGCAGGCGGCGTGGATGTCTGCTTCACCAATCCGGGCACCTCGGAGATGCATTTCGTCGCCGCGCTGGACAAGGTGCCGGGCATGCGCTGCGTGCTCGGCCTGTTCGAGGGCGTGGTGACGGGAGCCGCCGACGGCTATTTCCGCATGAAGGGCACGCCGGCCTCGACGCTGCTGCATCTCGGACCCGGGCTCGCCAACGGGCTGGCCAATCTGCACAATGCCAGGAAGGCCAATTCCGGCATCGTCAACATCGTCGGCCAGCATGCCACCTACCACATCGGCTACAACGCGCCGCTGACGTCCGATATCGAAGGGCTGGCGCGGCCGATGTCGTCCTGGGTGCGGACCTCGCCGGATGCGAAGTCGGTTGCGACCGACGGCGCGGCGGCGATCGCCGCCGCCAAGAGCGCGCCGCCGCAGATCGCAACCCTGATCCTGCCCGCCGATACCGCATGGAACGAAGCCGACGGCATTGCCGAGGTGCCCGGCGATACGCAGCGGCCGAGCTATTCGCCGCAGGCGGTCGAGAAGGCGGCGAAGATCCTGCACGGTGATGGCGCGCAGACGCTGCTGCTGGTCACCGGCAGCGCCTTGACCGAGCACGGCCTGGCGCTGGCCGAGCGCATCGCCGGCAAGACCGGCTGCACCGTGATGGGCCAGACTTATCATCCGCGGATGGCGCGCGGCCGCGGCCGTTTCTCGATCAACCGCATTCCCTATGTGATCGAGCAGGCGCTCCCCATCCTGGAAAAATTCCGTCACATCGTGCTGGTCGAGGCCAACGATCCCGTGGCGTTCTTCGCCTATCCGAACAAGCCGAGCATGCTGAAGGCCGAGGGCTGCGACGTGCACCGCATGACCGGCTGGGGCGAGAATTCGGTTGCTGCGCTCGAGGCGCTCGCGGGCGCGCTGCATGCGACGGCCAAGGACGTGAGGCCGCAGGCGTTGCAGGAGCTGGTCAAGCCGACCGGCGCGCTCAACCACACGTCCATCGCGCAGGCGATTGCGTATGCGATCCCCGAGAACGCCATCATGGTCGACGAGTCCGTGACCACCGGGCGCGGCTTCTTCCCGCCGACGGCGGCGTCCAAACCGCACGACTGGCTGCAGAACATGGGCGGCTCGATCGGCTTCTCGACCCCGGTCGCAACCGGTGCTGCGGTCGCCTGTCCGGACCGCAAGGTGATCTGCATGGTCGGCGACGGCAGCGCGATGTACACGATCCAGTCGCTGTGGACGCAGGCGCGCGAAGGGCTCGACGTCGTCACCATCGTGTTCGCCAACCGTATCTATCAAATTTTGCGCGGCGAGTTCGACGGCGTCGGCGCCGGCGAGCCGGGCCAGCGCGCGCAGGACATGCTGAAGATCGATCGCCCGACGCTCGATTTCGTCGCGCTCGCCAAGGGTATGGGCGTGCCGGCGCTGAAGGTGACGACGGCGGACGAATTCAACAAGGCACTGGCGGACGCCGTCGCCGAGCCGGGCCCGCGGCTGATCGAAGTGCAGATGTAAGCATGATCCGGAAAAGTGGGAACCGGTTTTCCGAAAAGATCATGCTCAACTAAAAAGCATTCCTCGTTCACGAGTGACCGCGGCGGCGGTCCTGTCAGTCGGAGGCCTCATGCAGACCGAGCTGAACAAGCTGATCGCCGCGTTGCAGGAATTTTACGCGCAGGAGAAATTCCTGCTGGAGCGCGATCTCGGCGAGCGGACGCTGACGCACCGCCTCGCGGTCTATGTCGAGCGGCAGTTCGCCGGCTGGCAGGTCGACTGCAACTACGACCGGCTCGGCGAGCGCACGCTGCGGCTGCCGCACGGCACGATCGTCTCGACCGACGATCATCTCGGCAAGTCGATCTATCCCGACATCGTCGTGCATCAGCGCGACATTCCGAACAATCTGCTCGCGGTCGAGTTGCGCAAGGACAACAACCATCAGCCGGTCGAGCATGATCAGCACAAGCTCAGGGCGCTGACCGATCCGCATGTCTGGTTCGCCTACGCCATCGGCGTGCTGGTGACGCTCCGAACCGGCGGCGTCGGCTTCTCCGAGGTCTATACGGGCGGAAAGATCGAGCCTGCGGCCTCGATCTGGTTTGCCGAGCGACTGCGCGCCAGCGGTTTCACCGAGGCACCAGGCGATGGCGCGCAGCATTAACTCTGGCGCCGATTTCCGGCCGTGGTCGCCGTGATACCCCGTTTGGGTCATGCATCGCCGCCGCGCGTGAGTCACAACCTCATGCGCGGCAGGTGGAGCAATTTCAGGAGCTGGTGGTCAGTTTTCAGAACGATCCGATGGCAGTGCAGATCATCGGCTCCGTTTCACCTTCGCTCCCCCTCCGCACCTGAATTTGAGACCCGGGCAAGACACCAGGAGGCCGCCGGGCAGGCGGCCTTTGGCATGTTGGTCGGACGCCGTGGTCCGCTATTGCTTGGTCGCATCGCCGGATGGCGCGCTCATCTTCGTGCTGGATTTCTTCGCCGCCTTCTTGGTCTTCTTTGGCGCCATCTTGGTCGTATCGCTCTTGGCCGCCGTGTCACTGCCTGGTGCAGCGGGTGCTGCGGACTTGTCCTGCGCGAATGCGCTGGACGACAGGAAGGCGAGGGCAGTGGCAGCGAGGATCAGTGTTCGCATCGGATGGTTCTCCCATTTTCTTTCCGGCGCGCCTCAACGGGACAGAATGTCGCAGGTTCCGGGATCACGGATCAGCTGTCCGTGATCAGCGGGTCTTCGACAGGGTGCATGGAACCCGGAACCGTTGCTCGCGTTAGGCGGATGGGCAGGATTTCCGAGGAGAGACGCCATGCGCTGGCGATCAATGACGGAAACGACCGACGCCATGCTCGACACGGCTCCCGACGACGCGTTCTACGCCGCCGGATGGACCATCAGCGGTGTGGCGACGATTGCGACCATCGTCGCGGTCTGGATGTTCGGGATCTGAGGGGCGACGGGCCTGGGGCGAGCCTTCCGCGCTTGCAGGGCGGCCGGCGGTGTGCGGCCGCATTTTACTTGCGCAGGATGATCACGGCTTCACGGTAGAGCTGCGAGAAGCTGACGATCAGCGCGCTCGACAGCAGGAAGGTCGAGATGCTGTCGTAGTCGGATGCCGTGGGCCAGCCGAATTCGAAATAGGGCGGCATGAAGGCCCACCATACGATCGGAACCGTGACGATCGTCGCGAACGCGCCGGCGGGCGCGCCGCCGAACAGGCCGGCGATCAGGATCGCGGGCACGAAGGTCGCGAAATAGAGCTGCAGTCCGAAGGTCGCAAAGATTTCCTGCATCGCCGTGGCAAATGCCACCGCCAGAAGCGCGGCGAGGAACGTGGCCATCGACCACGGCCGCAGCCTCAAAATGTAGTCGTTGCTTTTGCGCATTTTCTTGTTCCCCGCCCCCCGCGAGTTCCGGGAAGGTAGCCGAGGAGGATTGCAAATAGAAGTCCGTAGGATTCCGTGGGTGCGGCAACGTATGCAGGTTTGGACTCCGCCCATTGCACTGCAAAAAATCAGAACGCCGAATGGTCACCTCCCTGCCTTCATTGTCGGGTTATTGCGATGCGGGGTGACTGCGGGACGTGGCGATGTTGGGACTCCTGATCATTTTGATCGCATTCGGTCTGGGACTTGGCACCGGATATGGTTGGCGCGACATGATCTCCCGCCGTCGGCGCAAGCTGGCGCGCGGCACGCTTGCGCCGGCCGAGGCGCCGCAGCGCGAGCTGTTGGGCGCCGCCTCTGCGGATAACGATGCCATCAACCTCGAGCGCCTGCTGATCGCCGCCAATGACGACCATTCCGCCCGCCGCCGGCAACAGCCGCAGGCGACGCAACAGGGCGATCAGCCGATGCAGTCGGAGGAATTCGACGGTGCCGTGCGCGACCTGCTCGGCGAACTCAACCGAAGGCCGCAGCCGCCGTCACCGGCGACGCATCGCGCGCGAACGTGAGGTGGGGCATCGGATTGGCAGGGCGGAAGGCAATGGTGGACGCACAAGGGATCGAACCTTGGACCTCTCCCGTGTGAAGGGAACGCTCTCCCGCTGAGCTATGCGTCCGGGACTGACGTGCGAAAGGCCGCTGGTCGGCGGCCGGTCGTAACAGCGCTTCGTCAGAGGGTGCGATTTACGAAGTGCCGGGTAGGGGTGTCAAGCCGGGACGGCAAGATTAAGCCCCCTGCTGGCGGGCGCGGGAGGCGTGCGATTGCAGCGCCCGGATCCGCTCGGCCAGGGTACCGCCGCCCTCGGGCAGGCTGCTCGCCGCCGAGGCGCCGTTGGCGGGCTTGACGCCGCCCTTGGCCGGTACGGTCGGCTCGGCCGCCAGCATGGCCTCGATCGCCGAATTCGGCCCCTCGAGCTGGATCGCGAGCTTGGCGACCTCGGCCGCGATGTCGTTGATGCGCTCGCGCAACAGCGCGTTCTCCATGCGCTCGGTCGCCCACGAGCTTTCGGCCTGCTGCTGGATCGCGTTGATGTCGCGCTGCAGCTTGGCGCGCTCGTCACTGACGATGCCGAGCTGCTGCTCGGCCGCGGCCTTCTCCTGGCGCAGCTTCTCGAGCGCGGGCGATTTGCCGCCGCCCATCGCCGCGATCTCCTCGCGCAGCTCGCTGACCGTGCGCTCGGCGGTCTCATTGGCCTTCTTGAGCTGGCCGTTCTCGAATTCGCGCTCGGCGAGCAGCTTGCCCTGGGTTGCGAGCCGCGCCTCGAGGTCGGTGACGCGGTTGCCGAGCATCTCGGCTTCCTTGACCTGGACGATCAGCTGGCGGTCCAGGTCAGTGACGCGCTGGCTCAGATTCTCGACCCGGCCGCGTGCATCGGTGAGGTCGCGGGTCGCGGTCTCCGACTGGTTGCGTTCCTGGACCAGGCGGGCCTGGGTCGCCGAAAACTCCCTCTCGGCGTCGCCGACGCGGTTCTTCAATTCCTCGACCTGCGTGCGCACGGTGACGAGCTCGATCTGGCGGCTGTCGGCCGTCATCGAGCGGTCACTGAGCGCGGCATTGATCTTGCCGAGCTCGGCCTGCTTGTCGGTCAGCGCCTGCTCGGCATTGCGCAGCAGCTCGGTCTTGGCGGTGAATTCTTCCTCGGTGGCGCGAAGCTGCTCCTTCATCGCCTTCTCGCGGGCCTCCAGCGCGAAGATCGTGGCGTTCTTCTCGCCAAGCTCGATCTTCATGCGGTTGATCGCATCGGTCTTCTTGCCGAGATCGGCGAGCTGGCTCGTGGTCTTGCTCTTGAGCTGGTCGACGCTCATCTCGAGCCGGCGCGCCGACATCGCGAATTCCGCGCGAAGCTGGTCCTTGTCGGCCTGGATCTCGGCCATCGAGAGCGGAGTGGCCGCCTCCATCCGCCGCGTCGTCAGCCGGACGGCGCGGTTGTGCACCAGCGGCACGATCATCAGGCCGCACAGCATCGAGATCAGGAAACCGATCGCGCCGTACATGATCGGTTCGATCATGAAGGGTCACTCCACACGCAGAAGGAATTTGTTAATCACAATGCCACGGCAGGCCGGCCAAAGGCCAGCCATTTGCCGCGTTAACGTTGACGCTGAACGCGGCGGGACCGGCCGCGGCAAATCACCCGCGAATACGACGGCTAGAGCGTTTTCGAGCGAAGTGGACACTGGTTCGCGTGAAGAAAACGCGTTAAAACAAGAATCTAGAGCTTCGGTTCTGATTCAATCAGAACCGAAATTGCTCTAGAACGGGTTCCAGGTCGCGCGCGGGGTGTATTTCAGGTAGCCGACGCTGGCGCCGAGCCGCAAGCCGATGCCGGAGCGGATCGGCACCAGCACGATATTGTTGGCGGTCAGCGCCGTCATGCCGAAGCCGCCGACAATATAGGCAGAGCCGTCGATGCCGACGAAGCGTTGATAGATCGCATTGGTCGAGGGCAGGTTGTAGACCAGCGTCATGGTCCGCGCGCCGTCGCCGCCCCAGTCGAAGCCGACCGAAGGGCCCTGCCAATAGACCCGGAGGTCGCCGGCGTTCTTGGTGTAGAGCGTGCCTTCGCCGTAGCGGAGCCCGGCCACGAACGCACCGGAGCCTTCCTCGCCCAGCACATAGCCGTTCGGCAGGCCCCACTGGCTGACCGCGCGCTCGATGACTGAGGCCAATCCGCGCGAGACGTTGCCGAAGAATTTGTGCCCGGCGCCGACCAGCTCCTCGGGCCCGTAAGTATACGGGGTCGATTCTCGCTGGGGCGGCGGATACTGCGGCGGCGGGCCCGGAGGCTGCTGTGCGGACGCTTGCGCGGTCCAGCACATCAGCGCGGCGAACGCGACCGCAGCAAGGCGTGATGCGAAAGTCATTAAGAACCCCTGCTATCGAAATTCCGGACGCTGTCTTTAACCTGGCGCCAACAAGCACGGCCCTAGGTTGCGCCCGGTGTCCCCTCGACTCGGATGTTATCGGGATCAACTATGACGGCACAACGGCAGGAAAGATATGGTTGGCGCCGCGGAATGGCCTTTTTCGGCCTGTTGGCGGGCATTTTGGCGGCCAGTTGGCCGTGCCTGAAGGTTCAGGCATCGACCACCGAGCGTGTGGTGACGAACCGCTATTCCGGCCTCGCGATCGAGGGATTCGATCCCGTCGCCTATTTCACCGACGCGGCACCGACGCTAGGGCGTCCGGAATACGAGGCGGCCGAAGGCGGCGCGGTGTGGCGCTTCCGCAATGAGGGCAACCGCGCCTGGTTCGTTGCCAATCCCGAGATATACGGCCCCCAGTTCGGCGGCTACGACCCGACTGATCTGGTGCGCGGCGTCACCTGTGCCGGCAATCCGCGATTCTGGGTGGTGGCCGGGAACAGGCTCTATCTCTTCAACCGGGAAAAGAGCCGTGACGAATTTGCCGCCGATCCGACGCATTTCCTGAAGGACGCCGAGGCGCGCTGGCCCGAACTGGAAGAAAGTCTCGCGCAATAGGTCAGACCGCGGCGGCCGGATCGCCCCAGGCGATGAATTCCGGCACCAGGAAGTCCTCGCGGCCGAGCCCGAAATGCAGCGGCTGGCCGCGCGAATCCGTCACCTTGCCGCCGGCCGCGACGATCACCGCATGACCCGCCGCGACGTCCCATTCGGAGGTCGGCGAGAGGCGGGGATAGATATCGACCTGCCCCTCGGCGACCCGGCCGAATTTGACCGCCGAGCCGAGCACGGCGCGGTCGGCGCCGGGACGTTCGTCGATGAATGATTCGGTCCGCGCATCGCCATGCGAGCGGCTGACCGCGACGGTCCAAGGCGCGCCGCGCGGCGGGCATGGACGGGTCCTGATCGGGACTGCCTGCATGACGTTGTTGTCGCGCAGCGTCAGCCGCTCCGCGCCCTTACCCACGATGCCGCGCCAGATCAGGCCGAGCGCCGGCGCGCCGACAATGCCGAGCAGCGGCACGCCGTGCGTGACCAGCGCCACATTGACCGTGAATTCGTTGCGGCCGGCGACGAACTCCTTGGTGCCGTCGAGCGGATCGATCAGGAAGAAACTGTCCTTGTAAGGCGGCGTCGCCAGATGGACGCGTTCCTCCGACAGCAGCGAGATATGCGGCACGAGATGCCCGAGGCCTTCGACGATGATGTGGTCGGCGGCGAGATCCGCCTCCGTGACCGGTGAACCATCGCCCTTGCCGGCCACATTCATTGCGGAGCGGTCGACCGCGAGTATCGCCTCGCCGGCCCGGATCACCAGTTCCGTCAGCGGTTCGAGCAGCGCGGTGGCGCTGTCACAGCCGATGACCGGCGATTTTGCCTCATTCATGAGCGTCTCATATCCTGTTCGCTTTGCCTTATCAGGCCTGACGCATGCTGGCAGCATGCGTCTTCGCAGTGTATCAAGCCCACAGGCATGCGTGATTCGCACCCCTCCCGCGGCGTGCGGCTTTCCAGGAACAGTCTATGTCTGGCACTTCGTCTCCCGGTCCCGCTCCCGATGCGCTCGATCTTGCAGCGCTGTTGTGTTCGAAGGTCTGTCACGATCTCATCAGTCCGGTTGGCGCGATCGTCAACGGGCTCGAGGTCCTCGACGACAATCCGAAGCCCGAGGATCGCGACTTCGCGCTCGATCTGATTCGCAAGAGTGCGAAGACCGCTTCGGCGCGGCTGCAATTCTGCCGCTTGGCGTTCGGCGCAGCCGGTTCCTCCGGCGCCCAGATCGATCTCGGCGACGCCCAGGCCATGGCGAAGGGCCATATCGAGGACGGCAAGGTCACGCTGACGTGGAATCTGCCGCGGCTGCTGTTGCCCAAGAACCGGGTCAAGCTGCTGCTCAACATGCTTGTCATCGCGCAGCAGACGATTCCGCGCGGCGGCTCGCTCACCATCGATCCGGTCGGCGAGGGCGAGGCCATGAGCTTCCGCATCACCTCCGCCGGTCTCAATGCCCGCGTACCGCAGAACATCGTCGATCTGCTCAACGGAGCGTCGGCGAACACGGTCGATGCGCATGCGGTGCAGCCGCACTACACGCGGTTGTTGGCGCAGGCCTGCGGATTGCAGGTGACGCTCCAGCTCGACGGCGACAAGGTGATCGTTGCCGCGGCCTGAGTGCGGATCGACCGCGCTTCGTTAATCAAGGGTTACTTCGGCCCGCGCGATCCGATCGCGCGGGCTTATCTCTTTGTTGATCCCGTTCTTTTCCATTTGCTCAACCAATATTAAACGGTTTGCGGAGAAGCTGGCGCGGTTCCGTCAGGCGCGGCGATATCGCGCGCCACTGCGTTTTGAGGCAAGTTTCATGGATGATTTGCTGCGGGAATTCCTGACCGAAACCAGCGAGAGCCTCGACACGGTCGACAATCAGTTGGTGCGGTTCGAGCAGGACCCCAACAACGCCAAGATCCTCGATAATATCTTCCGCCTGGTCCACACCATCAAGGGCACCTGCGGCTTCCTCGGGCTGCCGCGGCTCGAAGCGCTGGCCCATGCCGGTGAGACCCTGATGGGCAAATTCCGCGACGGCATGCCGGTCAAGGCCGAAGCCGTGACGCTGATCCTGTCCTCGATCGACCGCATCAAGGAGATCCTGGCGGGGCTCGAGGCCACCGAGGCCGAGCCCGAAG
>Ga0153933_1000452_pt1 | contig 14915 bp, 15 predicted proteins | sample TSNJ017MetaG_FD_102275 | JGI IMG/M metagenome (GOLD analysis project Ga0153933, IMG submission 102275) | Attine ant fungus gardens microbial communities from New Jersey, USA - TSNJ017 MetaG | ecosystem: Host-associated > Fungi > Mycelium > Unclassified | place: USA: New Jersey, Wharton State...
AGCCCGCAGCTTAATGTAGCCCGATGCAGCTGTAGCCCGATGCGGCCTAACGTAGCTTAATGCAGACTCCAAAGCCCAAGAACCCGTAACTCCAACCATTCAACCCATCAAACCTATGGCCATTAAATCGATTCCTGAAGGTTATCATTCAATTACCCCAAGTTTCTGCGTCGAGGGAGCCCAAGAATTCATCGATTTCGTCAAAGTGGTCTTTAATGCCCAAGATCGCTTCCGCATGGAGGGACCCGGTGGAAAAATCATGCATGCCGAACTGAGCATCGGTGATTCGGCTTTAATGGTCGGCGATGCGCAGCCCCAATGGCCGGCCAAAGTCAATTCTTTGTATGTGTATGTCGATGATGTTGACGCTGCCTATGCGCGCGCGCTTAAGGCTGGCGCCACCTCGGTCAGAGCACCCGAAAATGCCTTCTACGGCGATCGCAACGCAAGTGTTCAAGATCCATTCGGTAATTCCTGGGGTATTGCGACCCATGTGGAAGACGTGCCCCCGGATGAGCTTAAAAAGAGAGCCGAAGCGTTCCAAAACCAGTTCGCCTCCCCCGGCCAATCATGACGCCAATCGGGCGAATGGGCGACATGTTTGGTGAGGCGAGGCTCCGGAACGAGCCTCGGAGCTCGCGAAGGCGTTCGCTTTTGGACGCCCAAACATGTGATTATACTGAAAAACGCGCCACGCCGTGGTTAGCCATGGGTCGCGGCTCGGCGCGTCCCCAGTGGTTGTCTGCGATATAAATCGTATTTGCTTGCTCCCTCGGCGAACGCCAAGGGCCGTTCGGAAGCCTCGCCCCAAGTAGGTCGCCCTCTGGTCCGTTTGCGGCGTCGCGGACCCTCCATAATCTTTGCGATAGAACAAATCCCGAGACCAACTCATCTCGAGCTGCGTCTCATTGTGGACAAGCGCGCCTCCCCTTTCCTGCTTCCCCTTTCGAAATGAGTCACTCCGCTATACCTTCAGAACAAAGGCTTAGTACCATGGACGATTTAACCCGGGATAAGGCAGTATTGCGCGAGCGCGAAGACGCGATGCGGCTCATTATCGACAGCGTGCAGGAGTATGCGATTTTCCTGCTCGACGCTCACGGCCGGGTGGCCACTTGGAACTTGGGAGCAGAAAGGATCAAGGGGTATCGCGCCGAGGAGATCATCGGAAAGCATTTTTCCTGTTTCTACCTCGAGGAAGATATCGCTCTTGGGAGGCCCGCGAAAACTCTGAATGACGCTTTGGTTTATGGGCAAACCCAAGACGAGGGATGGCGCGTTCGTAAGGATGGTCAGACTTTCTGGGCCAGAGTCACAGTCCGCCGAGTCTTGGACAATGATGGCCGTTTGCTCGGATTCAGCAAAGTAACCAGAGATCGGACCGAGCGCAGAAAAATGGAATTGGCGCTCCACGACAAAAATATTGAGCTCCAAAAAACCGTGGAAGCCAGAGACCTGTTTCTCGCCAATATGTCGCATGAGCTCAGGACACCCCTCAACGGCATTATCGGGTTTGCCGAATTCCTGGCCGATGAAAAGCCAGGGCCTCTCAGCCCCAAGCAAAAGGAATATCTTGAAGATATCTTGCACAGCGGGAAACACTTGCTGCATGTCATCAACGACGTCCTCGACCTCGCTAAAGTGGAAGCCGGGAAAATGGAGCTCGCTCCCGAGACCTTTTCCATTGGCAAGGCTATGGATGACGTATATGCAGCCCTAGAACTCACTGCGCAGAAAAAGCAGCTGCAGATCAGGATTCAACTGGATCCGAATTTCGATGAGGTCACCCTCGACCGGAACCGCTTTAAACAGGTACTTTATAACCTTTTTTCAAACGCCGTTAAGTTCACCGACGAAGGCGGCTCGGTCGAGGTGGTCACCACTAAAATCGACCCACACCGTTTTCGATTGGTGGTTGCGGATACTGGCATCGGTATCAGGCCCGAAGATTTGAAACGTCTGTTCAAGGAGTTCGAGCAGATCAACCCAGGACGCCGAGGCCAGGGAACTGGATTAGGCTTGGCATTGACCCGAAGAATTGTTCAATTGCAGTCGGGAACTATTGACGTCGAGAGCGAATTCGGGAAAGGAACAAAATTCACCATCGTGCTGCCATTGGTTTTAGCGGCGCCTGAATCCGACTCCGAATCTTGAAACCGAACAACACAGAACCACCGCCCACAAAACCCGCGGCGACTATCCTGGTGGTGGATGATAACCCGATCAATTTGAAATTGGTCTCCGATCTGCTCGCTTTTGAAGGCCATCGCGTGGTAAAAGCGGTCGACGGCGAGGAAGCCGCGGACTGCGTACGCCAGGATCCTCCCGATCTTATCCTATTGGATGTGGACCTTCCGGGGATCGACGGATTAACTCTGACCAAGAGATTAAAAGCCGATCCCCAAACCACCGATATTATCATCGTGGCTTTGACGGCGTTCGCCATGAAAGGGGACCGGCAAAAAGCCATGGCCGCCGGATGCGACGCGTACGTAACTAAGCCTATCAACACGCGGGAATTACCGGCCCAGGTCGCCGAGCTGTTGCAGAACCGGGAGAAATGAAGACCTAACTGATAATCGGAGGACGCCTTATTAAAATTCTCGCCGTAGAAGATAACCCGTTGCATCTCAAACTAGTCCACGTTGTGCTAAGTGCGGCCGGCCATCGGGTGAGCGGAGCAAGAGGCGCCAACCAAGCGATCGAGTCCATCAATCGCGACAAACCGGAAATGATTATCCTCGACTTGTCGCTTCCCGATAGCGATGGGTTAACGCTCGTACGTAAACTGAGATCCGACCCGCGTTCGGTAAAAATTCCCGTGTTGGCAGTGACCTTCTACCCGGAACGCTACAGCCAAGAGCAGGCGATCGCTGCCGGCTGCGACGCTTACGTCGTCAAACCGATCAGTACCCGGACCCTGCCTGACTTAGTAAAGAGAGTGGCTGCAGGGAAATAGGTGACTAGTGATTTAAGATTGGAATATCCGCAGATTACGCAGATTAGCGCAGACTACGCGCTAGACTTCGCACCACTTCTTGGGTTTCGAAGAGCGTAACCGACCAGAAAGCTCTTTTTAATCTAAAGAGACGTGCAAAGCCCAAAACGTAATCTGCGCTAATCCGCGGATATTTTAATCTTCAACGCCTCGCGGACCACCTCGTTGGTTCTAGCTCGACGCCGACCCGGCCTCCTCCCTCTTTCCTCATCTGCGGATCAGCTTCGCCCCATCTGAATCTGGGCCGGCGCTCGCGCACTTTGACTTTGCCTCGCGCTAGACACACAATTGCTGCATCGCCTCCCCCCATGATCCCTGCCAATGAGCGTCAGGAATTTTTGAGCACCATTCCGATCTTTGCGGGCCTCAATGAAGCCGCTTTGTCGGAGTTGGTTAAGGTGGTCGAAGAAGTCCCCGTGGAGAATAAACAAGTGATTGTCAAGGAAGGCGAACCCGGCAACCGCATGTTCATCATTCATTCCGGCCGTGTAGAAGTGGTAAAGCATCTCGGCGAACCAAAAGAAACGATCCTCGCGGTGTTCGGATCACGAGACTTCCTTGGCGAAATGTCCATGATCGAGTGCGTTGCTCGGTCCGCTTCACTTCGGGCGGCCGAACCGACCTATCTCTTCGCACTGAAAGGCACTGACCTCTACCACCTTTACCGCCACCAACCGGATCAATACGCGATCGTCATCTTGAATATCGCACGCGACTTATCCAGACGGCTCCGAGCAATCGACGAGAGATTCGCCGCCGTCTCCCACTAGCCTGCGCGGCTCTAATAATGCTTAGACATTTTTAGAGCCGCGCGCGGCTAAGACATCCAATTTCCACCATCCACTCCGTACGTTTGCGCCACCACGTAGTCCGAATCTTCTGAAGCGAGAAACACGGCGCAGCCCGCCACCTCTTCGGGTCGTCCCATGCGTCCGCAGGGAATCTGTTCACTAACCTGCCGTTTCTTTTCTCCGATCGGCAGGTTTTCTAGTCGCGCAAACTCGCGATCGACTACATCCCACATCGGCGTATCGATAATACCAGGCGCAATCGCGTTCACGTTGATGCGGTGTTGAATCAAAGCCAGACCCGCAGATTGAGTAAGACTGATCACCGCTGCCTTGGTGGCACAGTAAGCGGCTCCCAAACGCTCGCCGCGCCGGCCAGCCTGGCTCGCTAAATTAATGATTTTGCCGCCCTGTCCTTGTTTGATCATCTGTTTCGCGACCGCTTGCAGAGTGAAAAAAGTGCCATCGACGTTGATGGAAAATAGCGTCGACCACTGCTCTCGAGAAACCTCCGTAACGGGCGTAAGCGCATACACCGCGGCGCAATTGACCAGGACGTTGATACCGCCCGCCTCCTCGGCCACGAGTGTGACCAAATGATCGATCGACTCCTGCCTGGTCACATCCAAGGCAACACTGAATGAGCCTGCCCCAAGGCTTGTGGCCAAACGCTCGCCTGCAGCTGCATCACGATCTGCGACCACCACTCGCGCGCCTTCATCAAAGAAGCGTTTCACTATCGCTTTCCCGATCCCGCTCGCTCCCCCGGTTACAATGGCAACTTTGTCTGCGAGTCTCATGATTTCAGACCAATCCCATATGGTCGGTCCCTGACAAGCGCGGACCGAAACGGAAAAAAACTCACGCAAAGGCGCAAAGGTTAAGACAAAGGAATCCGAACCGTGAGAAAGAATAACCTGGCGAGAGGTGCTGCCCGCCGAGATCGGAAAAAGCAGCGTCGCAGAAGGTTCAAGGCCCATGCTTAGCCAGGCGTGGGACCGGCCATCGTCTGTTATATCCTGTTGAGGATGTCTTAACCTTTACGTCCTTGCGCGGGATTTTCTTGGTCAGCTCGGGTTCGAATGGCTGAACGATTTTTCGCACTCCGTCCAAATGGCAGCCCGAGTCTCCCTCGGAAGGCGCTTTTGGCACGTGATCTGCTATACCTGAAGAGCGTGTTGATTATGAAGTACGGCAAATTCCACACGCTCTCCGGAGCGGTTAAGGAAAGGGTGGGGTCGGTAAGGAAACTGAAAACGCGCTGAGCTCCTGGTCTGAGCAACCATTCTGAATCGGCGAAGGACAACATCCTTCGATGGGAGAGGATCCTCTAACCCTCGCCCGGAGTCCGAAGGACCGAGCATCCTCCTGTGCTCGAACTAATAACGAAAGAGAGGACTGCTGTTTTTTGAGGGGAATAGCTCAGCCGGAGTAAGCGCGTGCCCACCGGAACCGAAGGGTAACGATGAAACGAATTGTAACCGCAGTATTTATTTTTATCGGTGCAGGCCTCTTGGCTAGCGCCGTTTCGTTGAGCCAGGAGCCTTTGCACTATCGCTTAGCCAGCGACCCGGCGATCCATGGCAAAGGCAAAGATGGTGAATGCATGGACTACGCAGTCGCTCTTTCTTCGAAACTCGCGGCCAATGGGATCCACGGCCGGCTGATTTTCTATCGATGGCATATTCGCGACACCGGCATTACGGGCAGCCACGTGTTCGTGGTTTACAAATTGCCGGATAATTCCGAGTGGATTGTTGACAACGAAAATGATCACCCACGAGAAGTACCGGCTAGCGCCAGTCCGATGCAGCTTGTCTACCTGTTGAGCAGCGACCGTCCCGCACCAGTGGATGTGGAGCTACAGGAAGGATTGAATCACCTGAGCTTTTTCTAAGCATGGCCAATATCTGGAGGGAGCCGCCTGCTAAATCACGCTCCGACCAGGCAAACGCAGCGTTTCAAAGGCGCGCTTTGAACTTAAGCCGGGTAAAGGCGGCTCCCCTCCAGGCTTCGCGCCTCACCCATCGTACCTTACGTACTCGGGCTTCCACTGTGATTCCGCTACGCGCCGGCGAAGCTCGCTCTCATCAACCTTCGGAGCCAATCCTTCTTGCTCCGCCGCTGAACCGACGGCAAAGGCTATATCACGGGCAATATCTCTGAGGTTCTGAACGCCGGGCAACAATGACGCGGTTGCATCTTTGATTGCCGGCGAGTTTTTGCCCAAAGCGTTCGCTGCCGCTAACAACATCTTATCCGTTACTCGGCGCGCCCGGGACGCGGCTAATCCGAGGCCCACCGCCGGGAAAATGTACACATTGTTACATTGGGCGATATCAATTGTGTTTCCGTCGTACTTTGCCGGACCAAACGGCGAGCCGGTGGCCACCAGTGCTCTCCCATCGGTCCAGGCAATCAGGTCTGCCGGGTCCGCTTCGGAATGGCTGGTGGGATTAGACAATGGAAATATGATTGGCCGCTCGGTCTTTCGGGCCATCTCACGAACAATCGGCTCAGAGAAAGCCCCGTGTACGGTCGAGAGACCAATTAGCACGGTCGCATTGATCTCCTTAACCACCTCGGGTAGACCGATTTTGCCTTGCGCGTTGCGCGCCCAATTCACAGTCTCGTTCCGGTCGCGCGCATAGGTCTTTTGTTCCTCCGTGAGATCGTGACGATCGGAATCGAGCAGCCCGTCCTTATCAACGATCCAAAACCGGGTGCGCGCTTCTTTGTCCGACACACCTTCTGCCATCATGGCGAACCGCAAATAATCGGCGACCCCGATAGCGGCAGAGCCGGCACCCACAAAAACAATCTGGTGCTCGGATATCCTTTTCTTCGCTACTGTGGACGCTCCGATGACTGCGCCTAGAGTGACCGCCGCTGTGCCTTGGATGTCATCGTTGAAGGTAAGCAAATCATCTTGATAGCGGGTGAGGATGGGCCGCGCATTCTTGGTAGCGAAGTCTTCCCACTGCAAACAGGTCTTGGGCAACTCCCATTTTACCGCCTTAACAAATCGGTCGATAAATTCGTCATATTCCGGTCCGGTTACTCTTTCGTGGCGCCACCCGAGATATTCCGGATCAGCCAATCGTTCCTTGTCATTGGTGCCCACGTCGAGAACGATAGGTAAGGTCCGCGAAGGATGGATGCCGCCAATGAGCGAGTACAGCGACAGTTTCCCGATTGGGATACCTAAGCCGCCAAAACCCTGGTCCCCCAGCCCGAGGATCCGTTCCCCATCGGTGACGACGATCACATCAACTTCGGCGTTGGGACGGTTACGCAATATTTGGTCGATGGAATCTCTTAACGGGTAAGAAATGGACAGCCCTCTGGGCCGCCGATAGATATTGCTGAATTGTTGGCAAGCTAATCCTACGGTCGGCGTATAGACAATGGGCATCATCTCGACCACGTGATCGAGCATCAACCGGTAAAATAAGGTTTCGTTAGCATCCTGGAGTTGGCGCAAATAAATGTGTTTCTCCAGATCATTCGGCTTAACCCGATACGCCTGGTAAGCACGTTGAGCCTGCTCCGCGAGCGTCTCAATCTGCGGAGGCAATAACCCGTGCAAACGAAAGGCATCGCGTTCCCGATCGTTGAAAGCTGTTCCTTTGTTTAAAAGCGGCGTGTCCAACAAGTCCATTCCACGTAGTCCAGCAGGAATTTTTACTGTCTTCTCGTCTGGCATAGATTGTCTCCGTATTGCGATCAAGTTCGGCATTTAACCAAGTTCTGTCATCTCGATATTTGCAGAGATTTTGCGCAGTCGGCCCCCGTGGAGCGTTGCCTGGCTTCCGCCCTCGCTTCGCTATGGCGCGACAAGTGCCAGGCCAAGAGCGGTCGGCACCGTGGAGCGCTGCCTCGCTTGCGAGGCCGAGAGCGGTCGGCACCGTGGAGCGCTGCCTCGCTTGCGAGGCCGGGAGCGGTCGGCACCGTGGAGCGCTGCCTCGCTTGCGAGGCCGGGAGCGGTCGGCACCGTGGAGCCTTGCCTCGCTTACGAGGCCGAGAGATTGGTAGGGCAAAAATCTCGGCCGGGTGTGATCTGGCTAAAATCTTTGACTATATCTCGCGGGATTTGAGCCATGACATGTGACGCGACCCGCCCCTGATACCTCGAAACAGCGGCTCTCATTTGTGAAAGACCATCGGTTGTTACCGCCACCCACGCGCAGGTTCAAATCCGGCGCGGAGTCGATTTCCCAGAATGGCTGCCCTTGGGCGCGCCGAGATTTTCGCCCTACCGTCATTGAGCCCTCGCGACCGGACCGGGTGGCCGAACCGCTGTCGCCCTCGCACTTGTCGCGCCATAGCGAAGCGACGGCGGAAGCGAGGCAGCGCTCCACGGTGCCGACCGCTATCGGCCTCGCAAGCGAGGCAGCGCTCCAGGGTCCGAGCCACCTAAAACGGGTTGGGACCGTTGGACCCGCATAATTTGACACTAAAAACCCGAATGTGAATGATTGCATCATGAAGGGTCCTCTCTTGTTGATCGCAACCGCTTTAGGTTTTGGCGCACTCATTTTGCTCGCCGGTTGCGCAGAAGATTCAGGCTGGAATACCGGATTTATGGGCGCACCTATGAATTCACAGGCGACCCCAAGTGATTCCTATCGCTGACGTCCACTGGAGCACCGTTCCCGCGCGACCCAGCTGCTGATACGAAAGAACCGAAGCCGGAACCACGCACCGACCGCAAACTGCAAATACCCAACCGCTAACCTTAGGGTCCGACCGTCACCACTAAACTGAGATTTGGGCCAGAAGGTGTTTGTATCACTACCTCGTTACCGCGAGAGGCGGCGACGATCTGATACTTGACTGCCGTACCGCCAAGTGTGACTGAGGTTGGCTTCGTTCCGGCCGGTATTACGTAGCCGAGCTGAACTTGATAACCAGTCGGTGCATCCAACGTCGTGGTGTACTGGCTTCCATTCTGTTTGACGCTAACCCCGATTGTACTATCACCTACCCGAAGGTTGCTCACTGAAAGCGTCGGCCACGTCGACGGCAGCTCAGGAATGACCACCAATTGTCCGCTCGGCACGTCCGGCCGAATCCCGAGATAGTGGTAAATAACGGGCCATTCCACGCCGTAAGATGACCAAGCCTGCATGACCATCGCGCGTCCGGTGAACGCCTGGAAATATTGGTAATCCGGGCTATTAAACAGCTCAGGCAACGCTCCAGGCTGTTCTACATCCAGCTCCGACGCGATAAACTCTAGGTACTGAAGGGACTGGTCCATTCGGCCATAGTTAGCTTCGGCAACCGCCATTACTCCCGTGTTCAAAGCTGAGGCCTGCAGATTGCCGGCGATCGTAGGGGTCTGGCCTTGCTGATAAAACCCGGTCGTACCTGTGAACACAGAACTTTCCAGCTGAGAAAACGCAGTGGCGGCGTGGGCGACCGGAGCATAGTCCGTCTCCATCGGGGTTGCGTTCGTCCAATAATATTGCTCAAGTTGAGTGACCGGTGCAGTGCCCAGAGTCGCACCCGGATCAGTCGGAACTTCATGATTCAGGGCTAGCGAATCGGCGTACAGTCCCAGGCTGGTGATCCACCAATCAGAATCAAAATTCCCGGCCAGCTTACTAGCTAGACCACCGGCCCACGCAGCTGTGGCCCTGTCTCCCTTACTCGTCGCCATCTCGGTAAGATCGTTCAGAGCGCGAATCGTGTAGACGGCCACATCGAGCTTCTTAGCGCCCATGCCGGTCGCTTCCACCATGCCGGCGCCTTCCGGCCAACCATCGGGATAAGTATCAAGCGAAGTCTCCAGATAGTTCAGACCGGCCTTGATGAAATCATAGTTTTCATCGCGAAAACCATTGTCTCCGGTCCAGCGCCAGACGGTAGCAACGGCCGTGGCAAACTCAGCGGTTTCGTTAGTGTCCCCAGGTTGCGCGTTGGTGCCATAATAAATACAACCGTTTGTGACCGTCTCATGTAGCACTTTCCCGGTGCTCCCATTCACGGCCTGTGAAACCGTTCTAAGCAGGTTCAAATGATTCTCGGCCGTTTCCCATTGACCCGTGGCAACCAGACCAAAAGTGGTGTAGCAACCATCCGTCCCAAAAAACCAGGGATAATCGGGATAGCCGGCTCCAAACCCGGTTAAGATTGGAAACTCGGCGATAGGGGCCGGATAAACCGTCCCTTCCTGGGTGTCTCGGATTTGGGCGTCTAACACCGTGCGGTTCATGTCCGCGAGGTTCAACTTTGCCCAGTTGAACGCATCCTGCGCGGTTTGATCCGGAATCGTAACATTCGAAAGCGCGAGCACCGCAACTCGCTGACTAATCTTTTGGCTCAAGAGGCTATCCGGGTTGGCTAGGCCGGCAAAAAGGGCGCCGTAGGCTTCCCCTTTGAACACATTGGTTCCCGATATCCCGAACCAGATCTCAATGGTGGAGTTGGCTGCGATGGTTAGTTGCCAGGAGAGTAGACCGGTGGCCTCGTTATTCGCAACCGGGCCAAGTCCGCTGGCACCGACGAAACGGACGGAATCGTTAGGACCCACTTTCGTGGCCCGGCCTGCAACCATCGCATACCAGGGTTGATCCGGTTCCGAGAACGTCAGTCCTGAAATCAGCGAATCGAATTGAACGTTATCTTGTTTGTCGAGTTGGGCCGAGGTGGGCGTTGTGCTGGACCAGGGATAAGCCGGCAGGATGTGACTCACCGGCTGCATGCCAAGCGTGGTAGTCACGCTTTGTGATGACGTGTTCTGTATCTGCAGGCCAACTAATACGACCGGCACTCCGTCCGGAGCAAACTCAGTCTCAGTGACTTGCAGACCGTTGGCAACCGGATAGTTGAGCTGTACAAAACCGGGACCGGAAGTGAACTGCTGAGCAGCCGGTAGAGCAGATCCGCCGAGTGAGATTGCGTAGGACTCGAGGAGTTTTAGGGGATGCGACCACACGCCTCCCATGGTTCCAGTGATGTGCCAGCCGATGGGTGGAAACGTCCCATCTTGAACACCGACAACATAAGCGCGATCGCCGGCGGCAACGTAACGTTTTTCCGACAGATTCGTGGTAGTCGAGCGCGTTGGATAGCCATTTGATTGCTGTGCGCTTAAACACACAGGAGACGCGAGCGATAGCGTCAATGCCGCAAGGGAGGTAATGCGTACATCCATGTTTTGTTGACTCCTAGGTTGGCCCGGTTGAGCTCACAGCTGCGGGGCCTGAGCGAAGGTTCTGGGGGTGAGGTATCGATACCATTCGTACATCGGTTCGTAAACGGATCTGTAAACAGCCACGCGTTAGGGGTTTGTTCTCTCGCTTCGTTCTCGTCCTTGATTCCGGCCACGCGGAGTGATGGAGTGGTAGACGGTGGATTCGTAAACGCCGAGTCCTGTTTCCCTTCGGGACTCACTTCCAGCGCGCAGCCACAAGTATGCAGATGACCCGACCGCTGCCTCCAAAACTACTAACCTTAACGTTGGACTCCTTCACTACGGGACCACTACTTAAAACTGAAGCGATAAGAGGCAAAACCTCGCAAGCGAGGCAGCGCTCCATGGGGGTCTCGCCCTTTGCGATCTTTTCTGTCCCTCCGAGTCGCATCGTGCAAACCGTTCCTCGCCAGCAATAAAAGTCACGATCTTCATAAGATGTATTCAATCAATCACTTACGTCAGCGATCTCGGCACAGGCATACAAATCGCTTCAAACGCCACTCCGCGATTTATCGCGAGTCCTCATTAATGAAATTGCCAGAGACCGTCTTTGCCATACCGACCTATCGTTTACGTGACGTTCCCGAAACCATCGAAGCTTACGACGAACATTTTTGGACCAACGGCCACTCGGTCAAAATGATCGTTTTCGATGACTCCAGCCTCGCGAATCACGAGAAGTACTTTCCCCAGCTCGAGAAAACCAGGACCGTTAACGACCTCTACTACGTCGGTCCTCGAGAGAAAGAGCAGTTCTTGAAATTTCTAAACAAGAAACTGCGGGACAAAAAACTCGAATCCTTGGTCCGGACTCTCTTCCGGCCTAGTTACGGCGGTAACCGTAATTTTTCTCTCATCTACACCCTGGGCTCATTCCTGGTTAGCGCAGACGACGACATGCGACCTTATGCGCTGGTCGAGAGTAGCCCGGAATCACTGCGGCCGGACGAAGTCAGCCGCGGGCATCTCAAGATCAACGGTGACAACGGTTACATAGAGAAGTCATTCGATATCTTGATGTCCTTTAAAGATGTCCTCGGTAAAAAGGTCAGCGAAGTGCCGGATAATTTCGAGACCGGTAACCTTTTAGTCGACACTTCGATGGACTTGGAAACGAACGTCACTAAGGAGTTCGTCGTCGAAAATTCACTGCTTTTAGAGCGTGGACCTGTCTCCAGAAACGCCGTGGTCAAGATCGCCCAGACTTTTCGCACCGGCACCAACGATATCGACGCGCTGGACTACTTGGAGATGTATCTGCACGACGAGAGTCAGCAGCATCATGATCTGCATGAGCTCAACGCGGTGTACGTGCTCGAAAATTTCCGGCCCGCGGTAACCAACAAGAACTGGCGAATCGATTGCGGCGTCGCCGGCTATGATAATCGATTGGGCCTGCCGCCATTCTTCCCTACCCGGCTGCGGTTCGAAGATTACATCTACCGTTTATGGATCCAACAAGACGGCATTGTGACAGCGCACACGGATGCGGCCCAGACTCATGTAAAAAACAATTACATGCGCAGTCCCTTAGCCATGGATGTATTCAACGAGGAGATTTGCACTCTGCTGAAGAAGAAAATAAAGTCGTCGCTGGAAAGCGTCGATGATCTGTCGATTCGCTTTGACTACGAAGGCGAAGTAACGCTGCAGGACAGTGAAGAGATTCTGGAACGCATTTCCGCGGTGTACGCCCGCGTATTGAAAGCCGCGGAGACCGCAAAAATACCGGAACGCAAGCAGGCGCTACTGCTGTTTGCGGAAACTTTGGCGCGTTCCTTCTACGGTTTTGAGCCCGATTTCTTTCAACAAAATGTTTCTCGCATCGTCGATGACGTCATTAGCCAGATCCACGCCTCACTCGAAATCTGGCCGACCTTGGTAGAGATCTGTTATTTCCACAAAGACAAACGCGAGTTCCCGCAGTTGAAAGTGCAAAACCGAAAAGCAAAACGCCGGAGTGGCGCGGCCGCGGCGTAACCCAGAGGCCTTCCGTGAGCAAGCGTTGAGCGCGTCGAGCCGGTGAAAGGTGATAGGTGAAAATGCAAGGTAGAAGCGCAGCTGGCTAATGCTCGTTACGATTCCTTTCGTGGTCTTTGTGATCTTCTGTGAATCCGGTTCCCCGTTTTACCTTTGCTTGCCTCTTCGCGTGAGATTTTCAGTTCTTTCTTCCGGCACTTCATTCTCGTTAATTCGCCTGCATTCGCGGTTTGTCTTTTGCTTTCCTTGCGCTCTTTCGCGGCGATTAAGCATCCGTCTTAGCGCCTGCGATTAGTCGCACCCGCTCCTCGAGTGATCGGCACTGGCAACCCTCGCTGTGGGACCGGTGACGACTGAACGATCGAAGTGGTCGTCTGGCCAAACGCCAAGAACCGGTCCAGCAGTTCATCTAAGTTTTCCAGAGCTTTGATGTACGCCTTGATGATGAAACAATCTTCTCCGGTCACCCGATGAGCTTCCACGACTTGAGGCAACTCGTTGGCCAGCGCTGCTATCTTGTTCAACTGTCCCGACATCGGGCGTACTCGAATATAAACACAAATGGGATAACCAAGTGCTCTGGGGTCGATCTCCATACACCAACGACGAATCACTGCTGTCTCCACCAACCTTTGCAAGCGCTCTCGTGCGGTTGGAGCTGATAAATCGACTTGCCGGGCAAGCTCGCTGATCCCCAACCGCGGCTCTTTCTGCAAAGCCTTCAAGATGGCCATGTCCTTCGAGTCCAGTTTCTCGTTCTGAAAGCTCGTCATGAATTTATTTCTCTATTTGTTAAAATATAGCGCCGATCTTTTGCAGTACTGACATAGCTAAACCCTTTTCAATTACCTAATATGGTATATGCACCTTCGGGAATCGCCAACCCTTGGCATTGGAGCTCCGTCGCCAGGGCCGCCGCTTTTCTTCTTCTTGATCAGCGCCTGCTTTCACTATCTCGGTCCGGCCTTTGCCGTCGTGCTATTTCAACAGGTCGCGCCCCTCGGTGTCGCCTGGTTACGGATCGCAACGGCCACGGCCGTCTTTGCGTTTTTTAGAAAACCGTGGCGTGTCTTCTGGGCATTGGATCGCCGGGACCAACACCGCCTTATTGCTTTTGGCGTTGTTCTCGCCGCGATGAATAGCTGCTTCTATTTATCCATCTCCATTCTGCCATTGGGCACAGTGGGCGCAATTGAATTTCTCGGTCCTATTATTCTGGCCGTTTCTCAGTTCCGAACCGCCCGCAACTTTGTGAGCTTAGGACTAGCCGTGGCCGGAGTCTGTTTCCTCACCCGGATCGAGATTAAGAATGCAGCCGCCGGATACTTCCTTGCTTTTGCAAATTGTGGCCTTTTCATGCTCTATGTCTGGATTGGACACGCCATCGCTTCCAGTGGCGTCATTGCGGGGGTCGACGCCATCGGCTCAGCCATGCTGATCGCCATGCTCGCGATCATTCCGATCGGAATCCGCGACGCCACGGTCGCCTTCTTGAATCCCGTCCTATTAGCCGCTGCCGCCGGAGTCGGCATATCCTCGTCGGTGATCCCCTATGTGTGTGACCAGCTCGCCATGAAGAAGCTGCCGGCGGCCAGTTTCTCTCTCTTGCTCTCCATCTTACCCGCTATGGCCACTTTGATGGGAATCGTCGTTCTGCGACAATTCCCATCCGACCAACAGCTTGTCGGTCTGGCATTAGTAGTCGGTGGGGTAGCACTGCACCGGCCTGAATCGTACTAGTTTGCGCTCCTCATGCCGACACGCCGACGCAGACCGCCACGCCGTTGACGTCCCCTCACCCCGGCACTACGCTGGTTTCTACGTGGACCCCCGTATCCTAGAAAAATTCCGCGCGATTACTGGCGATCGCGGGCTGATCACCTCACTCGAGCAATTAAAGACGTACGAGTGCGATGGCCTAACCAACTTTCGTGTCCTGCCGGAT
>Ga0153933_1000453_pt1 | contig 14888 bp, 10 predicted proteins | sample TSNJ017MetaG_FD_102275 | JGI IMG/M metagenome (GOLD analysis project Ga0153933, IMG submission 102275) | Attine ant fungus gardens microbial communities from New Jersey, USA - TSNJ017 MetaG | ecosystem: Host-associated > Fungi > Mycelium > Unclassified | place: USA: New Jersey, Wharton State...
AGGACCCGTGCCGCGCGACGGGGACGTTGCTCCAGATCGCGTACGAAACTCGGGATATCTTCCCACGGCAGCGCCGCATGGTGTCTCACTTGCGAGCGCTTCTTCGACCGCGGCAACACGAGTCGCAGATGGTCAACGTACCGTGCCGGGTTGCTGCCCGTGCGGTGGCCCATCACGGTCTCCGCGTCGAGGATGGCCTTGATACGACCGCGCACCCGGCGCGCGGTCTCCGCCTTTTTAGTCCAGATCGGTTAGAGAATTCGCACGATCATCGCAGTGTCAATGTCACGCACCCGGACATCGCCGATCACAGGAAACGCGTACGTTTTAAGCGTGTTGCTCCACTGCTGGGCATGCTTGCGATTGCGCCACTCAGGTTCCTGCGCCCGGATGTACGCTTCGGCCGCCTCACGGAACGTCACGTTGGCATCCCCCGATATATTGAGCAATTGCCTGCGCTGCTGCTCCCGCCGCGCGAGGATGGGATCGATCTGATCCCTGACCATTTCACGGTACCCGGTGGCCAATTTCCGCGCTTCGCCAAGCGAGACTCGCGAAAGCGGACCGAGGCCCATTTCTCGCACACGCTTATTGAGCTTAAAGCGAAATACCCACGAACGCGCGCCACTGTCCGCGATCTGCATGTAGAGACCACCGCCGTCGGCATAATGACCGGGTGCTATCTCTTTGGCGATCCGCAGCGCGCTGAGCCGGTGCAATTGTCGTCCTGCCATGTTGCCCTCCAATCCTACCCACAAAACCCATGTCGCTACCCATACTTCATGCGGAAATTGCGCGGGACAGTAGTGGAAGCCGCAAGCACGTCGTTACCCACAAGGCGCTTTAAAATCAGCGGTCTATAGGACGTCTACGGAAAATACCGAAATGCCTGGGAAGCCTTGACTGGCGGAAGGCAGCAGGAGTCGAACCTACCAGAGAGTGTCTGACACCCCCTACTGGGTTTGAAGCCCAGCCGCACCACCGGATGCGAATGCCTTCCTTCGTGAGAAGCAGGTGACGCGCGAAGCAAGCGAGGATGTATTCAAAGCGTCTCGAGCAAACGGCTGTCGGCGCGCACGAGGCGTAGATCGCGCTGAAACCGAGTATACCCAACGCGGTCGAAGAACTCCAAAATCTGGATCGCGCGTTTGCGGCCCAGGCCGCTCGCGTCGCGGAACGCAGACGCCCCCAATACACCCTCATGCTCTTGCGCAAGCGACGCCACCAGGCCCGCCAGTTCGCGCACCACGTCAGGGTGATAAAACAAATCCCGCACCACCTGATAGACCTCGCCGCGCCGTGCGAGCTTGCGCAAAAGTTGCCGCACCCGCTCTTCCGGCGCCTGCAGCGCGCTCGCCAGATCGCGCACCCACGGCGGATCGAAACGGCCTTGCGCAAGCAAGGGCAACAGTTGCGCCGCCAACTCCTGTTCGCCCGCATCGAGCGACACCGAATGCTCGGGAAGATGCAGCCACGCGCCGCTGCGCATCACCGCACCTTCGGCGATCAACGCATCGAGCAGCGCACGCCACAATGTCTCCGTGACGAGCGGCGCTGCGATACGCCGCAAACGCGCGGCATCGGGGCCCTGCTCGTCCGGCATGCGAGCGTGAAACTGCTGCAACGCGCTCACAATCTGCGCGTGCATCTGTTCCCAATGAGCGCGCAGCACGATGAGCGCATCGTCCGCAGCCTTGCCGTGCAATGCGATGGTCAACGCCGTTGCCGGCACACTTGGCAAGGACGCCGGCAGTCCCGTCAGATGCAGCAACGTCGAGCGCAGCATGCCGCGCGGCGCCTGCTCGAGCAGCGGCTCGAGCAGGCGCTCGTCGAGCCAGGCTCGCAGGGCATCGAGCCATGCGCGCCGCTCAGGTGTACGACGCTTGCGCGCCGGTCCAAATGGATCGAGCACGCGGCCACCGCCGACCGTGCGCGTCGCCTGGGCGTTACGCATGATGAAGCGATCGCCCGGCAGCGCGCAGACCGGCACGTCGAACACGAGTTGCACGCGGGCCGCTTCGCCCGCGGACAGGGTATCGCCTTCCAGCAAGGCCACATGCGCGACCCGATGCAAGGTACCGATATGCACATGCACCGGCGTCCAATGCTGCAGTGTGAGGCCTGCATCGGCCAACAGCGTGAGTTCGACATCGAGCCGCTCCGACGACTCGGCCAGAGCCGCATCGACGATCCAGTCGCCTCGCGCGATCGCATCCTTGTCGATGCCGGCGAGATTGAGTGCACAACGCTGTCCGGCATGTCCCGTCTCAGCCGCGCGATTCTGGGCGTGAATGCTGCGCACGCGCACCGGCGTCGCGGCCGGAGCCAGCATCAGCGTGGCGCCGGTCGTCACGCGCCCGGCGAATACGGTGCCGGTCACGACCGTGCCCTGCCCAGCCAGCGTAAAGACGCGATCGATCGCGAGACGAAACAGCCCGTCATCGCGACGTCCGTGCCATCGCAGTGCGGCTTCGTGCAGATGCGCCTTCAGATGTTCAACGCCCGCATCGCCGGGCTGCGTCGCGTGGGTTTCGAACAGCGGCGCATCGGCAAGTGCGGTTGACGCGAGCCACGCCTGAATCTCTGCGCGCACTTGAGCAAGACGCGCCGCGTCGACGCGATCGGTCTTGGTCAACGCCACGGCACCATGCGTCACGCCAAGCAGTTGCAGGATCGCCAGATGTTCGCGCGTTTGCGGCATCACGCCGTCGTCGGCGGCGATCACCAGCAACGCGAAGTCGATCCCGCAAGCACCCGCGACCATCGTGTGCACCAGCTTCTCGTGACCGGGCACGTCGATCATGCCCAGCACCTCGCCGTTTTCCAGCGGCGTATAGGCATAACCCAGTTCAATCGAAATGCCGCGCGCCTTTTCTTCCTTGAGCCTGTCCGTATCGACACCCGTCAGCGCGCGCACGAGGGTCGTCTTGCCATGATCGATATGGCCGGCGGTGCCGACGATCATGCGCGCACCTCTTCGCACTGCGCGAGGAACGCGGCTTCGTCGACCGCTTCGAGACAGCGCAGATCGAGCCGCAATGCATCGTCGGCGATGCGGCCGATGACCGGGCGCGGCAAGTCGCGTAATGCTTTCTCGAGCTTCATCAAGGCACGGCCGTTCCGCTTGCCCGTTGCATGACGCACGACGAGTCCATAGCTCGGCAGTTGTTCGACGGGTAGCGCGCCGCTGCCGATCTGGCTGAACATCGGTTCGGCGCTCACCGCGAAGTGCTCCCCGAGGGCACGCTGCAAGACCGGTAAAGCACGCTCGGCAAAGACCCGCATTTCCGCGGCTGGGCGGGTCAGCAGACGCAGCGTCGTGAGGCGTTCGCGCAGAAATTCGGGCGCCCGGTAAAGTCGCAGGACCGGTTCGAGCGCGGCGAGAGTGAGCTTGCCGACACGCAGCGCGCGTTTCAGAGGATGCTTCTTGATCTTGCGAATCAACTCAGCGCGCCCGACGATCAGTCCGGCCTGCGGACCGCCCAGCAGCTTGTCGCCGCTAAAGGTCACGAGGTCGGCGCCTGCGGCGACGTTCTCGCGCACGGTCGGCTCGCGTGGCAGGCCCCATTGCGTCAGATCGACCAGCGTGCCGCTGCCCAGGTCCACCACCACCGGCAAGCCGTGCCTTTGTGCGAGGGGCGCCAGTTCATCGAGTTCGACGCTTTTCGTGAAACCGCTGATGACATAGTTGCTGCAATGGACCTTCATCAGCAACGCGGTCCGCGGACCGATGGCTTCCTCATAGTCTTTCAGATGCGTGCGATTGGTGGTACCGACTTCATGTAGCCTTGCGCCTGCCCGGGACATGATGTCAGGAATCCGAAACGCGCCGCCGATCTCGACCAGCTCTCCGCGCGACACGATGACATCCTTCTTCGCGGCCAGCGCCGACAGCGTCAGCAGCACGGCCGCGGCGTTGTTATTGACCACGGTGGCCGCCTCGGCACCGGTCAATTCGCAGATGAGCTCGTCGATCAGATCGTCGCGGTCGCCGCGGCTGCCGGTCGCCAGATCGAACTCGAGATTCATCGGACGCGTCAGAGCTTCGACTACGGCGCTGACGGCTTCGTCCGGCAACAGGGCTCGGCCAAGGTTGGTGTGCAATACGGTGCCGGTGAGATTGAAGACGCTACGCAGAGGGCTTTGCGCGCGCTGCGCCAGCAGAACGGCGGCTTGCCTGGCGATATGGGCTTCGTCGCAAGCAGTGGCGAACGGCGAGGCTGCGCCGCGCAGTGCGGCGTCTGGCGGCTGAGAAACAGCGGGCGTCTCGAACGGGGTAGAGAGACCGCTTACGAGACATGTCCCGTCCGGCCCGGCGGTTTGAGCCTCTGCTTTCGCGGCTGTTTGCGTTTGCGTTGTCGCAGCGCCGTGGGAGTCGCCCTGCACGATGGTGGTTTGCAGCGTGCACCGCAGCGTGTCGAGGGTGGCGCGCACGGCGGCGAGGACCTGGGTGCGGCCGTATTCGGCCAGCAGCGGCTGCACTGCTGCGGACGACATGACCCGTTCCACGGCTGGCACGCGCGCCAGCAGCGTGTTCAACTGATTCCCCTGTACTTCGCTCACGCCGCGTGTCTCCTGCTTATGCGTCTGATGGTACTTCGGGCCATAGCAGCGGATTGGGTCCGCTGCGTTGATAGCCTGCTTCGTTCATTAACAGATCGAGTGTGAGGCTCGCGAGGTCATCGGCGAGCGGTTCGAACTCGAAATCTTTCTCCTGATAGCCGATCTTGCGATAGGTATGGCATTCATCGCAGGATTCGGCCTTGAGGGCTTCGCTGCCGCCTTCGATGCCATGATAGGCGATCCCTTTGGTGGAATCGCAATTCGAGCACTTGGTGCGGACCATATGCCATTCATTGGCGCATAGACCGCATTGCAGATAGCGATACCCTTGATACTGGCCGCCGACGCGCACGATGCTGGCAACGGGCAGGCTCCCGCAGACGGGGCAGACGCCGGGCGTGTCGAGATAGGGAATATCGCTCGAATCGAGCCGGCTCGCAAGGTCGGTCCAGACGACCTGGAGGGCCGCCATGATAAACGGCGCGGTGGCGGGGTCGATTTCGGTGTAGCGGTGGGCGAGGATGGCGTCGGCTTGCGCGTCGAGTGTTTGCGGGGTTTGCAGGCGTAGCGAGTCGAGGACTTTGCCGAGCGTTGGGGTGACGGCGCCGGCGGCTTCGACTTTGTCCAGCAGACGGTGGAGGATGTCGCGCCAGGCGGGGTCCCGGTTTGGCGAGAGCGCCGGGATCAGGGGCAGCGAGTTTTGTTGGGCTTTTTTTATTGCCTCCGGCTGTGGAGGGGGTGCTGTGAAGCTGGTTTGCAAGGTGTGTTGGGCGGTGGCTACTGTTGACATTAGTCTTAGGTAGGCGGCTATTGGGTTGGTGGTGGCCAGGTGTTTTAATCGCGCTGCGCGCGCGGCGAAAACCGTCGCCCGGTCGGGCAGGCGGATGCGAGGGATCACCGAGTGGTCCAGGGATTCTATCTGCGATGCTTCCATGATTTTTTGGGGCATTGATCGGGTTCCTTCTGTTTTTTGCTGCGCATGCTTTGGTACTTGCTAGTGGTTTTTTGGGGTTTTTTGCCTGCGGCGCCTTGTATTTGGCTGTGTTCCTACGGTGTTGGCCTTTCCTTGCTTTCTTAGCGGTCTATTAGCTTCGCCCCTGTGCGGGGCAGCACTTACTTTCTTTGCCGCCGCAAAGAAAGTAAGCAAAGAAAGCGGGCTGCCACCGCTAGCCCGTAGTGAGCCATCCCGGTCTGCCAGTGGGAACGGCCCAAGACGAGACCCGCCCTCGCACCACACGCCCTGGTGACAAGGCACTCATCCGTTCCAGCGTCGCGCTTCGCGCCCCGCCGTCAGGCATAACGGATCTTCGGCACACTTGCTCGGTTCCTCTAATGATTAGGCATCCAAACATTCGTTACGCATACTCCAGGCATTCGCACCCGCATCCCACCGTAAGCGGACCCAATCCGCCGCGCACGCAGTGTGCGGGCGGGAAGAATGAGCCCTGTGTCACGAACGCGGGTGGTGCGAGAGATGATCTTGTCTCGGACCACTCTGCGGTGATACGGGGGGGTGGCTCACTACGGGCTGGCGGTTGCAGCCCGCTTTCTTTGCTTACTTTCTTTGCGGCGGCAAAGAAAGTAAGTGCCGCCCCGCACAGGGGCAACACAAATAGACCACTAAGAAAGCAAGGAAAGGCCAACACCATAGAGAAAACAGCCAAAACCAAGGCGCCGCAGGCAAAAAGGACCGCCAGCAAGGCAAAAAAAACCAACCCTTATTTAACCCCCTCCCGAAACCACTTAGGATGATGCTTCCTGGCCCACCCGAGGGTAACGGTGCCACGCACCATAGCGCCGATGGACCCTTTGATCCAAAGCGCAGCATAAACATGAACCACGATCCCGACAATGAGAAAAAACGCGGCAGCAGCATGCACAACCACCGCGAAGCGAATCACATAAACAGGAAAGTAAACCGAAAAATACCGCCGCCAAATCACAACACCGCTGCAAAGCAACAAAAGCAGGCACAGCACCATGGTAAAAAACAGCAACTTCTGCCCCGCGTTATACCGCCCAATCTCCGGCAACTTCTCCTCGCGATTGGCAAGCACATCGTCAATCTGCCGCAGCCACTGCACATCGTCGCGATCCAGATAGTTGTGATGCCAGAACCGCACCGCCAGAATGAAGAACGACACAAACATCACCACACCCACAAACGGATGCAAAATCCGCGTCCACTGCCCGCCGCCGAACAGCGCCGTCAGCCAGAACATCGACGGATGAAACAGCGCCAGCCCCGACAGCGCCAGCAACACAAACGTAATCGCCGTAATCCAGTGATTCGTCCGCTCGTTCGCCGTATAACGCACAATCAGATTCGGATCATTTGACTTCATCGCCCTGCTCCCCTTCATCCCTGATGCGTCGTGCCTCATCCCGCGCCGCCAGCTCATCCTCTTCCGTCACCTCGTTCGGTCCAATCCGCGTGTAATGGAAGAACCCCGACAGCGCCGCCAATGCAATACCCGCCACCGCCAGCGGTTTCGCAATACCCTTCCACAAACGCACCATCGGGCTGATGCGCGGATTGTCCGGCAAGCCGTGGTAAAGCGACGGTTGATCCGCGTGGTGCAGCACATACATCACATGTGTACCGCTCACGCCCGGCGGATCGTACAGCCCCGCATGCTCAAAGCCGCGTTCCTTCAGATCCTCGATGCGCTCCGCCGCGTGCTGCTTCATGTCCTCCTTGGTGCCGAACACGATCGCGCCGGTCGGGCACGTCTTCACGCAAGCCGGCTCCTGTCCCACCGCCACGCGGTCGGAACACAGCGTGCACTTGTAGGCCCGGTTGTCCTGCTTCGAAATGCGCGGCACGTTGAACGGACAACCCGTCACGCAGTACCCGCAGCCAATGCAGTTCTCCTCATGGAAATCCACGATGCCGTTCGTGTACTGCACAATCGCGCCCGGCGAAGGACACGCCTTCAGGCAGCCCGGGTCCTCGCAGTGCATGCAGCCGTCCTTGCGGATCAGCCATTCAAGGTTGCCGTTCGGATTCTCGTACTCCGAGAAGCGCATCACGGTCCACGAATGCTCGCTGAGATCCATCGGGTTGTCGTACACGCCGTGGTTGATCCCCACCACGTCGCGCAGATCGTTCCACTCCATGCACGCTGTCTGGCACGCCTTGCAGCCAATGCATTTGCTGACGTCGATCAGCTTCGCCACCGTGCCGGTCACCGGCTCGCGTACCGCCGGAGGCTGCACGGTGGTGGCCGACATTCGCTTGATATCCAGTGATTGCAGTGCCATCGCGCCTCCCCTAGGCCTTCTCGACTTTCACCAGGAACGACTTGAATTCCGGTGTCTGCGAATTGCCGTCGCCCACCACCGGTGTCAACGTATTGCTCAGATAACCCGGCTTCGTCTGCCCTTTGAAGCCCCAATGCAGCGGAATGCCGACCGTCTGCACCTTCTTGCCGTCGATCATCAACGGCTTGATGCGCTTGGTCACCACCGCCACCGCGATCAGGTAGCCACGGTTGGACGACACCTTCACGCGCTCGCCCGCCACCACGCCCACCTCCTTCGCAAGGTCTTCGCCAATCTCGACGAACTGCTGCGGCTGAATAATCGAGTTCAGCCGCGCATGCTTGGTCCAGAAGTGGAAGTGCTCGGTCAGACGATACGTGGTCGCGGTATGCGGAAACTCCGGCGCCTTGCCGAAAGCCGCCCGGTCGTCCGGAAACACGCGCGCGGCCGGATTGCTGGTAGCGAGCGCATTGTGCGGATGCAGCGTGTTATAGCCCAACGGATTCTCGAACGGCTCGTAATGCTCGGGGAACGGGCCTTCGTTCATCTCGTCGCGCGCGAAGAACCGCGCGACGCCTTCCGGATTCATGATGAACGGCCCCATGCCGTTTTCCGGCGGTTCGTCCACCTTGAAGTCGGGAACGTCCGACCCGGTCCACGCCGAGCCGTTCCAGCCAATCAGCTTGCGGGTGGGGTCGAACGGCTTGCCGTTCAGGTCGCACGAGGCGCGGTTGTAGAGAATCCGCCGGTTCACCGGCCACGCCCATGCCCAGTTCAGGGTCTGGCCGATGCCGGTCGGGTCGTCGTTGTCGCGCCGTCCCATCTGGTTGCCTTCCTCGGTCCATGCGCCGCAGAAGATCCAGCAACCGCTCGAGGTCGAACCGTCGTCCTTCAGTTGGGCAAAGCCGGCGAGCTGCTGGCCCTTCTTCAGCAGCACCTTCGCGGCGTCATTAGGATCGTTCAGGTCGGTCACGGCCTTGCCGTTGAACTCCATCGCCAGTTCTTCCGGCGTCGGGCTTTCCGGGTCCGCGTACGGCCAGTCCAGCTTGACGATCGGATCGGGGTATTTGCCGCCCTGCTCCTGATACGCCTTGCGCATGCGCAGGAAAATCCCGGACATGATCTCCAGGTCGCTCTTCGCTTCGCCTGGGCCGTCCGCGCCCTTCCAGTGCCACTGCAGCACCCGGCTCGAACTCACCAGCGAGCCGCGTTCCTCCGCGAACAGCGTAGTAGGCAACCGGAACACTTCGGTCTGGATCTTCGCGGCGTCGACGTCGTTGTAGTCGCCATGGTTCTTCCAGAACTCGGCGGTTTCGATGGCAAGCGGGTCCATCACTACCAGCCACTTCAGCTTGCTAAGCGCCGAACTCGTCTTCGCCTTGTTCGGCGACGACGCGAGTACGTTGAAGCCCTGCGCGATATAGCCGTTCATCTTGCCTTGATCCATCAGCTCAATGGCCTGCAGCAAATCGTAGGGCTTATCGAGCTTGGGCAGATAGTCGTAGCCCCAGTTGTTGTCGGCGGTGGCGGCATCGCCCCACCACGACTTCATGAAGCTCACGAAGAACGCGCCGTAGTTCTTCCAGTAACTGAGCTGGTTGGGCCGCAACTGCTGGGTCGCGCGTTTCTTGATGTATGCGCCGTAGTCCTGCTCGTCCTCCATCGGCAAGGTCATGTAGCCCGGCAGCAGGTTCGACATCAGCCCGAGATCCGTCAGCCCCTGGATGTTCGAGTGACCGCGCAGCGCATTCATGCCGCCGCCGGCGATGCCGATATTGCCAAGCAGTAGCTGTACCATCGCGCCGGTGCGGATCATCTGCGCGCCGACCGAGTGATGCGTCCAGCCGAGCGCGTACAGGATCGTCCCGGCGCGGCCGGGCACCGCGGTCGCGGCCAGCATTTCGCAGACCTTGAGGAATTTGTCCTTCGGCGTGCCGCAGGTCTTCTCGACCATCTCGGGCGTATAGCGCGAGTAGTGCTGTTTCAGCAGGTTGTAGACGCAACGCGGATCCTGCAGCGTCATGTCGACCTTCACGAAGCCGTCGTCGCCGCGCTCGTAGTCCCACGACGCCTTGTCCGGATACGCGTGCTTCTCCGCGTCGTAGCCCGAATAGATGCCGTCGTCGAACGCGAAATCCTCGCGCACGATGAACGCGAAGTCCGTGTAGTTCTTCACATACTCGTGCTGGATCTTGTCATTCGTCAGCAGATAGTGGATCACCCCGCCGAGGAACACGATGTCCGTACCGGTGCGAATCGGCGCGTAGAAGTCGGCCACGGACGCGGTGCGCGTAAAGCGCGGATCGACCACGATCAGGCGCGCCTTGCGATGCGCCTTCGCTTCGGCCACCCATTTGAAGCCGCACGGGTGGGCCTCGGCGGCATTGCCGCCCATCACCAGGATCACGTCCGCATTCTTGATGTCGACCCAATGGTTCGTCATCGCTCCACGGCCAAACGTCGGGGCAAGACCTGCCACCGTCGGACCGTGTCAGACACGCGCCTGGTTGTCGAACGCGAGCATCCCCATGCTGCGCACCGTCTTGTGCGTCAGATACCCCACCTCGTTGCTACCCGCCGATGCAGCGAGCATACCGGTGGTCAGCCAGCGGTTGACCTTCTTGCCGTCCGCGGTGGTTTCGACGAAGTTGGCGTCGCGGTCGGCCTTCATCAGTTTCGCGATGCGGTCGAGCGCGTCATCCCACGAAATGCGCTGCCACTGCTCGGCACCGGCGGCGCGATACTCGGGATACTTCAGGCGGCTCGGGCTGTGAATGAAGTCGATCAGGCTAGCGCCCTTCGGGCACAACGTGCCGCGATTGACCGGGTGGTCGGGATCGCCTTCAATATGGATGATGCTGGCGGTGGCGTTCTTCGCGCCGTCACCCAGGCCGTACATGAGGATCCCGCAGCCCACCGAGCAATACGGGCAGGTGTTGCGGGTTTCAGTGGTGCGCGCCAGCTTGTACTGTCGGACCTCGGCGAGCGCGTTGTCCGGCGAGAAGCCCAGCAGGGCCAAGCTCGATCCGGCTAGCGTAGACGCCGTCACCTTCAGGAACTGACGCCGGGACATTTGCAGCATGGTCGCCCTCGGCATGGATGTTGTGGGGGTACTTAAAAGTATAAGACGTTTCCTTAATAGTTTCGTTGCGCCAGCATCGAGTCTGTACAGGACATACCCTGACTCGGAAACGTCCTTGTTATAGTGACAGGCATGGTGCTTGCGGCAGCTTGCCCACCCGTGCCGCAACGGCATAGAGGCGCAGAGGCCGGCGCCGCGATCCCGCACAGAGACCTCATGGAAATCGACACGCTATCCGCCGACAATCTGCAACGCGCCGCCCGCCACCAGGCCTCGTGGGCGATGGGCGCTTTCACGAAATTCGCGGAAGACCGCTGCGCGGCCATGGCTGCAAGCATCGCGTTTTACGCGGCGTTTTCGCTTGCGCCCACGCTCGTCATGGTGATCGCCGTGGCTGGCTGGTTCTTCGGCGCCCAGGCGGTACGCGGAGAGTTGTTCGCCCATATCCACGGGCTGCTTGGCGACGAAGCCGCGGCCGGTGTGCAGACCATCGTGCTGAACGCCCGACATGCGGGCAGTGCCGGCGGCATCGCGGCAATTATTTCGTTCGCCTTACTGGCGATCGGCGCGTCGGCCACGTTCTCGTCGCTCAATTCCGCGCTCAATATCGTCTGGCCGCTCACGGGCCCACGCTCCTCGAGCGTGATCGCGCTGGTACGGGTGCGGCTGATTTCGTTTGGACTCGTGCTCGGCGTGGCGTTCCTGCTGATCGTGTCGCTGGTGCTCGATACAGCCATTACCTTTGTCGGCAAGTGGCTGTGGGGCAACTCGCCCTATGTCGTGATCGGCAATCTGCTGCAGTTGCTGGTCGCCCTGCTGGTGCTGGCGTTCGCCTTCGCCGCGCTGCTAAAGTTCCTGCCCGATGCCGTGGTCCGCTGGCGCGATGCCTTCGTGGGCGGCGTGGTCGCGGCCGTGCTGTTTTCCGCCGGCAAGAAACTCTTCGCCCTCTATCTGGCCCATGCGGGCATGGCCAATTCGTTCGGCGCGGCCGGTTCGCTGGCCGTGCTGCTGATGTGGCTGTACTTCTCGGCAGCGGTGCTGCTGCTCGGTGCGGAGTTCTCCGCGGCTCGCGGACGCCTGCACGATCCGCGCGGCGCATGGGGGCAACTCGAGGAAGCGCCGCCGGGCAGTCGCGCGAAGATGGCCTCGGTGTTCGCCGCTTCAACGATGCCGGCGCGCGCGCCGGCCAGCGCTGCGCCCGGCACGAAGCTCGCCGCTGCCATGGCGGTCGCGAGTCCGGCAAGCGCGACGGACACGCTCGCTGACCAGCCAGCGTCGGCGACCGCTGGTGCGGCCGCGCCGTCTTCAGGCGCGCGCACAGCGGCCAGCATCGGTCGCAAAGTGATTCGCGCCGAAGACCACGCCACGCGCGCCGCCGCCTCCACGCTGCTGGAGGCTGGCCGCAAGGCTGCGGCCGCCGACCGCTACGTCAAGCGTCATCCTTGGGGATCGATGTTGCTGGCCGCCGGCGCGGCCCTGCTGGTCACGGCCGTGGCGGGCCGCCGCCGCGGCGACGGCGCAGCCGCCCCGGAAAGCGCCGATGACATCCGTTGATGCCATTTTCGCGTCGCATACCAGGGAGAACACCCACACTCGGGGGCAACTGTCCAGCACGCATATCAACATGATGGCGATGTGACGGGTAATTAGGCACGCACTACGACGCCATCGCCATAGACAACAAAATTACATAACGCCTTCAAAAGTGTGTCCAAATGACGAATGCCCACACTTCCACTATCAACGAAACAACAATAATGCGATTTTCGGCATTCAATGTTGCCACATCAGCAATAATGCCCGGTACGCTTGATAAATAAGCGTTTTCGGCCAGTGTCACGTTTACGAGACACTCATTTTTTTTCAGTATTACCCTTCAGACACCCTGCGCTATTCTCCTTTCCGCAACAACGAAACCAATCATCGCGTGGAGAAATGGATGAAAAAATTCGCACTGTCTAGCCTCTCGCTGGCACTGCTGGGTGCAGCAGGTGCAGCTCATGCCCAAAGCAGCGTTACCCTGTACGGCGTGCTCGATGACTCGATCCAGTACGTGCACAACGTGACGACTTCGGCGGATCCGCTGACTAACAAGAACCTCGTTGGCCTCTTTGCCGGTAACCTGCAGGGCAACCGCTGGGGCTTGAAGGGCACGGAAGACCTGGGCGGTGGCCTGAAGGCTATCTTCCAGTTGGAAAACGGTTTCGATCCGAACAGTGGCGCGCTGGGGCAAGGCAGCCGGATGTTCGGCCGTCAGGCATACGTTGGCCTGCAGAGCGACCAGTTCGGTACGGTCACCCTCGGCCGCCAGTATGACCCGGTCGTCGACCTGGTCCAGGCAGTCACGGCTGACAACTACTGGGGCTCCACGTTCACGACGCCGGGCGACGTTGACAACAACGACAACAGCTCGCGCACGAACAACGCAGTCAAGTACACGTCGAACACGTACTCCGGCTTCCAGTTCGAAGCGATGTACGCATTTGGCGGCGTCGCAGGCCAGACCGGTTCGGGTCAAACGTGGTCGGGCGCAGCAACGTACGCGAACGGTCCGATCAGCGTTGCAGCTGGCTACATCCGTATGGACAACAACGACGGCCCGCGTAGCGCCGCGTCCTTTGGCGGCACTTCGGGCGGTACGTTTGACGGCGCGATCAACACGCAGTTCGTGACGGCCAAGTCGATCGGCATCGCATCGATCGGCGCGCAATACGTGGTGGGCCCGGTTACCGCCGGCCTGCGTTACAGCAACGCACAGTACAAGCCGGACGCGTTCTCGTCGTTCAACTCGACCGAGCGTTACAACGTCGGCGCTGGCTTCGTGAACTACCAACTGACGCCGGCAGCATTGCTGGGTCTGGGCTACACGTTCACGCACGGTTCCGGCTACGGCCCGTCGGCAACGTATAACCAGGTCTCGCTGGGTGGCGACTACAACCTGTCGAAGCGCACGGACATCTACCTGGTCGGCGCGTATCAAAAGGCGTCGGGCACGGACGTGACCGCATCGGTGGCCGACTACGGCAACACGTCGAACTCGACGGCGCAGGAAATCGTCAGCCTCGGTATCCGTCACAAGTTCTAATCGACTTGACGGACAGCTAAAGCAAGACGCTGTTCGAAAGCCAGCCACAGGCGATAAGCCGGTGGCTGGCTTTTTTTATGGCTGAAGGGAATTGCGCTGCTACGGGAGGCGCAACCAGGCGCCTCCCGTAGCGCGCCAGGCGGTCCAGGTCTAGCGCTGTGCCTTGTTCTTCTCGGCCTGCGCCAGGGTCTGAGCCGGCTTGGCGGCCGCCGCTTCATCGCTCGCCACCGGCGCACGGTGCAGCACCAGCGCCCGCTCAAGGCGCTGCATCGGCACATTCGCCGATTCCTGCCAGTCGGGATCGGGAATCTCCGAGAACACCTGACGCAGGCGTTCGCCCCACGTCCGGTGGATCATTTCGAAGTACGCATTGTCGTGATCGACCGAGACGAAACGCGTCACCCGCAACGCGTCCTTTTCGTAGACCAGCAGATCGAGCGGCAGGCCCACCGACAGGTTCGAGCGCAGCGTCGAGTCCATTGAGATCAGCGCGCACTTGGCGGCTTCGTCGAGCGGCGTGGTGGGGGTTAGCACGCGGTCGATGATCGGCTTGCCGTACTTCGACTCGCCGATCTGGAAATACGGGTTCACCGCCGACGATTCGATAAAATTGCCCGCCGCGTAAATCATGAACAGATGCGGCCGGCCGCCGTTCGGCTTGGCGGGCGCGGCGATCTGCCCGCCCAGGATGAAGCTGCAATTGAAGTCGACGCCGAACTCCTGCAGCGCCTGAGCTTCGCGGTGATGCACGTCGCGCACCGCCTGCCCCACCACGCGCGCCGCGTCCGCCATGGTGGGTGCGCTCCACAGGGTGGGCCGCTCGGGATCGGTCGGTTCGCTCAGTTCCTGCAGCACGGCCTGGGTCAGCGACAGATTGCCGGCGCCAAGCAGCAC
>Ga0153933_1000455_pt1 | contig 14865 bp, 14 predicted proteins | sample TSNJ017MetaG_FD_102275 | JGI IMG/M metagenome (GOLD analysis project Ga0153933, IMG submission 102275) | Attine ant fungus gardens microbial communities from New Jersey, USA - TSNJ017 MetaG | ecosystem: Host-associated > Fungi > Mycelium > Unclassified | place: USA: New Jersey, Wharton State...
CTGAACAGCTATCTGCGCGACAGCACGCTGCACACGCTCGCGCCGTACTCGCAGATCATCAAGCTCGGTCCTCAATCGGCCAATCTGACGATCTCGCTGCCTTAGGCTTGGCCTGGGTCTTGGTCTTGACGTCCGGGGCCGGCGTGCTGCGCGCCGCGCGCATGCGGGCCTCGCCCACCAGACGCGTCAAGGTCGCCGGGCTCATGCGTGCCGCCACCTCGCGCACATAGTCGTGGTGACGCGTCTCCAGCGGCGCATGCAGATGCCGCGCCTGCAGATAGCGCAGCAAGGCGATCCGCCGATGCCCTAGCGCCATGCTCTGCTCCAGCAAGGCAAGCGCCGCGTCGCGATCGCCCGCTTCGTAGGCCTGTTTGAGCAGTTCAGCGGTGCGCGCGCGTGGCATCGTCATTCCTCTCGTGGCTCAATCAATGGGCTCAATCAATGGGCTCAATCAACAGGCTCGCCGGACTTCAAGGCGCTCAACGCGCCCCGACCACAGCCTGCACGCTGGCTCGGGCACGCAGCGCGTCGTAGTCCGCCCGGGTCCAGTCCAGTTCGACGCCAATGCGGCGTGTGCCTGCGCGGATCTTCGGCTTGTAGAGCGCGAGCGTCAGCGCATCGAGCGCGGGCCACTCGCGAAACGACAGCTCCGCCACTTCGACGGCCAGGGTTTCCAGCATCCGCGTATGCGCTTTGTCCGCGAGAAACGCGCTCACGCATTCGCAATAGCGCTCGTAGTCGATCATCGCGTGCGCGCCCTCTTCCGACGGCTCGCCGCGATATAGCAGGCTCGCGTCGATCACCACCGGTTGCGGCGCGGCATACTCGTGCGCATGCAGGCCGATCCGCGTCGCCACCTCGAGTTCGTCGATAAACACCCGCCAGCCGCGCCCTGAGCGCGGCGGCGCGGCGAACGAACCGATGCCCTCTTCGAACGGCTTCACGACAGCAGCGGCGCAGCCGCGTCGAGCATGATGCGGCAGAAGTAATCGGCGAAGCTGCGGCGCACGACCAGTTCGAAGGTGTCGTCGCTGACCGGGATCAGCACGATCGACGCCTTGAAATAGTGGCTCTGCGCGCATTGGCCGGGAGCAAACACGCGCGGATGCAGATCGAGCGGACAACCGCGCGCCAGCACGTCGCGTACTTTTTCGCCGCTCACTTCGAGCAGCGTGTAGCCGCTGCCGATATCGACCGCCGACGCAAACTGTCCCGCCAGCGCCTGTGTGAGTTTCGCTTCGAGCGTCGCAGCCTGTTGCTGCTGCGAGCGCACCAGCCACTCGTCCGGGCCGAGCCACAGCACGTCGTAGCCGTTGCCGCGCGCCACGGTGTTCGGTTTGGCGGGCGGCCGGCAGCCGGTGACGCTTTCCACGGCGGCGGCAAAAGCCGGATCGTCAGGATCGCCACGCAGATTGGCGAGATCGCGAAACGGCCGCTCGCTCAAGCTGAACTTCTTCGAGGCGCCAGCCTGATGCGCCTTCAGCAGATCGCCGACACCCACCAGCGGCGACTCCTGCCACACCTCGCCCGCTGCGCGCTGCACGATCGCCGAAGCCGTGCCCGGCGCATTGCTTCTTGCTTCATTCCACATGTTGACGCACTCCTTCGGTGTCGTAGAAAACCGGGCTGGCAATCCTGGCTGCGATCTGCTTGCCGTTGGCGAGCGGGATCGTCACGTTCTCGCCCATCTTGCCGAGGCCGCCCTTGATGACGGCCAGCGCGATCGAGCGCTTCAGGATCGGGCTGTAGTAGCTCGACGTGATGTGACCGAGCATCGGCGCGGTGTCGCCGGAGAACGGACCGGCGACGATCTGGCTGCCTTCCGGAATCACATACGACGCATCGTCGGAGAGCAAGCCCACGAACTGCTTGCGGCCCTCCTTCGCGGTATCGGAGCGCGTCAAGGAACGCTTGCCGAGGAAGTCCTTCGACTTCGCCACCAGTCCGCCCATGCCGAGGTCGTACGGCGTGATCGAGCCGTCCGTATCCTGGCCGACGATGATGTAGCCCTTCTCCGCACGCAGCACGTGCATCGTTTCCGTGCCGTACGGCGTGATCTCGAACTCGGCGCCCGCGGCCATCAACGCTTCCCACACGGCGCGGCCCATGTTGGCCGGCACGTTCACTTCGTAGGCCAGTTCGCCCGAGAAGCTGATGCGCATCACACGTGCGGCGACACCCGCGACCGTGCCTTCGCGATACGACATGAACGGGAAAGCGGCGTTGGCGAAGTCGATATCGCCGCACACCTTCTGCAGCACCTTGCGGCTCTTCGGCCCGACGACGGCGAAGGTCGCCCAGTGGTCCGTCACCGACGCGAGCCGTACCTTCAGGTTCGGCCACTCGGTTTGCAGCCAGCGTTCGAGCCATGTCAGCACGCGCGCGGCGCCGCCCGTCGTGGTGGTCATCATGTAGTGCTGGTCGGACAGGCGCACCGTCACACCGTCGTCGAACACCATGCCGTTCTCGTCGAGCATCAGACCATAGCGGCACTTGCCGACTTCGAGCTTGCTCCACGGATTCGTGTAGACCCAGTTGAGCAACTGCGCCGCATCGGGGCCCTGAATGTCGATCTTGCCGAGTGTCGACGCATCGAGAATGCCCACGCTGTTACGCACCGCCAGGCATTCGCGCGCCACCGCGGCGTGCAGGTCTTCGCCCTTCTTCGGGTAGTACCACGGACGCTTCCAGTTGCCCACGTCCTCGAAGGCCGCGCCGTGCTCGACGTGCCATTCGTGAACGCAGGTCTTGCGGATCGGATCGAGCAGGTCGCCCAGTTCGCGGCCCGCAAACGTCCCGAAAGTGACCGGCGTGTAGTTCGGCCGGAACGTCGTCGTGCCGGTTTCGGGAATCGTCTTGCCGAGCGCGTCGGCGAGGATCGCCATGCCGTTGATATTGCCGAGCTTGCCCTGATCGGTGCCGAAGCCCATCGCCGTATAGCGCTTCACGTGCTCGACGGATTCGAACCCTTCACGCGCGGCGAGCAGGATATCCGCGGCGGACACGTCGTTCTGGAAATCGACGAACTGTTTCGGGCCACGCGCAGCCGCTTCGCGACTGCCTACCAGCCACAGCGGCAACAACGGCGCTTCAGCAATCTCCGCGACATGCGGCACCTGCGGACGCGTCACGTTGAAACCGAGCGATCTGGCGGCTTCGACACCGGCGTCCACCGCAAGGCGCAAACCGCGTGCGAGACTGAATTCGCCCGCCGCCGCGCCGACGCTGGTTTCCGGTTGCATGGCCTTGCCCGGCACGAAGCACACCTTCTCGTCGTTCCAGTGCGCCTTGCCGCCCGACTGCGCGAACAGATGCAGCACGGGACTCCAGCCACCCGACATCGCGAGCAGATCGCAAGGCAGATCCGGCTGCTTCGCGCCCACTTTGCCGTTCGCGTACGCAGCGACTTCGACTGAGCCCACCCGCAACTTGCCTTGCGCGCTCGTGACCACCGCGTTGTTCAACACCTTCACGCCATGGCGGCGCGCCGCGGCCGGCAATGCGCCATTGCCTTGCGCGCGCGGATCGACCACCGTCACCTTCGCGCCGCACGTCTTCAGATCGAGCGCGCACTGATAGCCGTCGTCGTTATTGGTGAACACCACGGCCTCGCGGCCCGGCAATACGCCATAACGGTGGATATAGGTCGACACCGCCGAAGCCAGCATCACGCCGGGCAGATCGTTGTTGCCGAAAACAATCGGACGTTCATGCGCACCGGTTGCGAGAATCACGCGTTTGGCGCGAACTTTCCACAGCAATTCCCGCGTGCCCTTCCTCATCGACACCGGCAGATGCTCGGTCAAACGCTGCGTCACGGTGACGAGGTTGTGGTCCTGATAGCCGAACGCCGTGCTGCGGCTCAGGATCGTCACCTCCGGCATCTGCCGCAGCTCGGCCTCGATCTTCTCCACCCAGTGCGATGCGGCGCGGCCGTCGATTTCCGCGCGGCCCGACAGCAGGCTGCCGCCGAGTTCGCGCTGATCGTCGACCAGCATCACGCGTGCGCCCGACGACGCCGCCGCATGCGCCGCGGCCAGCCCGGTCGGGCCGCCGCCTACGATCAGCACGTCGCAATACGCAAAGCACTTGTCGTAACGGTCGGCGTCGAGCTCCTCGGGTGCCTTGCCGAGACCCGCGGCTTCGCGAATCTTGTCTTCGTACTTCGGCCACCATTTACGCGGCCACATAAAGGTCTTGTAGTAGAAACCGGCCGGCAGGAAGCGCGAAAACTTCTGATTGATCGCCATGCGGTCGTGCTCGAGACTCGGCTCGGCATTCACGCTGGTGGCCACGAGACCTTGATACAGTTCCACTTCCGTTGCACGCGCATTCGGCACGGTGTAGGCGCCGCGTTCCAGTTGCACAACGGCGTTCGGTTCTTCCACACCCGCCGTCACGATGCCGCGCGGACGGTGATACTTGAAACTGCGCGCCACGAAGTGCACGCCGTTGGCGAGCAGCGCCGAGGCCAGCGTGTCGCCCTGAAAGCCCTGATAGGTGCGGCCGTTGAACGTGAAGGTCAGCGGGATCGCGCGATTGATGCGCCCACCGGCGCCGAGGCGGTCTTTCTGGCTCATGGCTTGTTGCCCTCGTGAGCGTCGTTGGTAGCGGGTTTAACACCTGACCCGGCGGTCGAGCCGCCGAAGGTCTCATAGCCGAGAAACTGATAGGACACCGTATCGCGCGTCGCCATGAACCAGCGGCGGCACCCCTGCGTATGCAACCATTGTTCGCGGTGCACACCGCGCGGGTTCTTGCGCATGAACAGGTAGTCGCCCCATTCCTTGTCGGTGAGTTTTTCGGTGTCGAGCGGACGGGCGATATCGGCTTCGCCGCCGCACGAGAATTCGGATTCGGCGCGCGGCCCGCACCACGGGCATTCGATCATCAACATAGGTTTCTCCGGTGCGTTCAGCGTTAGTGGGCCACGGCAGCAGCGCCGTGTTCGTCGATCAGGTGTCCTGTATAGAACCGGTCCAGCGAGAACGGTGCGTTCAGCGGATGCGGTGCGTCGTTGGCAATCGTGTGGGCGAACACCCAGCCCGATCCCGGCGTCGCCTTGAAGCCGCCCGTGCCCCAGCCGCAGTTGAAATACAGCCCCTTCACGTCGGTCTTGCTGATGATCGGACACGCGTCCGGCGACACATCCACGATGCCGCCCCACTGCCGGTTCATGCGCACACGCGAGAACACCGGGAACATTTCGACAATCGCTTCAAGCGTGCCTTCGATGATGTTGAAACTGCCGCGCTGGCCGAAGCCGGTGTACTGATCGACACCCGCGCCAATCACCAGATCGCCCTTGTCGGACTGGCTGATATACGCATGCACCGCGTTCGACATGATCACGGTGTTGACCACCGGCTTGATCGGCTCGGACACCAGCGCCTGCAGCGGATGGCTTTCCAGCGGCAGACGCACACCGGCCATATCGGCCAGCGTCGAGGTATTGCCCGCGGCCACCACGGCCACTTTCTTCGCCTTGATGAAACCCTTGACCGTATCGACACCGGTCACCGCGCCGCCTTCACGGCGAATGCCGGTGACCTGGCAGTTCTGGATGATGTCGACGCCATGCTGATCCGCACCGCGCGCAAAACCCCACGCCACCGCATCGTGACGCGCCACCCCGGCGCGACGCTGGATCGACGCGCCCAACACCGGATAGCGGCTGTTGAGGTTGATGGTCGGCTCGATTTCCTTGATCTGTTCGGGCGTGATGAATTCCGCATCCACCCCGTTCAGACGGTTTGCGTTCACACGACGCTCGGTATCGCGCACGTCCTGCAACGTGTGCGCCAGGTTCAACACGCCGCGCTGGCTGAACATCACGTTGTAGTTGAGGTCTTGCGACAGGCCTTCCCAGAGCTTCATGGCCTTCTCATACAGCGCGGCCGATTCGTCCCACAGGTAGTTCGAACGCACGATGGTCGTGTTGCGCGCGGTATTGCCGCCGCCAATCCAGCCTTTCTCGAGGATCGCGATGTTGCGCACGCCGTGTTCTTTGGCGAGGTAATACGCTGTGGCGAGACCGTGACCGCCGCCGCCGACGATCACCACGTCGTATTCGCGCTTCGGCTCCGGGCTTCTCCACTGCCGCTCCCAGTTCTCGTGATACGACAACCCGTTGCGGAACAAACTGAATATCGAATAGCGGCTCATGTCGCAGACCCTTTGGTTAGCATTCGATGACGTTCACGGCGAGACCACCGCGCGACGTCTCCTTGTATTTCGTCTTCATATCGGCGCCGGTTTCGCGCATCGTCTTGATCACGTTGTCGAGCGACACGTAGTGCACGCCGTCGCCCTTCAAGGCCATGCGCGAGGCGTTCAGCGCCTTGATCGCGCCCATCGCATTGCGCTCGATGCACGGAATCTGCACGAGGCCGCCGACCGGATCGCAGGTCATGCCCAGGTTGTGCTCCATGCCGATCTCAGCCGCGTTCTCGACCTGGGTGGGCGTGCCGCCCATCACCGCAGCGAGCGCCGCGGCGGCCATCGAGCAGGCCACGCCCACTTCGCCCTGGCAGCCCACTTCCGCGCCGGAGATCGAGGCGGTTTCCTTGTAGATGATGCCGATGGCCGCCGCGGTCAGCAGGAAGGTGACGATGCCGTCGTCGTTCGAACCCGGCACGAACTTCACGTAGTAGTGCAGCACCGCCGGAATCACACCGGCCGCGCCGTTGGTCGGCGCCGTCACGACCCGGCCACCGGCGGCGTTTTCTTCGTTGACGGCCATCGCGTACAGATTGACCCAGTCGAGCATCGACAGGGGATCGCGCAACGATTCTTCCGAGCGCAGGCGCAGGTTGCTCGACAGATCGGCGGCGCGGCGCTTCACGCGCATCGGGCCGGGCAACTCGCCGCGCACCTTGCAGCCGCGCTCGACGCAGGCGGCCATGGTGCGCCAGATCGCCAGCAGGCCGTCGCGGACTTCCTGACGCGAGCGCGATGCGCACTCGTTCGCCATCGCCACCTCGGCGATCGACAGTCCGCTGTCGCGGCACACGCGCATCAGATCGTCGCCGGTGCGAAACGGAAACGGCACCTCGCCGCCTGCGCGCACGCCGTTGACCCGATCGCCTTCGCGATTCACCACGAAGCCGCCGCCGACCGAGTAATACTCTTTCTCCACCAGCAACTGACCGTTCTCGTCGAAGGCCTGAAAGCGCATCCCGTTCGGATGAACCACGCCGGTGCCCGCCATCAGCTTGCGGAAGAACGACAGGTGTTCCTTCTCCTCGTACTGCACGCGATGCTTGCCGAGCAGCAGCAGCACCTTCTCCTGACGAATCTGCGCGAGGCGCGGCTCGATCAGGTCCGGGTCGATCGTATCGGGCAAATGGCCTTCGAGGCCGAGCAGTACCGCCTTGTCCGTGCCGTGGCCCTTGCCGGTGGCGCCGAGTGAGCCGTACAGCTCGATCTTGACGCGCCGCACGAAGGCGAGCAGGTTGGCGTCCTCGATATGCGACGCGAAGCGGCACGCCGCGATCATCGGGCCGACCGTGTGCGAACTCGACGGGCCGATGCCGATCTTGAACAGATCGAAGACGCTGACGTTCATGTGGGCTGCCTGGTCGTAATGGGGCGAAGGGTTCGAAGGGTTCGATGCGCCGGATCGGAGATCGCCGCCTGGATGGCGCAGACCGTTCGCTCCGGAGCATTCCACGTACTTTTCTGCATGGCGCAAGTACACCAAAGCGTAAAATCGGCTGATAGAACAAAAACGCCATCGACCTGGGACGGCAACGCCAACGCGGCACAAGGTGCGGCGGCCGTTCGTTTCTGCGATGGTTGATGGCGGAAAAGCGCAAGTCGGGGCGGCGCGGATCGGCGACGCTAGGGTCGTCGCGCGCATGCGCCCGCGCGTGTTGGCGGGTTGTTTCGCCGGGGTTGGCCCCGGCCGGCCCCTTGGAATCCCATTTGCCCCTATGACGCACCCTGGCGCCGTTGCACCATGAAAACCGCAGATTCGTTACCGCTAACTTCCATCGACGGCGTCCCCAAGGAGCGCATCCGTTTCGGCATCGTGCTGCTGCCGAATTTCACGCTGACGGCCTTCTCCGGCTTCGTCGACATGCTGCGGCTGTCCGCCGACGAAGGCGATTACAGCAAGCCGGTGCGCTGCTCGTGGAGCGTGATCGGCGACACGCTGGCGCCCGTGCGAGCCAGTTGCGGCATCCAGATCACGCCATGGGAGACCTTCGAGAACGCCGAGCCGTTCGACTACGTGGTGGTGGTGGGCGGCCTGCTGCACTCCGGCCCGCAGGCGAACGACGAGACGCTGCAGTTCATCCGCCAGGCGGCGCGCGGCAGTACCACGCTGGTCGGCATCTGCACCGGCGTGTTTGCGCTGATGCGCGCCGGCGTGCTGGACGAGCATCGCATCTGCGTAAGCTGGTTTCACTACTGGGATTTTGTCGAGCGCTTTCCGTCCGTGAATTCGGACGCGCTGATTGCCGACCGCCTGTTCGTGATCGACCGGCGGCGCATCACCTGCTCCGGCGGGCGGGCCTCCATCGACGTGGCCGCCGCGATCCTGCTGAGACATTTCGAACACGCGACGGTGCAGAAGGCGCTGCGCATCCTGCTGGTCGGCGAGATGCAGAAGGGCAATGCGCCGCAGCCGCATCCACCGGGCTTGGAGCCCGCCACGCATCCCAAGGTCAAGCGCGCGATCCTGCTGATGGAACAGCACGTCGGGCGCTCGCTACCGCTCGAAGAACTGGCCTGCAAGCTCGATATGTCGCCGCGGCAACTGGAGCGGCTCTTCAAGGCGGAGACCGGCAAGAGCCCGCAGGCCTTCGCCAAGCAGGTGCGTCTGCGGACCGCCGCATGGCTGCTGACGAGTTCGGACCGCACGGTGGCCGATATCGCGTCGAGCTGCGGCTTCTCGGACGCCTCGCACCTGGGGCGCGAATTCCGCAAGCAGTTCGGCGTGCCGCCGGTGATGTTCCGCGAGCAACGCGGCGCCGTGCCGGCTGAAGATGCGGCGGTGTTCGACGAAACGTTTCCGGGGCGCGTGGATGTTTATTGACCGATGCTCACGGCTCGCCACCCGAGGCGGCGGCCAGGGCTAGCGTCAATGACTGATCATCCACGGCCTGCCCGCGGGATTGGTTTTTAGGCCGCCGGCTGTCGTCGAGCCAGAGGTCGCCTTCGCCCCACAACCACAACCGGGTCCATGACGGTGCTGGTACTGGCCCGAGCGCTGCGGCGCATGCGCCGCGCGCTCGTTGACCTGGTGAGCGGTGCGGGTAGTCGCCTGCATCAGCGACAAGGCCGGCAGGCTAAGGGTGCGCGGCGCCTCGCTGCCGCAGGTGGGGCACGTGCAGACCGTATCGCGGTCCGCAACGCGGCGCAGCGCCGCAAATGGGCCGCAGTGGTCGCAGCGGTAATCGTAAGTCGGCATGGTGTTGTCCTCTCAGGTGCGCTGAATCGATGTGCCGCGCCGGAGTACGTTCGCGAGGCAAACGCACTCCGGCTGCTACGCCTCAAACCCTCTCAAACCCTCAAACCCGATCCGGCGACAACGGCAAATCCACCCCGCCGGCCGCAATATGCCTGACCGGCCCGGCCGCCGTGGGCCGGATATCGAAGTCGAAGATCTGGGTTGGCAACCACAAGGTCGCGCAGGCATTCGGCACGTCCACCACACCGCTGATATGCCCTTGCACCGGCGCGGTCCCCAGAATCGAATAGGCCTGCGCCCGCGAGTAGCCGAACTTCGTCAGATATTCGATCGCGTTCAGACAGGCTTGCCGGTAGGCGATGTGCACGTCGAGATAGTGCTGCTTGCCCTGCTCGTCCACCGAGATGCCTTCGAAGATCAGGTAGTCGTTGTAGTTCGGCGTAATCGGACTCGGTTTGAAAATCGGGTTCCTGATGCCGTATTTGGCCATGCCGCCTTTGATCAGCTCGACCTTCATATGCACCCAGCCGGCCATCTCGATGGCGCCGCAGAAGGTGATTTCGCCGTCGCCCTGGCTGAAGTGCAGGTCGCCCACCGACAACCCCGCGCCGTCGACGTACACGGGGAAATACACCTTCGAACCGCGCGACAGGTCCTTGATGTCGCAGTTGCCGCCGTGCTCGCGCGGCGGCACCGTGCGGGCGCCCTCGGCAGCGGCCCTGGCATGCGCGTCGCCGCTCAGCCGCCCCATATGCGCAGTCGACGCGAACGGCGGATTGGCGAGGCCGGGCACGCGCTGCGGATCGGTGGCGATGAGAGCCGCTTCGCGCTCGTTCCACGTCGCGAGCATGGCCGGGTCAGGCAGGCAGCCGATCAGTCCCGGATGGATCAGGCCGGCAAAGTTCACGCCCGGAATGTGGCGCGAACTGGTGTACAGGCCATGAAAATCCCAGATCGATTTCTGCGCGAGCGGGAAATGATCGGTCAGGAAGCCGCCGCCGTTTTTCTTCGAGAAGAAGCCGTTGAAGCCCCACTGACTCTCCTGCTTCGCGCCGATGTCGAGCAGATCGACCACCAGCAGGTCGCCCGGCTCCGCGCCCTTCACGCCCACCGGGCCGCTCAGGAAGTGCACGATCGACAGGTCGATGTCGCGCACGTCGTCGGCACTGTCGTTGTTCTTGATGAAGCCGCCGGTCCAGTCGTAGGTCTCGAGGATGAAGTCGTCGCCCGGATTGACCCAGCAGGCCATCGGAATGTCCGGATGCCAGCGGTTGTGGATGTTCTCGTTTTCGTAGGCCGACTGGTTCAGGTCGACCTTGATCAGCGTTTCAGCCATTGCACACTCTCCTGTTGGAAATGACGGACGGTCGGCTTACACCGACAGGTACTCGCGGATTTTCGCGGTGTCGGCGGCGCTGCGCGGACTCTCGTGCACCAGACGGCCGCCTTCGATGACGAACAGCCGGTCGGCCACATCGAGCGCGAAACTCAGCACCTGCTCCGAGACGACGATCGTGATGTCGCGCAGCTTGCGGATCTCGTTCAGCGCTTTGGCGATGTCCTTGATGATCGATGGCTGGATGCCTTCGGTCGGCTCGTCGAGCAGCAGCACCTTCGGTTCGGTGACAAGCGCACGGGCAATCGCAAGCTGTTGCTGCTGGCCGCCGGACAGGTTGCCGCCCTTGCGGGCGCGCATTTCGTAGAGCACCGGAAAGAGCGCGTAGATCTCCTCGGGCACGCGCTTGTCGCGTGCGTTCTCGAGGCCGGTCTGGATGTTTTCCTCCACCGTGAGCGTGGCGAAAATCTGCCGGCCTTGCGGCACGTAGGCGATGCCTTTGGCAACGCGCCGGAAACTCTCGTCGCGCGACACATCCTCGCCGTCCACGCGCACCGCGCCGCCTTTGAGCGGCAAGATGCCGATCAGCGACTTGAACAGCGTGGTCTTGCCCATGCCGTTGCGCCCCATGATCGCCACGGTTTCGTTTCTGGCCGCCTGGAAGCTGATTCCATGCAGCGCCTCGCTCTGGCCATAACTGACGAATACGTCGTCGACATTCAACATGCTGGGCTCCTCGTTCGCGGGTTCCGCAACCCATTCAATGGCGGGTGAACTGGCCAACTCAGTGGCCCAGATAGACATCGATCACCCGCGGATCCGCTTGCACCTGCTCCATCGCCCCTTCGGCGAGAATCTTTCCCTGGTGCATCACGGTGACCTTGTGAGCGATCTGCTCGACGAACGCCATGTCGTGTTCGATCACGATCATCGAGCGGTTCCGGCAGATCCGTTTGAGCAACTCGGCGGTCACCTCGCGCTCGCGCACGCTCATGCCGGCAATCGGTTCGTCGAGCATCAACAGCTCCGGCTCCTGCATCAGCAACATGCCGATCTCGAGCCACTGCTTCTGCCCGTGCGAGAGCAGCCCGGCTTCGAGGTCGAGCTGGCCGGCGAGACCAATCTCGCCGGCCACGCTGCGCACGCGGTCGAGCACGTCGCTGGTGCGGCGAAACGCCAGGGCGCCGAACACACCGCGCCCGCGCGGAAACGACACCTCCAGGTTCTGGAACACGGAGAGGTTTTCGTAGATCGACGGCGTCTGAAACTTGCGGCCAATCCCTTTGCGCACGCGGCGAAATTCCGGCAGCCGCGTCATCTCCTCGTTGCGGAACTTGATGCTGCCTTCGCTCGCCCGCGTCTTGCCGCAGATCAGGTCGAGCAGCGTCGTCTTGCCCGCGCCGTTCGGGCCGATCACCACGCGCAGTTCACCGCGGTCCACATACAGGTTCAGCGAATCGATGGCCTTGAAGCCGTCGAACGAGACGCTCAGCCCTTCCACGGCCAGGACGAAATCGGTATTGCTCATGGTGTGCTCCTCGCGCCGCGGCGCAGCAGCCACGGTTTCACATGACTGTCGTAGAGACCGGCGAGGCCGTTCGGAAACGCCATCACGACGCCGATAAAGAGCGCGGCCATCAGAAACAGCCACAGGTTCGGGAAACTTTCGGAGAACCACGTCTTGCCCAGGTTGACGAGCACCGCGCCATAGACCGCGCCCACCAGCGACATGCGTCCGCCCACCGCCGCGTAGATCACCATCTCGATGGACGGCACGATCCCCACGAACGACGGCGACATGAAGCCGACCTGCAACGTGAACATCGCGCCGCCGATAGCGGCCAGCACGGCGGCGACGCAAAACGCGAAAACCTTGAACATGGCGACGTCGTAGCCCGAGAAGCGCACCCGGTCTTCCTTGTCGCGCATGGCGAGCAACAAGGTGCCAAGCTTGCTGCGCTGGATGCGCCGGCAGCAGAGGATCGCCACCAGCAGCAGGACCGCGTTGGCGAAGTACAGGACCAGCTTGGCGCCGTCGCCGCGAATGTCCCAGCCGAGCAGCGTGCGCAGGTCGGTGATGCCGTTCACGCCGCCGGTATAGCCTTGCTGGCCGATGATGAGCACCGACAGGATCAGCGCCACCGCCTGGGTGATGATCGCGAAGTAGACGCCGCCCACGCGCCGCTTGAACATCGCAAAGCTGACCACGAAGGCCAGCGCGCAGGGCACCACCACCACCGCGGCGAGCGCGAACGGCAGTGAATGAAACGGCTTCCACCAGAACGGCAGCGCAGTGAGCTGATTCCAGTCCATGAAGTCAGGAATGCCAGGCGTCGACTGGATCTTCGTGCTGATCGGGTCCGACGCTTCGAGCTTCAGGAACATCGCCATGCAGTAACCGCCGAGGCCGAAGAACACGCCCTGCCCCAGGCTCAGCACGCCGCCGTAGCCCCACGCCATCACGAGGCCGACGGCGACAAACGCATAGGTCAGATACTTGCCCATCAGGTTGAGGCGGAACGCATCGAGCGCGAGCGGAAACACCACCAGAATCAGCAGCGCCAGCACGACGATGCTGCCGTAGCCGTCGCTCGTCAGCCAGCGCAGCAGCGCGGGCCGCAGGCCGCCGCGAACGGCCTCGCCATCGGTCTTGGGTGGCGCAGCAGCCGCGCCGGCGGAAGGGTTCAGCGGATCCATACGCGTTTCTCCGGGCTGAATCGATTAAAAGGACGGCTTGACGGCGCCGTCGAAAGACGGGGCTGCCGGACGCGCAAGCGGCCGTTGTCTGGAGCGTCAGGCACGGCGCACCTTCGAAGCGAAGAGACCTTGCGGCCGCAGCATCAGCACGATGACGATGGTGAGCAGCGTCACCACGCGCGCCGACGATCCGGTCATGAAGAACTCGCTGATCGACTGCATCTGGGCAATGCCGAATGCCGAGGCCACCGTGCCGAGCAGGCTCGCCGCGCCGCCGAACGTCACCACCAGAAACGAATCGACGATATAGAGCGAACCGCTGGTCGGCCCCGTCGAGCCGATCGCGGTAAATGCCGCCCCGGCCACGCCCGCCATCCCGCAGCCGATGGCGAAGGTCAAGCGGTCGGTCTTGCGCGTGTCGATGCCGGCCGCGTTCGCCATCTGCCGGTTTGCGACGGTGGCGCGTACCCGCAGTCCCCAGCGCGAGCGGTACAGCGCCAGCAGCACGCCGCCCGTCATCAACACCGCGAGGCTCATCACGAACAGGCCGTTGATCGGGATGTCGAGGCCCGGCTTCGGCGACCACGAACCCATCAGCCAGTCCGGCAGCGTCGGGCTGACCTCCTTCGGGCCGAACACCGAGCGGAACACCTGCTGCATGCCGAGGCTCAGGCCCCAGGTCGCGAGCAGCGTGTCGAGCGGACGCCGGTACAGATGGCGGATCAACGCCCACTCCGCCACCCAGCCCGCCGCAAAGGCCAGCGCGAAAGCGGCGCAGATTGCCAGCGGAAAGTAGATCGGCGCGAACCCGTGCCAGTAGTTGTCGGCCACTTGCGAGAACATGTAGATCGTGTACGCCCCGATCGTCATGAACTCGCCGTGCGCCATGTTGATGACGCCCATCTGGCCGAAAATCACCGCCAGCCCGAGCCCCATCAGCAGCAGCACGCTGAACAGGCTCAAGCCGGCGAAGCCCTGCATCAGCGTGATGTTAAGAATGTCCGAAGCCGACATGCGTCTCTCCTCGAAATGACCGGCGCGCCGCTGTGGCGCGCCACGGATACCCGGCTTACTGGTAACCCTTGGGGAACGGATTCGGCTCGATCAGATTCGGCGACTCGGCCACCACCTTGAACTGGCCGTCCGCCTGCGCCTCGCCGATGCGCGTGCGGCTCCACAAGTGGTGATTCGCATGGATCTTCACGTAGCCTTCGGGCGCGGTCTTCAATTCGATGCCCGGCGACGCCGCCACGACCTTGTCCACGTCGAAGCTGCCGGCCTTCTCCACCGCCGCTTTCCATAACCATGGCCCGAGATACGCCGCCTGCGTGACGTCGCCGATCACCGACTTGGGTCCGTACTTCGCCTTGAACGCCGCGACGAATTTCTTGTTGTTGTCGTTGTCGAGCGATTCGAA
>Ga0153933_1000457_pt1 | contig 14814 bp, 8 predicted proteins | sample TSNJ017MetaG_FD_102275 | JGI IMG/M metagenome (GOLD analysis project Ga0153933, IMG submission 102275) | Attine ant fungus gardens microbial communities from New Jersey, USA - TSNJ017 MetaG | ecosystem: Host-associated > Fungi > Mycelium > Unclassified | place: USA: New Jersey, Wharton State...
GCGGCTGTACCGGAGCGGGGATCTGGTGCGTTGGAACCGTGCCGGGGAGCTGGAGTATCTGGGTCGCATCGACGATCAGGTGAAGATCCGCGGCTTCCGTATCGAGCCGGGAGAGATCGAGTCAGTGCTGCGGAACTATGACGAGGTCGACGATGCGGCTGTAGTTGTCCATGGCCGGGAGGGAAAAGCCCAGCTCACGGCCTATGTCCTACGTCGCAAGTCAGACTCGAGCAAAGCCCATGCTCGACAAGAACACCTGCGCGAATGGCAGAAGCTTTATGAGACGGTCTATCGGGAAAATCAAACAGTCGACGGTACTCTCAACCTCGCCGGCTGGCTCAGCAGCTACACTGGCGATGCCATTCCGATCGCCGAGATGCAGATGTGGGTCGATGATACCGTCGCCCGAATTGCATCCCTTGGAGCAAAGAACGTACTGGAGATCGGCTGCGGTACTGGTTTGCTGCTGACTCGTCTTGCACCCACTTGTGACCGTTACATTGGTCTCGATTTCTCTGCCGAGGTTCTTGAACAATTACGATTTCACATCGGATCCCGGTCGGAATTCCGGAATGTAGAGTTACGGCAAACTACCGCGGACGATCTAAAGGCAATCGGAGATGATCAGGTCGATTTGGTCATTCTCAACTCGGTCGTTCAATACTTTCCTGACCTGGACTACCTCATCGGGGTACTGAACGAAGCGGCGCGCGCAACACGGGACGGCGGACACATCTTCGTCGGCGATGTCAGAAGCCTTCCTCTTCTGGAGGCCTATCATACCTCCGTACAATTGCATAAAACTCCCGACGCGACGTCGCTGGCCGAACTACAGCAGCAAATCCACGCACGTATCCGCAGCGAAAAAGAGCTCGTACTAGATCCCCGCTTATTCTCGGATCTCTGTCTTCTCAACAACAAATTGGGCACTGCATGGATTTGGATCAAAGAAGGCGACTACGACAATGAGCTAAGCCGGTTCCGATACGATGCGCTCGTTCGTGTTGGTAACAAACAGCGTATGAAAAGCCCTGAATACTGGATTGACTGGGACGACACCGGCTCGTGGACAACACTGGTTCAACGTGTCTTCGCATCTAATTCCGACGCATCGATTGGTGTCTTTGGAATCAGAAACGTGCGAGTTGCTGCGGTGATCGAAGCTACCCGACTTCTTAACGACAACATCGGTTCGCTCAAGAGCGTTTCGTCACTTCGTAATCCATCGGAACATGTCATAGGCGAGCTTCCCGCCGTTGTCAAGCAGCTAGCGGAACGCGAACAAATCGAGTACTGCTGGACACGTCTCGGTGTCGACGGAGCCAATGATGTGATCCTGAATCCAAAATGGGAAGATCTTCCAGCCTTAAACGACGAGGCTCTTGATCTTCAGACGTATTCCAATGTTCCGTACCGTCAGTTAAAAGATGCCGACTTCGGTCACGCGATTCATAACGAACTCCGAGCTGTGCTGCCAGAGCACATGATTCCAGCAGCAGTTCTCGTGTTGGATGCATTCCCCGTCACCCGCAATGGAAAGCTTGATCGCAAGGCTCTCCCTGAACCTGAATATCGGTCAAGAAGTAGATATCGCGCGCCCCAAAATCAGATCCAGCAAACGTTAGCCAATATCTGGGCTCAAGTCTTGGGCATCGATCGTGCTGGAACCGAAGACGACTTCTTTGAGATAGGCGGGCATTCACTGCTCGCCACGCAAGTGATCTCCCGCATACGCCGGGCTTATGCGGTTGAAATGCCGTTACGCGCAATGTTTGAGTCGCGAACGATTGCCGCGATGGCGCAACGAATCGAACTCGTCGCATTTGGAGATGGATCGTCCGGTCAACGCGGACAGGAACTCCTTTCTGAATTAGACAACGAGCCTACGCAGCTTCTTGAGCACCTCGACGATCTGACTGAAGCAGATATCGATCTCCTACTCAACAATGCGCTGCAAATTAAGGCACGTACCTCCTAAGCGATATCCAATTGCCGGCCGATCATTTGAGTTGATCTGCCTTAGCTAGCCCTGTTTCGCGGTAGCAGCTTAGTCGCGTAAGCACCCTATGGCTCGCCCGAGCACCAGTCGCGCTCGGCTTTCGTGAGCCCAAATGCTTGTCTCAAAGCACAATAACAAACGGCGCCGCACGCTGAAATCGGACGAATAAGGAAACGTGAGTGTATGAAGAGAACACAAATTACCCTGGGGTTGACTCTCGATAGGGCGGCCGAAAAAAAAGCCGCAGATTCCGCTTTCATCTGGCTGCCTTCGGGAGAGAGGGAGTCTGAACGCCTCTCGTACGCCGACCTCCAAGGAAAAGCTATGGCCATCGCGAGGGAACTCCCCAAAACGGTCCACCACAAGCTGGCCGCACTCCTCTACCCGCCTGGCCTTGACTTTATCTCAGCATTCTTCGGTTGCATGTTTGCCGGCTATATAGCCGTACCATTGAACCTTCCGAGGCCGGGGCGCCAAACATCACAGCTGGAAACGATCTTCGCAGATTGTGCGCCATCAGTGATCCTCACTACTCGCGAACATTCATCGCGGTTGGAGGAATTTACCCGATCTACAGCCAATTCGAATGCCGCTGTGATAGCAACCGGCGACATTGCGGCGGCCGCAGGAATCGGATGTCACATTGATATCAGCCCCGATGACATCGCTTATCTTCAATACACCTCCGGTTCCACAGGATCTCCGAAAGGGGTTGTGATCAGTCACCGCAACGCAATATCCAATATGGAGTTTATTGAGCGAGGCTTTGTACACTCTGCTGATGCTCTTGAAGTTTCGTGGTTGCCTGCTTTTCACGACATGGGATTGGTCTACGGGGTGTTACAGCCGGTCTTCGGCTGTTTCCCGTGCGCGATGATGTCACCACAAACATTTGTCCACCGACCCCTTCGTTGGCTTGAGTCAATTTCGCGATACCGAGCGACTCACAGCGGGGGGCCCAATTTTGCGTATGAATTGTGTACGCGCTCGTTCATGAATGTTCCTAACCAATCATTGGACCTGTCATCCTGGCGAGTGGCATTTAACGGTGCTGAGCCGGTGATTGCGGAAACACTTGCGCGCTTTGAACAAACCTTTAAAGGCGCAGGTTTCCGGAGATCGTCGTTTTACCCAGCGTATGGTCTAGCTGAATCAACACTGAAAGTAACCGGGCCACAACCAGGTCAGGGCCCTCATATAGGAGTTTATGATTCCTCCCAGCTGGTGCTTGGGAAGGCAACGCCGACCTCTCCGGACACTGTTACCGCAATTCAACTTGTTGGCTGTGGTCAACCAGCCGAATCTGACGGAATTTATATCGTGAATCCCGAGACGCGTCGGGTGTGTTCAGAATTCGAGATTGGGGAAATATGGATCAACGGGCCAAGCGTTGGACAAGGTTATTACAAGAACAATCAGGTGAGTTCTGAGATCTTCCATGCTACAACTCCAGATATCTCCGGTGACTTTCTAAGATCAGGAGATCTCGGCTTTGTTCACAACGATCACCTATATGTGACGGGCCGTCTCAAGGATCTGATCGTTATCTATGGAAGAAACTACTATCCACACGATATCGAGCGCACTGCTGAACAAGGACTGGCCCAGCTGAGGCCCCGTAGTATTGCAGCTTTCTCGGTCCCAAATGATGGTGCAGGTACGGAAGATCTGATCTTGGTTGTCGAAACCAAAGCTCAAACTCAAGAAGCATTCGAAGAGCTGGCTGATAAACTGCGGGCTGATCTAGCTCAGGTGATGTCCTTGTCTGTAAAACAAATCGTTGGAGTAACGGTTGGCTCACTCCCGAAAACCTCCAGCGGGAAGATGAAACGATCTGAATGCCGGACGTCGTTTCTTTCAGGCGGGCTGAAATTCCGGTATATCTCGTCGGTCGAGAAGTCGCAGATCCAAAACGTTCTAGGGCATGGACCTCGGCTTGAAACGATCGCTTCGACGGCAGCTGAGCCCACCTCCGAATTTCAATATCTCGATTCTGCGTTTGTAGCAGAGGTTTTGGCCGGATCTAGCTCGGCGATCGAAGACGAAAAGCGGCAATGCCTTCCGACTGCATTTGACTCGATTACGGCACTTCAGATTGCCTATAAGATAGAGCGCAAGTTCGGCGTACAAGTATCACCAGTCGATGTGTTGCAGTGCGACACCATCGCTGATCTAGAAGTGCTAGTGGAGAACGCATCCGTAGGCAGGCAAATGGATGTCGAGCCAAACAAAGACTTGTTCCTCCGAAATGCCGGTATTGGATCTAGTCAATTGTCTGTTTTGTATCAGCAGGTTCTGGCGCCGCAATCCGTCGCTTTGAATATCTCGCGTGTCGTCGAATTGATGACCGATATCGATCTTGCCATGCTACGAGCTACATTTAATGCAGTCGTTGCCCGACACCCGCTTCTCAGAGCCTCTTTCCCGGAGTTTCCCGAAACGCAAACTCTGCATATTGCCTTCGGCGATGAGGATGACGCTCTCCCAGAGATGGAGGTTATCGAGACGAATGATGTTGCAAAGGAGATCGAAGGGGTCATATCGCGGGTATTCGATCTTCATCGGGGTCCATTGTTTCGAATGGCCCTGATTGTACAAACCGATTCCAATCCCATGATGGTCTTGTCATGCCACCATTCAATTTCTGACCTTTGGTCTCTGAGCACTCTCTTCGACGAATTCTGGGAAGAGTACAGCAGACGAATCGACAAAAAAGAAATAAATGCCCATGAGCTTGATTGGGGATTTAACGCTTATACCAAAGCGGAGCAAGAATATGTTGGCAGCGAACGCAGCAAAAATGCGCAGGAGTATTGGGCTACTCAGGCAAGCCGTGCGATTCAGGCTCTGATGTTCGGTAAACCGCGCCCAAAAAATGAGGTCTACCGGGTGGAGCAGCTGCACTTCGACATTCGCCGCTCTACGGTGGTGGCGCTCAGAGCCTTCGCTTCGCAGTTAGCCATCACTTTGCCAGAGCTGATCTTTTCCTCGTTCCATCTTCTCATGGGGTACTACAGCCGAGAGAAGGTGTACCGGATTGGCACGTCCGTTCATGCTCGCTCGAGTGCCAGATTCGAAAGTGCTCTCGGGTGCCTGGTCAATGTACTTCCAGTAGCAGTGGAGTACGACGCAGAACGGTCATTACATGACGCTGTCGTACTTGCTGCGAAAGAATTACGGCAATCAGTGGCCCACGGAGACTACCCATACCATTTAAATCTACAAAAGATGGTTCAAGCTGGCGGCGAGTTGAATACCAGCGCCGTGGAAATCATGTTTAATTTCTATCGCTCGTCGCTGTCAGTTAGAAATGCTTCGATCGTTCCTCTTTCTCTCGGTCATCCGGATCACGTCATCGATTTTCATGGGGTTCTCATGAAGACCCAGGCCCTCTCTCGAAGAGAGAGCCTACACCAGATGACTCTGACCTGCGGAGAGCATGAGGGCGGTCTTTTGTGCACATTTGAATGCGCTGTCGATATATTCGACCGTCCACTCACTGAAAGAATCGCAAGTTCTTTCCGCACGATCATTGAGAGGATTGCGTCCCATCCGGACGCCCCCGTGGGAGCATTCTGTGCAGAGACCGATCTTATGCTCGGTCATCATCTAGCGATGGTGAATGGCACAAAGCGTCCTCTCGGTGCCTGGAAAACGCTGCCAGGTGCTTTTACCGCTCGGGTGATCGCAAACCCCGAAGCGGTTGCTCTTATAGAAGGCTCGCGGTTCGTGACGTATCAGGAGCTTGAGGAACGCACCAATGACATTGCCCAAGACATAGTCACGCTCGGGAGACGTACGTGCGATAACGTTGGCATTTGCGCCGAGCGCGGTATTGATGCAATTGCTGGAATCCTGGGAATTATTAAGTCGAACTGCGCATATATGCCGATTGATCCTGACTACCCAGATGAACGGATCAGAAGCATGATAGCGCGCTCAAACTGCCGGCTGATTCTTGCATCTCCTCGGACAGTAGATCGGATAAACAGGTTGACCGACGAGGTCAAGATAATGGTCATCGATACAGACGGGCCTTACGGTCTCCGCCAGAGATCAGAGAGCCTCCTCCAAACGATTCCGGAGAGCCCAGCCTATGTCATCTTCACATCAGGATCGACCGGCGAGCCGAAGGGCGTGGTAGTTGATCATCGTGCGATCTGCAATCGGCTTGAATGGATGCAGGAGGAATATAAGATCGGTCCATCCGACCGCATTCTGCAAAAAACTCCATTTACCTTTGACGTTTCCGTTTGGGAGATATTTTGGCCACTACTTTGTGGCTCAATGATGATTCTCGCGAAGCCCGAAGGACATCGCGATCCGTCCTACCTTGCCGATCTCATGGAAGAGGAATTGGTTAGCGTGGTTCATTTCGTTCCATCCATGCTGCTGGGGTTCCTGAATGCAACTGAAGGACGAAAATTTCCAGATCTGCGACTTCTGGTCTGCAGCGGGGAGGCCCTACCGGAAAAGACAGCTGCACAGAGTCAGCTTACCTTCCCGCATGCTCGATTGGATAACCTCTATGGACCAACGGAAGCGGCTGTTGATGTGACGAGCTACCATTATCAGAATTGCCTGACATATTCCACTGTACCCATCGGATTTCCCATCAGTAATGTCCAGGTCTATGTGCTAGATCAGGGTATGTTTCCAGTTCCTGTGGGTGCTATCGGGGAGCTCTACCTCGGGGGGATCGCGCTCGCCCATGGATACGTCGGGGCTCCGGGACTTACCGCTGAGCGTTTCGTCCCGAATCCGTTCGGTAACGCAGAGAACAATCGACTTTATAAGACCGGAGATCTTGTCCGCTGGGACCTAGATGGGAAGTTGCACTACATCGGACGGACAGACAAGCAGGTAAAACTTCGGGGGCAGCGGATAGAGCTGGATGAGATTGAAGCATGTCTTCGCCAGAGCCAGCTCGTCAAAGATTGCTGTGTTCTCGTCAGAGAGACACCTGCCGGAGAGAGCTTGGTCGCGTACTTGCTAGTCGCGGAACAAACTGCATCATTGAAAAAAGATATTCAACGATTGCTGGAGTCGAAGCTTCCGCGACACATGGTTCCGTCTCAACTCATGCAGTTAACGAGTTTTCCTATCTCTGCTAACGGCAAACTAGATGCGAAAAGCTTGCCCTCGGTTCGGGACTATCCGCCTGTTACAGCGGAGAGACTTGAAGACGACCACGCAGATGAAATCGAGCAGCAGCTCCATGAGATATGGAGGGAAGTGCTGAGACTCGAAGAGGTCAGAAGAGATGAGAGTTTCTTTGCCTTGGGTGGCCACTCAATCGCCGCAACGCAGATAGTAGCGCGAGTGCGAAAGCAGCTTGGTGTCGAAATTCCGCTCGCAGTCATGTTCTCCGAGGACGTGTCGATTGTAAGTCTTGCCGGAGAGATTCGATCGCTAAGAGAATCGGTCGTTCAGTAGATTGCCAGGGTTGGTTTGCTGGTAGGGAGAGAATGGCATGAGGATTCTGTTGGTCCAGGACACTGTTTGGATCCCCAGCTTTGGGGGCGCCAATAAAATGAATCGGTTGCTTCTGGAAGGCCTTGCAAGGCAAGGGCATACCTGTCACGCCGTGGTGGCTGGGCATGGCGCACAAGCCTTCAAGGACGACGAAGCATTTGCGCAGGAACTGAATAGGAGGGATATTCGGTTTCAAGATACTCCCATTGCTCGTACGTTCCGATTTAACGACGTTATGGTAAGTGCGATGCGCACGAGAAGGGATGCGGAATCTTGCATTGCTTCCGCCATTAGGGAGTTTTGTCCAAATCGGGTTCTGGTCGCGTCTGAAGACCCGGGTCAACGCCTATTGTCTATCGTTCTCAAACACTCAGCCCAAGTAATTTATCTTGCTCGAACTACGTTGGCGCTTCCATTTGGGCCTTCTTGCGCTCTGCCTAGCCATGACAGAACAGATCTTTTGAGACAAGTGCAAGGAATTATAGTGGTGAGCCGTTTTCTTCGGGACTACTTTGAACGATGGGCTGGAATCAAGACATCTATGATCCCAATTAGCCCTCCAGGTGAAGGTCCCTATCCAGACCTCAGTCGCTTTGACAGCGGTTATATCACCCTGATCAATCCGTGTTTGGTAAAGGGAATCACGATCTTCAAGGGACTGGTAGAAGCTTTTCCGCAGCTTGAGTTCGCTGCGGTTCCTACTTGGGGCACGACCACCTCGGATCTCTCCGATATCCGCTCATATCCTAACGTAACTGTTCTTCGTGCAAGGGATGATATCCGGGAGATTTTTCAATTGACGCGAGTTCTCCTCTTTCCGTCGCTCTGGGCGGAGGCCCACGGCATGACGGTGATTGAGGCAATGCTCCACGGAATTCCCGTGGTTGCAAGTGCACTGGGAGGGATTATTGAGGCCAAATATGGTGTGGACTATCTAATGCCGGTCAATCCGATTCTGAGTTTTACGCAGCAGTTCGATGACAGAATGATCCCCGTGCCTGTTGTCCCGGCACAAAATCTTGCGCCATGGATCGATGCGATTGCTGAACTCACTTCAAATAAGAGGCGGTACATGACACTTTCAGAACAATCTCGTGTGGCCGCAATGGCAGGACAAGAGAATGAAAACATTGAAGCATTCTCGGACTACTTGATGCAGATGAGTACGGCGGCATTATCGCTTTCCCATTAACAAATCAACCCTAGTGTCCGTCCGGTGTTAAGCGCTCAGTGCTCGCTCAGTCTCGTTGATGCTAATGCCCCGATCTTCTTGGTCTTGGAAATCCACTCGAAACCGCTCCACATTATTATGGATCTTACGGTCTGTGATGATTTGAAATGCAAGGTCTCGTATCTTGGCGGAGGTGGCTCCGGTGATCTGCATCGATCGACCAAGACGATGGAACTCAATCCGCTGAGCGTTTATGGGTTGGTCGTAAGAAAACGGAAGGATTAGCGTGGGAACGCCAGCCAAGATAGCCTCTTTAATGCTTCCGAGTCCTCCGTGGCTAATGAAAAGAGAGGCATGCTTCAGTACCTGCAACTGATCGACTCGACTGCACAATAAAACGTTAGGCGCCATGTATTCGGATGCGCTGGGTACCCGCTGTCCTCCGATAGCAAGCAAGAGTTGAACATTCGGAAGTCCTGCAAATGCCCTCGTAATAATTTCAACGAGAGCATCTTTCTCGGAATACAGATGGGTTTGACTACCGAAGGAGCAGTAGATGAGCAGCTTGGAGCGATCGATCCAGGTGACGGGGAAGTCAAGCTTAGGACGTTCCAGAAAAACGGAAGGTTCGCAGAACACATGAGGGTGATTAGGTGCAGGCCGAGCAGGTAGTTCGAATGAAGCCGGGCAGAGAATGATCTCAGGAATGACGACGCCTTTGAGGTCCACTTGACGGAAATCCGGCAGGACTACGTTGATGCGACGCACTCTCGGTGCTAGCGTAACCAAGACGCGACTACTGGTTGGCGTCAGAATGCCACTGTCAATCAAAAGAATATCTGACGGGAGCGACCGCAACGTATTAGAAACATTCGCCCACAGTTGCTGCGTCGAAGTCGCAAGTGTGCCGTGGAGTGGATGAAAGAGGCGTTCGGTCGAAATCGATCCTCTAAATACTTCGGGTTTGCCCGTCGCACAATCAAGGTCGCCGAGCACTGGCACCAAAGTTGCACCACTTAATTCGATTAATTCTCGAAAGTGCTCGAGACCAAAAAACCTTACTATGTGCCCCCGGTGAGCGAGCTTACGTGCGATTCGCAATGTCGGCAGGATGTGTCCGATTTCCGGCTGCATTAGGAAGCTAATAACTGGCATAGATGCCCTAATTAAGGATGATGCCAACAGACTAGCATGCGACAGAGAACATGCCTAGCATCTGGTTGTTAACAATAGCTAGGGTGCCTATTTGCAGTACATATTGCAAGCCTCGAGCTTGTCGGGCACGATGACTGTGAGTGCCCCCAATATCAACAAGCATTAATAGCAGCCAGTTTAACGCCTAAACCCCAATCGTTATGGATGTCCATGCGCAGACCAAATAAACCTTCTGCATTCCGAAATCTGAAGAACATCGCCATAGGATTGATTGATCTCATGCGGCCCAGGAAAGGCGCGATCGCGTTGGCAGTCAGCGTCATCATTGTCAATCGGATGGCTGGCATCGTCCTTCCAGCTTCCACGAAGTTTGTTGTTGACGATATCGTGCAGAAGAAGAGCCTTACGCTGTTGCGGGAGATAGTTGCACTGGTCGTTCTCTCTTGCGCTGCTCAAAGTGTGAGTTCGCTAGTGCTCACGAGAGTTCTGTCGAGGGTTGCGCACGAACTGATAGCCGATACCCGGAAGCGCTTACAACGCCATGTCAGCCAGCTTCCCCTTACCTACTATGATGAGACCAAGACCGGCTCGCTTTTATCGCGAGTCATGTGGGACATAGATTGTGTTAGCAATCTCGTGGGCATAGGGCTTGCGGAGTTCCTCGGAGGCTTGCTTTCCGCCTTATTTGCGTTCGTGGTCCTGATGCGGATAAACGTTGCGATAGCGTGTGTCGTGATGATCCTCGTTGTTGGTCTGGCGACTCTGCTGACCCGCTCATTCAGGAAAATCCGGCCAATGTTCCTCGAAAGGAAACGAGTTGACGCTGAGGTCGTCGGACGGCTCTCAGAGTCGATCGCGGGAGTTCGGGTTGTTAAAGGGTATCATGCACATGAGCGCGAGCACCGTGTCTTCTCCACGGGGGTCCAACGGATTCTGACCAGGGCGTTGCAAACATTGGACGCAGTTGCCGCGCTGAACGCTGGCACAACGGTTTTTGTTGGTTTGATCGGCGTCAGTGTGATGTATCTTGGCGTGTCGCAAGTGATTGCAGGTCGGATCTCTTTGGGCGAGTACTTTACCGCCACAATGTTTGCGGCCCTACTAGTCGCACCCTTGCAGCAGGTCATTACCATTGGGGTCCAGATCACTGAGTCTCTGGCTGGCATACATCGAACTAGAGAAATCCTGCGCCAGCCTACAGAGGACATGGACGTGCACCGAGGTGTCTCGATTGGCAAATTAGAGGGGTGGGTGGAGTTCCGTAATGTCGAGTTTTCTTATGATCGAGGGAAAAAGGTTCTTCACAATATCTCATTCCACGCCAATCCTGGGACCGTGACTGCCTTCATAGGGCCTTCCGGTTCAGGAAAATCGACTCTGATCGGGCTAATCGCCAGTTTCTATCGTCCGGATAGCGGAACAATCCTCGTTGATGGACTGGATTTGAGCCAAGTGACCTTAGAGTCCTATCGCACTCAACTTGGTCTTGTGCTTCAAGAATCTTTCTTATTTGATGGCAGCATTCGGGACAATGTTTCCTTCAGCCGGCCTGACGCGGCGGATGCGGAAGTGATGTACGCCTGCCGTATGGCCTGTGTGGACGAGTTCGCGCAGAAATTTCCCGATGGGTACGGGACCGTTATTGGAGAACGTGGCATCAAATTATCCGGTGGGCAACGTCAGCGTATATCAATTGCGCGCGCGATTTTGGCTAATCCCCGCATCCTCATCCTGGATGAAGCGACATCTAGTCTCGATACCGAATCTGAAAGCTTGATCCAAGAGGGTCTCTCGCATCTGATGCGCGGCCGAACTACCTTTGTGATCGCGCATCGGTTAAGTACCGTGCGCTCAGCAGATCAAATCCTAGTTATAGAAGGTGGCAAGATTGTCGAATGTGGAAATCACAGCCACCTCTATGCGTCGAATGGTCGGTACTTTGAAATGTATACCAGGCAAAACGGCATCGAGCTGGATCTACTACGGACATCGAGTTAAGATTGCACCGCTGACGATTCAACCCTCCGGGTGACTCGCATCCTGCTGCTGATCGAAGGCACCCCCAAAACTGGCGATGACATACGCCACGCACGTGCCGGATGTGTACGATCACCTCGCTCGGCGATGAACCGTTAACCAGGAGACAGGCACAGATGCAAACCTCAAGACCAAGCCTGATGACTGGCAAAATTGGCACTTCGATGCACAGGGAAATATAGAGACGGCACGGCTTAAGTTCTGGACGCATGCCAGGGTGTAACCCATATAAGACTGAGATAACACAAAGATTGTCGGCCGCGAGCTGAGACGAGAGAGGAAGCATGTTCGATTACGGAATGGTTAAATGCAAACTCACAGGCCAGCTAACCCTGCTACACTTACGGCACAAAAACAAACTTCAATATCACATCCACGCACCTTTCAGCGTGGCGATGCCTGACAGTAGTGTCGCTCAATGGTACAGCGTCATCAACGTGGGCACGAATGACTCCGATGACCTGCTCCAATTCAAGCTCATCTTTGACTTTCAGAAGCCGCTGACTACAACCCTGAAGAACGCCGCACTCGAATTTAGTGACTTGACCGGCAAACACTAACTTGCCCAGATCACTTTCCAAGCGGGTTGAAAGGACAAGAGTCATGAGAGATATCATTCTTGGAGCAGGAATGACCGGGCTTGCGGCTGGAATGGCATCGGGCTTTTTAGTGTTGGAAGCAAGTGCCAACCCAGGAGGTATATGCTCGTCGTACTATATGGTTCCCGGCAGTAACACTCGTCACTCGACTAGATTGTGTGGCGGGAGTTATCGGTTCGAACTGGGCGGGGGCCATTGGATCTTTGGTGGCGATCCTATGATTCGCACATTCTTACAGAAGACTGTACCTATTTGCGAGTATCGCAGGAAGTCATCGGTATACTTCGCAAAAACAAATCAATTCATCCCGTATCCCATTCAAGATCATCTATCCTTTTTAGATCCTCAGACGTCTGATAAGGTTAACCGCGACATCGGGCTGGCCACAGGCAGCGGGTCAACGATGAGAGAATGGCTAGTTAACACATTTGGCCGAACATTATGTGAGATGTTTTTCTTTCCATTCCACGAGAAATACACAGCTGGGTTGTATCATGAAATTGCGCCTCAGGATCTGCAGAAGTCAGTTGTGCCGCGGCAGCAGGGGACCACAAATGACAACAAAAACCGCGGTTACAACCCTACCTACCTCTACCCGGATTCTGGACTTGACGTACTCGCGCGGCGCATGGCAGAACACTGTCACATCCAATACGACTCGTGCGTCACTTCACTCGATGTCTCGCGGCGGGAAATCATACTTGCTAACAATAAACGGTTGCGGTATGACATTCTGATATCGACTTTACCGCTGACCTCGCTACTGACCATGTGTGGACTGGTCACCGAGATGCGCGCCGATCCCTACACGTCAGTGCTTGTGTTGAATATTGGTGCACGTAAGGGTCTTCGTTACCCGGCAGAGCATTGGCTATATACACCGGATGCAGTCTCAGGCTTTCATCGGGTGGGCTTTTACACGAACGTAAGCCCTTCTTTTGCACCACAAAACGCGGAAGATGGCCATGCCCGAGTAGGTCTGTATGTAGAAAGCGCATATCGCGCGGGTGTACGTCCAAGCCCTGCAGAACAAAATGCTTATGAGACGTCGGTGATCGCAGAATTGCGAGAATGGGGCTTTATCACAGACGTAGAAGTAGTAGATGCGACATGGATTGATATTGCTTACACCTGGAGTTGGCCTGGATCTCAGTGGAGGAAAACGGCACTCGCGTTGCTTCAGGGCCATGGTATTTACCCGGTGGGAAGATACGGCCGTTGGGCTTTTCAAGGAATCGCCGAATCGATCAAGGAAGGCTTTTTTAATGGTGCTGCCGCACGACTTATGTCTAGCTCGTTAAATCACGACGACTGCGATTCGCTAGCAGGATCCTGATTGGTGTTTAACGCACCAAAAAACTCGAAGAGCATAACGTTTTGCAGATATTACTGGCACGGCCACACAGGGCGCTTTTTCGGATCCGAATAAATAAATTTGTATTTGAGAAGGCGGGTGACCTGCCCCCATTCTCCGCACGGTAATCTTACTTAGCCAGCCGCCGCCTGATCGGTCCCCAAATTCTGTTACAGTTCGGTAGTTAGTTTCCAGCCGTTGTTAGGCCAGACAGATCGCGGCTAGCCGCGATCTGTCTGGCGAACTCGTATGGTGTCCGTTCTCCCAGAGATCGGTGAGGACGGCTCTCATTGTATTCGCGCCTCCAGCATTCGATAAGCTGCTTGGCCTCAGTTAGGGTTTGAAACCAGTGGACATCCAAACACTCGCAGCGAAATGTGCCATTGAAGGACTCGACAAAAGCGTTGTCAGTCGGTTTGCCCGGACGGGAAAAATCGATCTTCACGTGGTTGTGGTATGCCCAGAGATCCATGATCTGACTGGTAAACTCCGACCCATTGTCACAGAACAATACCTTGGGCACGCCCCGCTTCGCTCGGATCTGGTTTAGAGTACCGACCACATCTTCGCCCTTCAGCTTTTGCCCAACTTCGATGGCCAGGCTCTCTCGCGTAAACACATCCAGAATTGTCAACGCGCGGAATCGCCGGCCGTCGGCCAATTGGTCGGCGACGAAATCAAGGCTCCACGCCTGGTTGGGCCCTGTTGGACGTAGACGTTCTCGCCGGTGCTGCACTGCCCGATGCCGCTTTCGCGGAGTATGTCGCAGCGTCAAACCTTCTTCTCGATAGAGCCGGTAGACCAGCTTTTTTCCCACTTCCCATCCCTCTCGATTCAGCAGCACCCGGATCTTCCGGTATCCGTAACGAACCCTTGTCTGAGCAATCTCTCGGATGCGCAGGCGCAGAGCAGTCCTCGGTTTGACCTGCCCCCATTCTCCGCACGGTAATCTTACTTAGCCAGCCGCCGCCGTAGCTGTGGGAAAGTTGGAAACGCCATCGGCGTTTTCAAAGTGGGCAGAGCC
>Ga0153933_1000459_pt1 | contig 14807 bp, 10 predicted proteins | sample TSNJ017MetaG_FD_102275 | JGI IMG/M metagenome (GOLD analysis project Ga0153933, IMG submission 102275) | Attine ant fungus gardens microbial communities from New Jersey, USA - TSNJ017 MetaG | ecosystem: Host-associated > Fungi > Mycelium > Unclassified | place: USA: New Jersey, Wharton State...
CATGTACGACAAACGTGACAAGCTCCGGGCGCAGGCGTGGCTGCTACGAGGGATCGCAACGGAGGCCGATCAGGTCGAGGACGCGCTAACGCTGCTGCTTCAGGCCGGGCAGGTGGAGACGAAACGCATCCGCCATTTCTGGCATAGCCGTCTGAAAGGTCTCGCGCGGCACGCAACCTTGGGTGCGATCCGGGACAGCGGTCTGGAAGTCTCCGGGCATGCACTTGAGCCGGCCATCGGGCCGCAGGCTCCAATGTCGCGGTGGCTGCTGTATGCGCTCGCGGCACGGATGGCGTATTTCGGACAGGGCGCGCAGCTCGTGGTGCAACCAGGAGAGAAGGGCGTCATGCTTAGTCTCGCTGTGAGGGAGCCGCAGCCGGTGAATGCACCATGGAAGGACAGCTATGGGTACTGGATCATCCCGACTGCCGAGTTTGTCTTTATCTCGCTGTCGATGATTGGCCTGCTGCTGCTCGACAGCGGCAGCGGGTCAAGCGGTCCCGATACCACGATCGCCGTTGCGTGGCCGCTTCTGATCGCCGCATTTTTTGTGGAGAGATACTTCCGGTCCAGGCGTCTTGTTGAAGACTTCTGGCGCCTGTATCGCAGGGAGGCCTGATGGCGCGCTCCCGGCAACTGAGGCGGATGCGCATTCTGCTGGTCCCGCCTTTCGTCAAGTTCGCGTGGGCAGGCATGCTCATACTGGCCATCTACATCAACGTGATGGGATGGTTTGCCGCGGAGGACCTGGGTGATCCGGCATGGGCGCAATACCCGCTGATCCTGCTGGGTTTCACGGTGGGGTTCATCGCGGACGACCTGTGGTGTCGCTGGCAGTATGGCGTTGCCCATGCGCTGCACTTCGAGGACGTGATTGACGGGGTATGTCCCGACACGGAACACGAAATCTGCGAAGCAGCAGTGTGGCGTTGGTATCTGAAACAGGGCAGGCCGTGGCGGATCAGGGCGAACCGCGAGCGCCCGCAGGTGCGCTTCGCTGATGCGTGGCAGCGCATGGAAGCGTACCAGCGGGCGATGGAGCGTGCCGTAAGGAATCACAGGGTGTGATTTGCCCACACCCTTGTGAACGATTCCCGTGAAGAACTTCGCCTAGCGCTCCCTCACTCCGGCAACACCGCCACCGAAGCCTCACTCGTCAGCAACAGGAACGTCAACGTCTCCTGCAGATACAGCTTAACCACCTGATCCGTATGGCTCAGATAGCCAATGGACAGATCCTGTCCAATATGCAGATCGAAGTCCCCACCGCGCGTGGACAGCACACTCCCGCCGTCAATCGCCGGCGCCCAGATAATCTCGCCGTTCACCAGCCGCTTGATATGCTCGAGCACCGGGTAACCCTGATCGCTCGCTTCGCTAACCGCGGTATAAGCATCAGCCCCCAGCAAAACCGAATAAGGACCATCGACCCCCGCAAGCCGCAACTGCTCGAGCGCCTTCGCGATTACAGCCGGATAGCCGCTCACGTCAGCCGGTAAGCTCAGCTTAGGATTCGACGACCCTTCGCGGATCCCAACAATATTCGCCGCCTTATAGCCATCGAAAATCGCGCGGTCCTCGGCATACGCCAGTTGTTGCGCGGCATCTTTCGCCGGCTGCCAGTCCGAGTCTTCCGCGCCATGCTCCACGTCGTCAATCGCTTCGCGCGTCAATTCAAACGGCACGCGCAGTTCCACCAGCGCTTTCACTTCGCGTTGACGCGCGCTGATGCCGGCCTGCGGCGGCGCGATGGTGGATTGATGACCCGTGCCCACGGCGGACAGACTCGCGCCCCCAGGGCCTTGCAGATCGACCACGCGGCGACCCGCCACCGAGCGCTTGAAGGTTCGTGCGACTTCTTCCTCGATCTGCGACCAGGCGGCCGAGGATATGGGGGCGAGTTCGCGATGCAGGTTATTCATGTTGAGGTGCTCCTTTGAGAGAGCCGATGTTCAGCGAACCATCGCTGAGAGCCTCGGCAGACGGCAGGGATTCGGACGTATCGGTTGCGCTCGCAACCGTCGAGGGACTGCGCTCGGCCAGCGCCTCAAGCAGGGGCGCCGAAGGCACGAAGAACAGGCCGCCCGTGACAGCGCGGCTAAAGTCGAGCAGGCGGTCGTAGTTGCCGGGCGGACGGCCGACGAACATGTTCTCCAGCATCTGCTCGATCGGCGCAGGCGAGCGTGCATAGCCGATGAAGTAGGTGCCGAACTCGCCGAAGCCAGGCCGTCCAAACGGCATGTTGTCGCGCAGGATCTTGACCTCTTCGCCGTTCTCGTCGAGCGTCGTGAGCGAACTGTGCGACGAGCTCGGCTTCACTGCGGCGTCCAGTTCGATATCGGCGAGCTTGGTGCGGCCAATAATGCGCTCCTGCGTTTCCACCGAGAGCGCATTCCAGCCCGTCATATCGTGCAGATACTTCTGCGTCAGCACGTAGCTGCCGCCGGCAAACCCGGGATCTTCCGCACCGACCACCGTGAACGTGACAGCCTCGTGACCGGTCGGATTCTCAGTACCGTCCACGAAGCCGATCATGGCGCGTTGATCGAAATTACGGAAGCCGTGCACTTCGTCGATCGTGGTCACGGCGGTGGCAAGCCGGCCCATCAGCTGCGTGGCCAGTTCAAAGCACAGGTCCATCTGATTGGCGCGGATGTGCAGCAGGATGTCGCCGGGTGTCGCCACCGCGAGCCGCTCGCCGGAGCCGAATTCGCGGAACGGGTGCAGACCGGCCGGGCGCGGGGCGCCGAACAGCGCGTCCCAGGCCTCTGAGCCGAACCCGCATACACAGGAGAGGCCGCCCGCCGGCACGCGCTTGCCGACCGAGCGCACCAGCGCGGCGATATCGGCGCACCACGCGCGCACGGTTTCGCGACTGGCGGGGTCGGGGTTGATGGTTGCAACAATGAAGATGGCACTGGGGGTTACCTGCACGGACACGGCTTGCGGTTCGTGGGTGACAGCAGCAGGGATCGGAGTATCGGACATCGCTTCGGCCTTTCAGGGCTGACAGGTCAGGGAGGGGTGGCACAGGACGCGCTCGGCAACAGCATAGCTCACCCAAGGCGCCGCAGAACGGCAAGGGTAGCAGGGAGCGGGATTTAATGCGTGGCGGAGCCAGGCGCTGAAGCCGATCGGGTCTTCGGGAGAACGTCGATGGCGCTATGCGGTGCGTGCTGTGAGGGATACGCGGCGGGGCGCCAGTCGCAAATCTGGTCGCCTCCCGCGCGTTGAGCTTGGTCTGGTCCTACGCGCTTCGGGTTCTTAACGCCCAGTTCAAACGCTTTTGCATGCTGGCGTTCGGATGAGCGAGGCGGTCGGCGAGCTGGGCCACTGCGCCGTCCAGTTGCGCCAGGGTTTGCGCATGCTGATGGCCTTGATGAGCCGTCACACTCGCTGTATTGCCCGCTGTCTGGATCGGGTCGTCCGTGACAGACGACACAGCGGCTCCGTCGTAACGGGCAATCATGGCGTCGAGCCGCGCGAGAATCGACGCGGCGTGCGCGGCGCCGGCATCCTGCGACGCAGTATCGTCATCGTGTCTCGCCGGATAGTCTGTATCGTCCGGTCGGCTCAGCACGCGTGCCCAATGCAGACAGCTCAACAGGGAACCGGTCGCGAGTTCGACGCCAGGATTCCACACGAACACTCGTTGCGTTTGCAACGGTCGCAATGCGACGCGCAGGTCATGCCAGCTTCGGTCCAGCGTGCGCATCGCCGTACTCGCGTTGGCGGCGTCCGGTTGGGCGCCGGTTTCCGTGGCGAGCCGCACCACTTGCCGAAGCGCCGCGAGCACGGCGGCGATCCGCGTTTCGACGTGGCGCGTGGCCGCGAGCGGCATCATCAGGATCGCGACCGCAAACGAAACGATGCAGCCCACCATCACTTCCTCGATGCGCAACTGCACGAGCGGTCCCATTGCAAAGCCCAGTTGTCCGTAGACGAGCCCGACCAGCACCGTGATAAAGAACACCCCCGGCGCATACGCATTCAGGATGTAATAGGCCCAGCCGAACACGCACACCACCATGGCCGCGATCATCAGCAGCGGGGCGTCGTGCAGGGTGGTTGCCAGCAGCATGCTGGCGAGCGCGCCGGCCAGCGTTCCGGCAAGCCGTTGCGCGCCGCGATAGACGGTGTCGGCGCGCGAGCGGGTGCCGAGAAACACGACGAAGGTCGTGATGACCGCCCAGAACCAGCGCTCCGGCGAAAGCGAGTGGCCGATCGCCATGGCGAGCAAGGCCGCCGTGGTGGCACGCGCCGCCGGCAGCCAGGCGAGCCTCGCGCGGATCTCGGCGAACCATGCGGCGGCGCTGTTCATGCTGGGTGTTGCAGGCTGCGTCCGCGAGATGCGCCTCGGTCCGGCAGCTTGCCTGAGCCGTTCGATGGCACGGCGTAGCGGTTCAGTACTCGCCGTTTCCGAGGGGGCCGAGCCGAACGTCATCTGCCCGGCTGCCACTTCCAGTTCGACGAGCCGTTCGCGTAGCGTGGCCGCGTCAGGCGGATTCAGCAGCGCGAGTTGCTCTTCGAGCGCGAGCGCTGCCGCGTTCAGTTCGGAGACCTCGGCGACTTCAGAGACTTCGGCGACGCGAGCGGCCGTGGCCATGCCCCGCGCTGGCGATAGCGCTTGCACTTGCGCAGCGCGAACCGCGGCGGCCAGCACGCGCTCCGCTCGCAGCGTGACGGTGTGGATCGCCAACTGCAGAGTCCGCGCCGCCCGCATGGGGACGATCACGCGTCCGACGAGCGCCACCATCGCAGGACCGACCATCGACAAGGCAACGGATTGCGCCGCTTCGACGGCAGTCGGGTGCAGATACAGCCCGAGATAAAACATGACGACGCCGATCATGGCGCAGCCGAGCGCGCGCGGACCGCAAGCCTGGCACAGCATGCCGCTGAACATGACGAGCAGAAAGCCGGCGTCGCCCGCAAGCGGATAGCGGCTCAAGGCAGCGGCCACGGCAAAGTTCGCGCAGCCGCACAGATAGAGGTAGAACAGGGTGACGAACCACGCGCTGCGGCGTGCGTCGCGCACGAACAGTGGCGCGATCATGCTGAACAGGACGCCGAGGGCGGCGAGGGTGACTGGCTGGTGGTGACCGGCCGTCCATGCGACGCAGGCGATGCCGCTCAACAGGCTGGCAAGGGCGACGCGCAGGGCGATGTGGAGGCGTACGAGTCCCGGGTCCGCAACCAGCAGGCGGCCGGCGACGCGTGAGAACGCGACAGCAATCATGATCGATGATATCCAGGCTAATAGTCCAGACCGGCTTTTGGCCGACTGCGACAGGGCGGGCATCAAGCCCGCCTGCTTCAGATCGCCGAGCTGGACTGTTAGCCGGGATCACCAGCTAACAGCCCGTTCGACGACGAACGACAACCCCGCGCATGACCGCATCGGCCGCAGCGAAAAGCTCCTGCGGAGCGGCGGCATGTTCGGGTTTTCCCGGATCATATCTGGTCAAAATTCGCTGTGTCCAGCAAAGCAAGTCAAATTGGCCGTATTTTCCGTAGGGATATTGAAAGTAACGGTAGCCCTGGACCGGACGCATGACTACATGCAGGACGGCGTGACGGGCCCCGAAATGCGTCAGAAGACGCCAACCCACGCACGTCTCCCGAAGGGCGCGTCGCAGTCGCGAGCGTGAATCGCAAAAGCGAAAGTTCGTCGCTCCGCAAGAGTATTTAATATGCCTTCCTAATCAAATAAACCACTCCGGTTTTACATCGGAACGATTTCCAGTTTCTTTGCATGTTGCGTTGCGCCAGCGGCTAAACTACGCGCCTTCCATGCAAAACGTTGCGCTTTCAACGAGGGTGGCAAAGCGGGGAAATGACTGCATTTAAGGCCTCGCCGCGAAGTCAATCCTGAGTATTGCATCGCTCCAGGTTGGCATTTCACAACGCTTTTCCCACTTCGCGTCCACTCCCAATGGACGACCCGGAATCGGCGTGCAAGCATCCGTCCCGTTGTGTGTTTCCGAACCCGAAACTGCCCACCAGGTTCGCCGTTGAACCTGTAATCGCAGTTCGAAAAAATGCCTCGTTTGAATATTTAAAAGCCCGGAGATCGTAATGAAAAAGCAACTCATCGCATTGGCTGTATCCGCAGCATTTGCCGCCCCTGTATTCGCCCAAAGCAGTGTCACGTTGTATGGCGTGATCGATCAAGGCATTAACTACACGAGCAACGTCGGCGGCAATCATGAGTTTGAGATGGCGAGCGGCTATGCGCAGGGCAGCCGTTGGGGTCTCAAGGGTTCGGAAGATCTGGGTGGCGGCCTGAAGGCCATCTTCCAGTTGGAAAACGGCTTCAACGCGAGTAACGGCGCACTCGCCGAAGGCGGCCGCCTGTTCGGCCGTCAAGCTTACGTCGGGTTGGCGGACAACACGTACGGTACGGTCACGCTCGGCCGCCAGTACGACTCCGTAGTCGACTACTTCGCGCAAACCACGGCTAACGGCAACTGGGCCGGCTACCTGTTTGCTCACCCGTACGATAACGACAACTCCGACAACTCGTTCCGTCTGGACAACGCCGTCAAGTACGCGAGCCCGAATATCGGCGGCTTCCAGTTCGGCGGCGCGTATGCGTTCAGCAACGACACCAACTTCGCCAACGACCGCGCCTATAGCTTCGGCGGCCAGTACACCAACGGCGGCCTGCTGGTGGCCGCCGCGTATATGCAAGCCGACAACCCGGGCGTGACGACCGGCGGTGCGATCACGACCAATGACGCGAGCTTCATCGCCGAGCGCATGCGCGTGTGGGGCGCCGGCGTCAACTACACGTTCGGTCCGGCCACAGTGGGTCTCGCGTACAGCAACTCGAACTACAAGAATCCGACGGCGAACGGTTACATCAGCACGACCGCTCCCCTTGTGACGGGTGCGACGCTCAACACCCTCAAGTTCCAGAACATCGAAGTGAACGGCAAGTACCAGATCACGCCGACGTTCTACGTGGGCGCGGAGTACGTCTACACGATCGAGAACTTCGATGCGTCGACGGGTAACCTGAAGCCGAAGATTCAAACGGTGGGCCTGATGGCTGACTACAACCTCTCGAAGCGCACGGACGTCTATATCCAGGGCGTGTACCAGAAGGTCGGCGGCGACAAGACCAACTCGGTTCTGGACGATGGCTTCGTGCTCGGTACCGACGCACCGTCGTCGACCTCGAGCCAGACTGTGGTCCGGGTTGCCCTGCGCCACCAGTTCTAAGTTTTTCGCACGACCACGCGGCATCACGTGATGCACTACGTGTGACGTGATGTCTTTTGTTGGCTCATCGGGTATCGCGAGGTACTTGATGAGCTTTTTTTTGCGCAGCACAAAACGCTGACCTTCAATCCGGCAAGCGTTTAATTCTGCTGTACGCGCTTCGCGGCCACCGTCCTCAAAGGCGCGCGGCCTGCCAAACCGGGCTCACGACGCCTCGTCGCCCGCCCATCCGCCCGCCGCGGACGCTGCAAAGCCCATCCCACCGGCCTGACAGCCGCATGCCGCCACGCGCGCAGCAATTCATGCTGTGAAGCGCCCTCAAAACGATTCGTTTCGCTTGCGCGCGATGCCGAATCAGGACATTCCGTTAATTTTGCGGTGCTTAAATTCACTCAACCCGCAACGTTCTCGCTTTGACGGGTGAAGCTGCCTACACAAACCGTATTCATTCTTCCCTTGGTCCCAGGAGTAGATTCCATGAACGACGACGAAATCAAACGAGCCGGTTTCAGCCGCCGCGACATGATGCGTGTATTGGCAGCGGGCGGCATGCTCGCCACGGGGGCCACCGGTATGCTTGCAGGCGCAACGAGCGCCTTCGCCGACACGCCGAAGAAGGGCGGCAAGATTCGGGCTGCCTACGAATCCAGTTCGACCGCGGACACGCTGGACCCGGCCAAGGGCTCGACCGGCGCCGACTACATCCGCTTCTTCATGTTCTATAGCGGCCTCGCCCAGTTCGATGCCAGCCTGACGCCGCAGCCGGCGCTGGCCGAATCGTTCACCAGCAGCGACGCAAAGGTCTGGACGCTCAAGCTGCGCAAGGGCGTGACCTTCCATGACGGCAAGGCGCTGACGCCGGCTGACGTGGTGTACTCGCTGATGCGCCACAAGAACCCGGCGACGGCGTCGAAAGTGAAGTCGGTGGCGGACCAGTTCGACGAAGTGAAGGCGAGCGGCCCGGATGAAGTGCAGGTCACCTTGAGCTCGCCGAACGCCGACCTGCCGGCGATTCTCGCCACGCCGCAACTGGTCATCATCAAGGACGGCACCACGGACTTTTCGACGGCCGTGGGCACCGGACCGTACAAGGTGAAGACGTTCAAGCCCGGTGTCAGCACGGTCGGCACGCGCAACGACAACTACTGGCGCCCGGGTAAGCCCTACCTCGACGAGGTGGAGCTGATCGGGATTGGCGACGATTCGGCGCGCGTGAATGCGCTGCTTTCCGGCGACGTCCATCTGATCAGCGCAGTCGATCCGCGTGCGACGCAGCGCGTGGCGGCGACGCCCGGCTACGCGATCAAGGAAACCAAGTCGGGTCTCTATACCGACCTCATCATGCGGCGCGACAACGCGCTCACCGGCAACCCGGACTTCGTGCAGGGCATGAAGTACCTGTTCGACCGCGAGCAGATCCGCACGGCAGTGTTCCGCTGCTATGCAGTGATCGGCAATGATCAGCCGATTCCTCCTGGCCATCGCTACTACTTCGCCGGATTGCCGCAGCGTCCGTACGATCCGGACAAGGCCAAGTTTCATCTGCAGAAAGCGGGCGCCGTGGGGCTGACGCTGCCGCCGATCTACGCGACCTCGGACGCCAACGGTTCGATCGAAATGGCCGAGATGATGCAACTGTCGGCGCAGAAGATCGGCGTCAACCTGACGGTGAACCGCGTGCCGCCCGATGGCTACTGGTCGAACCACTGGATGAAGCATCCGCTCGGCTTCGGCAGCATCAACCCGCGTCCGAGCGCCGACGTGCTGTTCACGCAGTTCTTCAAGTCGGATGCGCCGTGGAACGAATCCGGCTGGAAGAATCCGCAGTTCGACCAGTTGCTGATCTCGGCACGCTCCGAAACGGACGACGCCAAGCGCAAGCAGATGTACGCTGACATGCAGACGATCGTCAGCAACCAGGGCGGCATCGGCATTCCGTCGTTCATCAGTCTGCTCGACGGTTACGACAAGCGTCTTAAGGGCCTGGGTTCGATCCCGACCGGCGGGATGATGGGCTTCTCGTTCGCCGAAAACGTATGGTGGGACGCCTGACCTGCCTGCACCTGTCGATCTGCCAGACAGGTCACGCGTTGACCCGGCTTGCCGGTGGCGAACCCCAGGGTTCGCCACCGGCCTTTGCAATCCTCGTAGGAGGCCCGTGCGATGAACCAGACCATTGCAGCGCTGATTGTGAAGCGCATTGCGCTGACGCTGCTGATTCTGCTGATCGTGTCGATGATCATCTTCACGATTACCAACCTGCTGCCCGGCGACGCCGCGCAACAGGCGCTCGGCCAGGCGGCGACGCCGGAGACGGTCGCGGCCTTGCGGCTGCAGTTCGGCCTCGACCAGCCTGCCTACCTGCGCTATCTGCACTGGCTCGCGGGCCTCGTGCGCGGCGACTTCGGCCTCTCGCTGTCGAGCAATCTGCCGGTCAGCGAGATGATTGCCGGCCGACTGCCGAAGTCGCTGGAACTGGCTGCGATCACCACGCTCGTCTCGGTGCCGATTGCCATTTCGATGGGGATTCTCGCCGCTGTGAAGCGCGGCTCGCTGCTCGATCGCATCATCAGTCTCGGCACGCTCGCGCTGGTCGCGACGCCCGAGTTCCTGATCGCGACGTTCGCGGTGCTGGTGTTCGCGGTCAAGCTGCATTGGCTCTCGGCCCTCTCGTATGGCGGCGAGATCGACAGTTTCCATGACTTCATGCGCGCCTATGCGATGCCCGTCATCACGCTGTGCTGCGTGATCGTCGCGCAGATGGCACGTATGACGCGGGCCGCGGTGATCGAACAGCTCGGCTCTTCGTATGTGGAGATGGCGATCCTCAAGGGCGCCCGCCCGGCACGCGTGGTGCTGCTGCATGCGCTGCCCAACGCGATCGGTCCGATTGCCAATGCGGTGGCGCTGAGCCTGTCGTATCTGCTGGGCGGCGTGATCATCGTCGAGACGATTTACAACTACCCGGGTCTTGCCCGCCTGATGGTGGACGCGGTCAGCAACCGCGACATGCCGCTGGTGCAAGCCTGCACGCTGATCTTCTGCCTCGGCTATCTGATTCTGGTGCTGCTCGCGGATCTGTGCGCGATCGTTTCCAACCCGAGGCTGCGGACATGAACCTCCATCATCCGTCACCTGTCGATCCTCGCTCGCCGACGCAGGCCGACGCGGCGCTCATAAGGAGTCCTGCCATGCCCGCCCCTCATTCACCCGCACCGTCCGGGGGCGGTGGCTCTGTCCCGCCGCCGCTGGCCAAACGCGCCGCGCGCCGTCGTGTGCCTTCGCTGTCGTTGAGCGGCTGGATCGGCGCGGCCATGGTGGCGCTGGCTCTGCTGGTGGCGATTTTCGGGCCGTGGCTCGCACCGAATCCGGTGGGCGCGATCGTGACGCAGGACGTGTTCGCGCCGTTCAGCGCCCACCTGCCGCTCGGTTCCGACTACCTGGGGCGCGACATGCTGAGCCGCATCATGTACGGTACGCGCCTCACCGTGCTGCTCGCGCTGGCGGCGGCGCTGTTCGCCGCCGTGTGCGGCACCGGGCTCGGCTTGCTGGCGGCGGTCGCGGGCCGCGCGGTCGACGAGACCATGAGCCGCGTGCTCGACGCCGTGAGTTCGATTCCCACCAAGATGTTCGCGTTGATGATCGTCGCGGCGTTTGGGTCGTCGCTGACCTTGCTGGTCCTGACCGCAGGAATCAGCTACACGCCTGGCGCGTATCGCATTGCGCGTTCGCTGGCTGTGAACATCAGCGCGCTCGAATACGTGCAGGTCGCCAAGGTGCGCGGCGAGAACGCGATCTATATCTGCTGCGTGGAGATCCTGCCGAACATGATTCATCCGATGCTCGCGGATCTCGGCTTGCGTTTCGTGTTCGTGGTGTTGTTGCTGAGCAGCCTGAGCTTCCTCGGGCTCGGCGTTCAGCCGCCGTATGCGGACCTCGGTTCGCTGGTGCGGGAAAACATCGCGGGGCTGGGCGACGGTGCGCCAGTCGTGCTGATGCCGGCCATCGCCATTGCGATCCTGACGGTCGGCGTCAACCTGCTGATCGACGGGCTGCCTGGGCGCGGCAAGCGCCTGCGTTTGCGCCGTGCCGTGGAGGCTCGTTGAGATGAACAGCACACCTGCCAATCTGGTTGAAGTGCGCGGTCTGCGGGTGGTCGGCAGCAGCGAGGGCCGCCCGGAAACCACCATCGTGAACGATATCGACTTCACGGTCGCTCGTGGCGAAGTGCTCGCGCTGATCGGCGAATCCGGCTCGGGCAAAACGACCATTGCGCTCTCGCTGATGGGACATGCCCGCACCGGTTGCCGGATCGCCGGCGGTTCGATCCGTGTCGGCGAGTGCGACGTGCGGGCATTGTCGCCTGACGCACTGGCTTCGCTGCGCGGCCGCAAGGTGGCCTATATCGCGCAAAGCGCGGCGGCGGCCTTCAATCCGGCTCGCACGATTCTCGATCAGGTGATCGAAAGCGCGCTGATCCATCGGACCATGAGCAAGGCCGCGGCGCAGGCGAAAGCCGTCGAACTGTTCCGTGCGCTGGCATTGCCGGAGCCGGAGCTGATCGGCAAGCGTTATCCGCACCAGGTGTCGGGCGGGCAGTTGCAGCGGCTGCTGGCGGCAATGGCGCTGATCACGGACCCCGAGCTGGTGATTCTCGACGAGCCGACCACGGCGCTCGACGTCACTACGCAGATCGACGTGCTGCAGGCGTTCAAGCGGGTCGTGAAGGAACTCGGCACGACAGCCGTGTATGTGTCGCACGATCTGGCGGTGGTCGCGCAGATGGCCGATCGCATCGTGGTGCTGAGCGACGGCGCGATCCGCGAAGTGGGCAGCACGGCGCAGATTCTCCATGCACCGGCGCATGCCTATACACAGAGCCTGATTGCAGCAGTCATGCCGACGCCGCGCGGGGCGCGTCCCGAAACGCGCGCTGTTACGAGTGCGGAAGCGCGCCCGTTGCTGGAGGTCAAGCGTCTCGTCGCCGGTTACGGCAAGGTCGACGCCAAGGGCTTCCCGGCCGCACGCATTCTGGATGATGTGGATCTGGTGATTCATCGCGGCAAGACCGTGGGCGTGATCGGCGAATCCGGATCGGGCAAGACCACGCTGGCGAAGGTGATTGCGGGCCTGGTGCCGGTGGCGAGCGGCTCGTTGCTGCTCGATGGCGAGCCGATGCCCAAGCGTCTGAACCGGCGCACCAAGGAACAATTCCGCCGCATCCAGATCGTGTTCCAGAACGCGGACACGGCGTTGAATCCGGTGCATACCGTCGAGCGGATTCTGTCCCGCCCGCTTGCGTTCTATCACGGCATGAAGGGCGAGCGCGCGCGTCAGCGCGTCGCCGAACTGCTAGATCTGGTGCGTCTGCCTGCTGCACTCGCGACGCGCCGCTCAGGCGAACTGTCGGGCGGTCAGAAGCAGCGGATCAACCTGGCGCGTGCGCTCGCTGCCGAGCCGGATCTGATTCTCTGCGACGAGGTGACGTCCGCACTCGATACCGTGGTGGGCGCGGCGATCCTCGATCTGCTCGCCGATCTGCAACGCAAGCTCGGCGTGTCGTACCTGTTCATTACTCACGACATCGGCAAGATGCGCGCCATCAGTGACGACATCGTCGTGCTGTATTCCGGTCATCGCGTCGAGGCGGGCGACCGTGCGGCGCTGTGCGCGCCGCCGTTCCATCCGTATGCGGATCTGCTGATCTCGTCGGCGCCGGAACTGCGCACGGGCTGGCTCGATGAGGCCTCCATCCGCTGTCACAGCGAGTTGCCGCCAATCGGACCGCGTGCGGAACACTCGGAACTGTGTACGTTTCTCGGACGCTGCCCGTTGCGTGTCGATGGCTTGTGCAACACCACGGCGCCGGCGCGCCGGCAATTGTCGAATGGTGCTGAAGTACTGTGCCATCGCACGGAGGTCGATCTGACCAGCCTGCAGCAGATCCCGGCGTTGCGGGAAGGCACGGTAGTGTGAGAAAGGACGCCGTGCGTTCATGCTTGAGCCGGATGTGCGACATGGATTGGCGTTACGCATCGAATGGCAAAGTGCAGCGGGCAGCGCCGAACTAAAGGAAAAACTTCATGGGCTTGAGAATCGGTGTGGACATCGGTGGGTCGTTTGCCGACTTCGCAGTACTGAATGACGAAACGGGGGAGCTGAAAACGCTAAAGGTGTTTTCCCGGCCCGACAGCCCTGGCGCCGAGGTGTTGCGCGGCATGGAAGGTCTCGCCGAGCGCTATGGCGTCGATCCGCATGAAGTCGACTATTTCACGCATGGCACCACCGTCGGCGTCAACGCCGTCGTGCAACGCAAGGGTCTGAAGCTCGGCCTGATTACGACGCGGCACTTCGAGGACGTGCTGGATATTGCCCGTCTGAAGGGTCCCGACATGTACAACCTGATGTCGAAGCGACCCGCGCCGCTGGTGCCGCGTGAGCGCGTCTTCGGCATCGTCGGGCGGTTGACGGCGGACGGCACGGTCGAGACACCGGTGGACGAAGCCAGCGTGCTCGACGCGCTCGACAAGCTGAAGCGCGCGGGCTGCGAAGGCGTGGTGGTGTCGCTGCTGCACTCGTATCGCAATCCGGTCCATGAGCACGAGGTCAAGGCGATACTCGAGCGCGCGATGCCGGGCTTCTTCGTTTCGTGTTCGTCCGACGTATGGCCGATCATTCGCGAGTACGAGCGCACCTCGACGGCGGTGATTGGCGGGTATGTGCAGCCGAAGGTGTCGCACTATCTGTCGTCGCTGCAACATGCACTGCGCGAGACCGGAATCGCGGCGGACATGAAGGTCACCAAGTCGAACGGCGGCGTGATGAGCGCTGAGACCGGCAAGACCAACTGCGTGCAGATGATCCTCTCAGGCACCGCATCCGGCGTGATCGGCGCCGCTTACGTTGCACAACTCTGCGGGCTGCGGCACTGCATGAGCCTCGACATCGGCGGCACGACCGCGGACGTTGCGCTGATCATCGACGGCGAGCCGCAATACGCCACTGGCGAATACATCGGCGATTTCCAGATTCATATTCCCTCGGTTTCGGTGTCGTCTATCGGCGACGGCGGTGGCTCGATTGCGTGGGTGGACGACTTCGGCGTGCTCAAGGTCGGACCGGAGAGCGCCGGTTCGAACCCAGGACCCGTGTGCTACGGTCGCGGCGGCACGCGCGCCACCATCACGGACGCCTTTGCTGTGATGGGCGTGATCGGCAACGCGAGCCTCGGCTATAACTCGGTGAAGGTCGATCACGACGCGGCCTGCCGCGCCATCGACGCGCTGGCCCAACGGCTTGGCTCGGATATCTACAAGACGGCGGAAGCGATCGTCAACGTGTCGGTATCCGGCATGTATGCGGGCGTGAGCCGCATTGTGTCGCGCTTCGGGATCGATCCGCGTACTTTCTCGCTACTGCCGTTCGGCGGCGCTGGGCCGATGCTCGCGTGTTATTTCGCGCGGGCGCTCGGCATGGAGCAGGTCGTTGTTCCCACGACGCCAGGTGTGCTGAGCGCACTCGGCGGCCTGATTGCCGATACGAAGAACGATTTCGTCAAGACCACCTACTACGACCTCGAC
>Ga0153933_1000461_pt1 | contig 14766 bp, 10 predicted proteins | sample TSNJ017MetaG_FD_102275 | JGI IMG/M metagenome (GOLD analysis project Ga0153933, IMG submission 102275) | Attine ant fungus gardens microbial communities from New Jersey, USA - TSNJ017 MetaG | ecosystem: Host-associated > Fungi > Mycelium > Unclassified | place: USA: New Jersey, Wharton State...
CGGCGATGGAGGATATTTCCTGCACGCCCAATTTCTGAAATTCCACCACCCCATCAGCGGAGAACAAATCCATCTTGAGGCAGCTTTGCCGTCCGGATTCTCATTGCATCAGTAGGTTCACGGTGGGAATGAGATCAGGGGTCAACATTGAAAGCTGCGCGGCCCCGCCATTCCGAGTTTTAATGAAGTGCGTTTCATTACATTCCGACAATGGTGGTCAGGGGCACCCGCGCTACCTGGTAACCCAACCAAGGAATCGCGAACCTCAGTTCTCCCGCATCATAGACGCAATCTGAACCCGCGATGCCCGCCGCGCTGGAAGCAGAGTAGCCACCATCCCTGCAGCCACAACCGCGGCAATCGCGCCCAAAAGGGTCACCGCATCGGTGGGCGAGACGCCAAACAGCAGCGACTTCAACCAATGCCCCAGCACGATACTCAGCGCGGTCCCAATCCCAACCCCGATCAGCGTCAGCCTCAGCCCATCCGTAAGGACAAGAGTGAAGATCTGTTCGACGCTGCATCCCAGCGCCATCCGAATCGCCATTTCGCCTGAGCGCTGTGCGGTCGAGTACGCCATCACTCCATAGACTCCCACCGCCGCAATCACCAGCGCGAGTCCAGCGAAAATCAACAGCAGCAGCGCGCGGAACTGTGGCTGCGAGAAGTTCTGCGCCACATTCTCTTCCATCGTCCGAATGCGAACCACCGGCTGATCCGGATTGGTTCTGCGTACCGTTTCCCGCAGCTCCGGAATGAGCTGGCGGGGGTCGACTTCGGTTCGCATGACAACCGACATCGTTCGAACCGGCAGAACCTCATTCGCCTGGCGATACGGCACATACATTTCGGTGGGAACATCGGTCACCAGCGACTGCTTCACATTGCCGACCACACCCACCACCATCATCCAGGGAGTGGCGTTATCGGGCAGTGCTCCGATCTGCATCTTCTTTCCAAGCGGCGACTGATCTCCGAAGTACGTCTTCGCCATCGCCTGATTGATCACGACCACCGGAGGCGCCCCTTCACGATCGGAGTCTTCGATCCAGCGTCCTGCGATCAGCGGAATCTGAAGCGCCTGAAAATACTCCGAGCTGGTCACTCGATAGTTCGCGATGATGTACTCCGAAGGACTCCGCGGGGGCCTTCCCTGGATGTTGAAGTGGATCGCACTGCCCCGTCCGCTCACCGGCAGAAATGATGAGGCGGCCGCGAACTTGACGCCGGGAAGCGTGCGCAGCTGCCGCAGCGTGTTCTCGTAAAAATCCATGTTGCGATGTGCCTCGGCCGGAGCGGTGCCTGCCGGCGGTACCGGTAGATCGGCGACGAGCAGGTGATCGTCCGAGAATCCCAGGTTCACCGCAGACAGGCGGCTCAGACTTCGTACAAAAAGCCCCGCTCCCATCATCAGCAGCAGCGCCAGCGAAATCTCAGAGACTACCAGGCTATTCCGAAGCAGCCTGGTGCGTTTGCCGCTGCCGGCTCGCTCCGTCTCGTTCAACACGGTGCGCAGGTCCCTCATGCGGATATGACCCGCGGGTGCAATGCCGAAGAACACACCGGCGCAAATCGACAAGATGACGGTGAACAGCAAAACCCGAACATCGATGCGGACATCTGCGCCAGGCGGCAGCACACCCCCTGCGACATGCAGCAGCGTAGGCATCAAAAGATACGCGAGGGCAACTCCGACCACCGCGCCCGTCAGCGAAAGCACCAGCCCTTCCACGATCAGCTGTCTGATAATCGTCCAGTCCGAAGCGCCCAACGATAGACGGATGGCGATCTCCCGCTGCCGCGCCGTGGCGCGTGTCAGCATCAGGTTGGCGATATTGCCCGTTGCGATCAGAAGCACAAAGATCACCGCGCCCATCAGCATGGTCAGCGCGGGCTTTATCTCGCTCACCAGCTGCGCCTGCATCGGATTTACCACTGCATCGATTGCAATATTGTCTGTCGAATCCTGCGCATATAGCCGCTTGGCAATGGCGCTCATTTCGGTACGCGCCTGACTTAACGAAACCCCGGGCTTCAGCCGGGCAATCGCGTTGATGCCAGGATGCCAGGAGCGGTCGTCCGGCAGGGTGCTCGCCCACGGCCCCATGGCAACGACGAAGTCCGGCGTCTGCTGCAACAATTCGAAGCCCCGCGGAAGAACCCCGATCACGGCGTAGGTTTGACGATCGAGGGTGATGGTTTTCCCGATGACATTGTCCGCCCCGTCAAACCTCCGCTGCCACAACCCATAGCCCAGCAGCGCCACGGCAGGAGATGCAGGCTGATCGTCCACGGTTCTGATCGGCCTGCCAGCAACCGTGTTGACTCCAAGCATGTGCAGCATGTTCCCGCTGATCATCTGCCCGGGAATCTGCTCCGGCTGGCCGGCCCCGGTCAGTGCCATCGTGGTTATGCGAGTCGCTCCGAACTCCTCGAACGAGGTGCTCTGCGCCCTCCAGTCCCTGTAGTTCAGCCACGAGGCGGTAAGCATGGGAAAACTCGTTGCTCGCTCCGAGACGATCACCAGGCGATCCGGATCGGGAAACGGAAGCGGTCGCAAGAGCACGCTGTAGAACACGCTGAAGATTGCCGTGTTGCATCCGATGCCCAGCGCCAGGGTAGCCACGGCGACAAATGCGAAGACCTTGGCTTTGCGCAGCTGACGCAACGAAAATTGCAGATCTTGTACCAGGCTCAAGGTGCTCCGCCGCGCTCAAATGAGGACTATGGAGATGAATCCTCTGCTCTCTCGAAGCAAGTATCTTACAAGGAGCTCGCGCGGTGTTGGCATTCTTTGCGACAAACTACGGCAGAGGAAGCAGGCTCCATGAGAGTAGCAGATAAGCGGGCAGCACCGAGCGAGGCTGTACAGATGATGGTTCCAAATCTGGGTGAAACGAAGGGCGTAACCCACCCTGAAATTGCTTGATAGGATAGGCTTCTTATTGAAACTGGATTTGATTGTCATCGTGGTGCCATACAAGCTTAAGTTCTTTGCTTTGTATGGCGGGGACGACGGGGCTCGAACCCGCGACCTCTGCCGTGACAGCTAATCCGTAACTCGTAACTTGTTGATACTAGGCGTAGCGGATGGCTACCTGAGCGCCCTGAGACACCCAAAGGAACGGTTATTGGCCCCTTATCGGACCCGTGACCTTTGCCCTCTAAACCTTTGCCCTATTCCGGATTTTTCGAGCAAATTTGGGCCATTTTTGCGGCCGATCTCGACCGATTCCTCTGCCGCATGACGGCAGAGGTCGTGGGTCCAGATGATACCGGAATCACGAATCGTTCCCTGTGGGGGAACATTTCATGCAGGCAATAGTATCCAATTATGATACTGTGTTCTTGGTTCGTTCCCTGTGGGGGAACAATATGAGCACAGAATACAATCCGAAGACTGCCGGACCCGGATCGAAAACTCTGGGACCAAGATCGTCTGCGCTATGGGTGGAACTCAACGAACGCGGCAAGACCACGTTCACTCTCCAGGATGTCGAGGAGATAACCGGACTGCGCGGCTCATCGGCGAGGACCTTGATCCACAAGGCGGAGCGGCGGGGACTTGTCACCCGGCTTCGCTCCGCTCTCTACACGCTCGTTCCCTTCGAGATGGGCCGGGCGACGGAGTATGTCGGCGATCCCTATGTCATCGCTCGCGAGATGTGCGAGGGACGCCCCTACTTCCTCTCGTACGCCTCGGCGATGGAGCTGCACCGTATGGTCACGCAACCGCAGTTCACGATCTATGTCAGCTCGACGATGCGGACGCCGCCGCGCTCCGTGCAGGGACACGAGTACCGTTTCGTCACGGTCAAGCCGGGTGATTTCTTCGGCCTGATGCAGGTGTGGGTGACGAAGCAGCAATCCGTCATGGTCAGCGACAAGGAACGGACCATCCTCGATGCCCTACGTCAACCTCAACACGCGGGCGGCATCCCGGAGGTGGCGAAGGCTCTCTGGATGAGCCGCGATGAGATCAAGATTCCGAAACTTCTCGACTACGTGCAGCACTTTTCGAGCGGTGCTCTCAGACGACGGCTCGGGTTCCTGCTCGAACTATACGGGATGGCCTCGCCGGACCAGCTCGAATCATTGCGCTCGCACCTGACCTCGACCTATGACCGCCTCGATCCAACGCTCCCGAAGTCGGGTTCCTTTCAGGCACGCTGGCGTCTGCAACTCAATATCGGTATCGACGAACTGGAGGCGATTCCGCACACATGATTCCGCAGCGCAACATCTCGCTTCTCGCCAACCGTCTGTACAAGGAACATGGTGGCCGCCGTATCCCCGAAGCCGTGCTGGAGCGGGACTACTGCCTGGCGTGGTTTCTGGTGGGCCTGAGCCAAAGCAAGCTCCGCGACCTGCTCATCTTTAAAGGCGGCACTGCGCTCAAACGCTGCCACTTCGGTGACTATCGCTTTTCCGAAGACCTGGACTTCACGCTCGCAAGAAGAGTGGAGTTTGCGGAGATCCGTGCAGGGCTGGAAGAGGTCTATGAGTTGGTGGCCCAAGCCTCCGGCATACGCTTCACCTTCGAGGCCGAAGACCGCCAGACGCACGTCAACAGCTACACCTTCTATCTCCGGTATCAAGGACCGCTCCCGACATCGAACACGGTCAAGGTAGACATCACGGTCGCGGAGATTCTGGTTTTTCCGGTAGAGCAGCTTCCGGTCCTACGCACCTATCTAGAGTTTCAGGACGTACCGGAAGATCGCGCAATCTCCGTGTATAGCCTGAACGAAATCGCCACCGAAAAGATCGTGGCTCTTCAGGACAAGGCTCGCAACGAGCCGCGCGACCTCTACGATCTGTGGTTCTTGACCTCTCATGCGGGTGTCGACATCGGCCCCCTCACCGGAGCCGTCACAGAAAAAATACGCTTTCGGGAGAAAGACCCCACAGGCATCGAAGACCGCATCCTCGCAAAAGAAGCTCGTCTGAATGCGCTGTGGAACGGCCGTCTCGGGCATCAGATGGAAGCGTTGCCTCAGTATGATGAGGTCTTCCGCACGGTGCGCCGCGAGCTCCGTCAGGCAGGCTTCCCCAAGTAGAACGGCTATTCAGAGTGGAGTTGAGATAAGCATGAATTCTGCAGGCATATCGGGCAGGTGCGCGACAGCCGAAACACAATCATCTGCGTTATCTTGTCCCTATACCCAATTGCTCTGATTCAGCAAAGGAACAATGCCGATCGCAAAGACCATCGCAGTCCCTGAGTGGGTTGACAGCGGCTCCCACCTGACCGATGGACTCGACCTACTCGGACTCCGGCTTCCGGTCCAGACGATTGGCGGCTCGCTTCTGGATGGGGTCACCACCGTAACCCCGTCTGTTCGCTATATCGCCATCAGAGCGTGGCTCATTTACCGCTACGGCGAGAGCTACTTTCCAGATAGTTGGCGACAATTCACGGATTTCTCCTCGTATGCCGAGTGCGCTCTGGTACTCGGCAACCTGATCGAGAATCGGTCTATGAATGGTCTAATCGGCGCGGATGAGGGGATCATTCGCCTGGACTCTCAGGCATCTCACATCGGAATTTCCTCACTTGTTAAGACGCCCGCCGCCACGGTATATGCAGGCCCGTCCGAGCAGTTGCATGTGTCTTGGTCCCGTGGTGAAAAGGTGCCTGGGATATCCGCGGAACGGGGTAGACCACTTGCCCTGGCCGTCGATAATGTCCTGTCGGGAATTCCTTTCGTGAAGCGGCTGTTCGACCCAAATCGCCCTGACAAAGCTAGCCGAGAGGAACTGGCAGAACTCGGCAGAGTCGCAAGGATTGACCAAATACCCGATTTGGAGCGGGAGGCCCTTATCGCAGCGCTTCTTCCGGTGATTCCGCTGTCGAAGATAGAGCGCACTCGAATAGCCACGTATGCGGCCTTGCTGACGCTTGCGAAAGACAAAGGCGCTCCGCCAACTGAAAAGGATCTCTTCACTGCGGCGTGTTCATTGTCGCGATTTGGTGATCCTCTGCTTGATCCTGCCGCCGATGGATGGCTTATGTACTGCGTACGGGATGCGATGGCCGTATCTCAGGAAGCAGTTCTGGCTGCGGTGATGAACGAAATCACCGCTGGTTCCGAGGATGGCCGATCCGGGGTGGAACGCCACTTGGTTATCTCGGAATTGCTGGAACGCGTCGAAGAGCACGACGCACCCTTGCGCGACCTTCGGTTGATTGAGGCCAACGAGTCAGTGGCCGACCTGACCTTCCGTCAGCTCGTTGCTCGTGTTGAGGCACAGGTGAGCGTAGGCCAGCAAGAGGAGCATGGAATCAGCCGGTGGAGTTCGGGGCTGAATGAGCCGAATATCTACAATCTAGCCTTGGCTTCCGGGCCTGGTGCGCTGTCTCTTGCGGTCGTGGCCTGGATTGTTGCGGCCATACGAGTCGGTACGGGAGTGAGAGAAAACTTACTGGACTTCGGAAATCTCTCATATCAGGGGTGGCGTCGCTTGGGTTTGCGCGAGGTGATTCTGCCAGAACTAGAGCGTCTCCTACGGGAAGACCCACCGGTTAGAAACGTCGCCGCTGAGCTGGCGTACCGAGTCGTTCAGCAGCACCTCCAGATTGCGTGGTCACGTCTTCAAGTTGATCTGAGCCGAGACGTGGCATTGATCACCTCGGAAGAAAACAAATGGTTCTCTCGGGGAAAGTCTTATCGGGCTGGCCGCACAGCTTCCCGGCTGCAACAGGCACTAGGCTGGATGACTCAACTCAAACTGATTGATGCAAGTGGTGCGACTGCTGACGGAGACCTCGTTCTGAATGATGCGCTGCAGGTCTTGTCAAAGGCGGCGGGCCTATGAAGCCAAGGCTGTTCTGTCGCGAACGCACGTTTCATAAGGCGCTTCTACTAACGTACTCGTTCGACCCCATTTTCTTTGAACAAGTTGTTCTCCACGACCTTTGGGCAGGCCGTGCCAGTGACATTCTCGTTCTCGGCGACAGAGATCAGGTCAGTTCATCTGTCGCGTCTGCTGCTGAGCGGCTTTGGTACCTCGGCAAGAGGTATTTGTTGGCCGGCGCCGCACATTCCGGGTCATTTCATCCGAAAGTGTTACTGCGACTTGGCCAAACCGACGGCGCGGTGATGATTGGCAGCGGCAATCTCACAAGCTGCGGCTGGGGAGGCAACAAAGAGCTCGGCTGTGCCTGGATGTTTGGGCCGAATCATGGGGACAAAGGCGCATGGTTACCAGGATTTCTCGACGAGGTCACCAACTGGTGCGCCAGCGATCTGGAGAGAGCAGCAGTCCTGCGAATGAAAGACGTTCCCTGGCTTGCGGTGAGTGGTGTGGACGTGCTCTCGCCCCCACCTTTGCTTTACAGCACCGGAAACCTCGCGCTGGCTCCCGCTCTCGCCCAGCGATGGGCAGGAAGACAATTCTCTGAAGTGCGAATTCTGACAGGCTCCACGGATGAAAGCGGCGCGTTCTTGCGCTGGGCTCACCGGACTTTTGGAGTAGAGCGGGCAGTCGTGGCCCTCACCCCGCCTCAAGCAAGCTTTTCTTTGGAAAAGCTGGCCGATTTGCCTCTTGAACTGAGGCTAATCCCTGTCGCGGCTTCAACGCCTTTGCACGCAAAGTTTTACTTTTTTGATGGCCCTGAAGGCACAGCGGCGTTAATGGGATCGCCGAACTGTTCTGCCGCAGCGTGGCTTCTACCGCCAGAACACGGTGGGAATATAGAAACCGCTGTCGTATATGACACGCCTCTAGCTGACGAATTCCGTGAGTTGCTTACGATATTTGAATCACCGTCTTTTAGCCCAAAGGACGTGCTGACGGCAATGAATCCTGGCGCGCCAGAAATTAGCTCTGGAAGCTCCCCGTATAACCTTAACGGATTACGCTGGGATGCTTCCTCTCGCTGTGTCATGGCGTTCATCACTCCACGTCCCGGGGATGGAACCAACGTGCTCTTAGTCCGGGGCGGGACGGTACGGCCTATGCAGTCGGGCGTTAGCGATACAAACGAGTGCTGGTTCTGCGAAGTTCCCGAAGGGATAGATTTCACCGGGGCCGCATTTGCTTCGATTCGTCTGGAACGTGACGGACAAGAGTGGCTCACGAGCGCTCGGTGGATTGATCATCTTGCGGAGCTACGTCATTCGACACAGACCGCGAGGTTTCTGGAGCCCATCAGGGGCCTTGAAGACAGTACCTCCGTTGCCGAACAACGACGGATACTTGAGGATCTTCATCAGGTTGCTCAGGCGCTATTCAGCGATTCATCGACGTTTCGGGATTCCGGCTTCAGCGTTGTGCCCGAGACCCTGCCTGATTCCGAGGTAGCTGCACCCGCCGTAGATCCCGCCACCCTAATTAGACATCTTTTAGAGACGCCTGAATCTGCAGTCCGCCTTGGCAATATGACTACCGGAACCTTATCGCTTACGGGAATTCTGCGCCTGTTGTTCGATGCGGAAAGTGCTATCACCGCTGCCGAATCAGCAGTTGACGATGAGAACCTAGACGAGGGTCAAGTGACCGGCTCGAATTCAGCGCCACTACCGGACGAGAAACCGAGGCAGCCCATATCGGTGGATGCCAAGCTGCAATTGCGCTTGGCGGTTCAGATTGCAGCGTTTCTTGAAAAGCTATCGAAGCCAGCGTTTGCAGAGACTTGCACTGCAACGCAGCTAGTTCAGGCTGTCTGCTTCCCGCTGTCCGTTGCACTTCTCGGCCGTGTTCGCGGGTGGGTGACTACAGAGTCCGCAGAGCAGTGGGGCCTGAGAATCGTTTCACTTCTGTTTCGGGGCAATACCAGCAGCGCACCGGGGTTACTCAGGGCGGTTGAAACGCGTTACGTCGATGACGGGAGGGGCGGTATCTTCCGCGAAATTGTAGGCGATGGAACCCTCTGGATGGTGCTCGTCGCAACTCTGGGAAATTCAACGTGGCAAGGAATCGGGACAATCCTGGATAAAGCACTCGCAATCCGTGAAGTCTTCAGGGCTCCCGAACTCATTTCATCCGCCCAAGTATCGCGGTTAGCCGGACTGTTGAAGCAACTAAGAATTGACGACGCACGGTCCTACCTTGCTGTCGTCGCGCCGGAAACCTCCAAGCTCTTAGACTGCATAGAGCGTGAAATCCGGCCAGTATGGGAGCCGGAAGCGCGGGCTCAAATGGAGCGATCCATCACGCATCATGTTGGTGACTGGCTCTGGCGTGCAAATGTTGGGTGGGCGATATGTCTGGCAGATGCTTCGGGCCGGGATACCCTGCGGGTGCGATTGAGAGGCGCAGAGACGAAGGTTGGGGCCGGATTCTATCTCAATGTTTCCGAACTGGCGCCCCGGGATCATCGGCTATCAGAACTTCTCATTGAGCTCCGCAAATTGCTCGTGGACTCGGTAGCTTAGCGCGCTGTGTTGTGCAATCTTTTGGGTGACGCTAGTTGGTTGCGGCCGCTCAACCAACCGCTCGTTTTCGCATACTGTCCAATTCAGACTTTGGCACAGAAACAGACGGTTTGCGCTTGGGTCTTGGAATGATCGGGTGCTGTCGCGTCTTCCCGCTACCTGCATCGCTTTGGCTCAATCCGATCCGCAGCCCTTCGGCAAAAGCAGAGGCAAACTCAGCATCAGTCACTCGATAAACAAAGACCGTTTCCAGTGGGGTGATGTCGTTGATGTGTACAGTTTGGACAGGCTGTCATTTGACGGCCCGCTCCCGAATCCGAGCCATGCGATTTACTGCTTGCTCAAAGTACGCAGGGTCAAGTTCGATCCCAAGGTACTCCCGATTGCAAAGCAACGCCGTGGCACAGGTGCTGCCGCTGCCCGCGAACGGGTCAAGTACGAGCTCCCCCGGCAAAGTAAAGCTGCGAATCAGTGGAGCCAGAGCTGCGATGGGCTTCTGCGTCGGATGCAGCTTATTGCCGCTGTACGGCATATCGATAACATCTGCGATGGGCCGAGCTGGCAAAGGCGGTCTTCCCTTAGCCAGCAGGTATGCCTGCTCGTGCTGATAGCTGAGAAAGCCCGTCTTGGAGGAATAGGTCTTCCGAAAGACAAGATGACCTACTGGACGAAAGCCTGCATCTTTCCACGCAGCAAAGAACGCATCGACCTTAGTCCAGCCGTAGAACATGATGGCGACTCGATCCTGCTTCAACACCCGGTAGGCTTCGCGCATGGCAGGCCGGAGCCAGTCGGTATTGGCGTCGTTCTGTATAGAGCGGCCATTCCGGTCACGGTAATTCACCAGATAAGGCGGATCAGTGAGAATGAAGTCGATGCTGTTCGTAGGCATCTGGCGCATCTTCTCGATGCAGTTGCCATTAAGGATTGTGTTGACGGGAAGCTGCTGCTGGATGGTATTCGCGTTCATGGAAGTCACTCCGTTTGTGTGGTCTCCCGACGGGTCGGGGCACACTGCGCGAAGCGACGAGAGTGGGTCAGGCTTCCAAGGCCAAGGGACGCTTTTGGGGAGGGACCTGAAGAAAGTCTTCCGCGTTTGTTACGGAAGAGTTTGTTTGGTGAGGAACCGGAAAAGCAGAGGCCCGCCGTGCCGCAGGACGACGGTAAAACCCCGAACGCGTGCCCGACTAAGAGGAGAACGCAGACAGGAGGTACGCTGAATACGTATGCCGCCTGGCATCCTTTCAAACATGCCATTTCGCTCGCCAATGGCCATAGGAAGCGCTGATAGTCGGAGACTGTCTTGATGAGTTCTCAAGCCGAGGTAGGATCAGATTCGCACCCCCGCCGCCGGCGGCCCTCCCCAGCATTACGATCGCGAGTTTCATTTCTTCTGTTCAGGGTTGGGATGTCTCGACCCGGAAGCGTCATATACATCACCCCACTTCGCCAGTTGATCGAGCAGCTCGTAGGTGGCAGCCTTTATAGGCTCGGCCAAGTCATACTCAACATGGAGAATATGACTGCTCAAATCATTTCTCACAATCAACCCAGCGGATTGAAGCTTCTTGAGGTTCTCTGCCAATACTTTTTTGGATGCTGAAGGGATCAGGCGGCCGAGTTGACCAAGTCGGGTGGGTCCCTCCCGCATGACGCACAGAATCTCTATCCTCCATTTCCCCCGAAGGAGGCAAATCGCTATTTCTGCCGCACAAGAATACTCAACAGTTTTGTCTCGCATTACAGAATTTTTCCCAGTGATCGTGTTCTCTTTGATTTGCGTCCGAGCTTGTCGCTACCTGCAGGATGGGGGCTAGCGTATCTTACGTCCCGACTCCGTTTCTGAGATTCGCTGGGTTGAGCGATTGCGCGACTTCAGCGCGTCCTCAATAGCGAATTGGCCCCTCGTTTTTGAGTCATTACTAGACGGCCCGAGGGGATCGTAGAATTGTTTTTCGTTGAAGATGGCATTTGTGAATGCGAAGCAGACGCCTTCACAGAGGCCGCAAGAGCGCCAAACTCCTCTTTTCCATGTGCTGTGCCCGCAATTCCGTCTCCTTAAGGCGCTTCTGAAAGGAGTACGCACTAGCTTCTGTTCTCGTGAAGGATGGCTTTGTGGCCAAAATAACTAACGAGGTACAGGGATGCTCCAAGTGATATGACATCTTTGAAGAGGAAGAGTCCCAAAAAGCTCATGTATCTCATGCCGTGAATCCCGGCAACGGCGATAATCGTGCCCGGAGTCGTTAAGAACATCGTGCTGGTTGTAAAGAACATGAGTGTTGCTATCAGCCCGCCGATCACGCCGGCTAAAGGCCTGAAGTAGCCGACAGTAAATAATATCGCTGCCGTGATCTCGGTAAGCCCGATGATGTCCGAGCCGATGTAGGGTCCGAATAGCTTAAAGTGCCACCAGATCAGTGGGCTGTTAGAAACCAATGGGACTATACCTTCGGCTCCAGGAGCCGTCATCTTGTACGATCCAGCCCACAGAAGCATCACAATCATACCGATGCTGACAATCCGGAATGCAAGATGACGATCGCCTATCCAGGCAGCCAATCTGGTTAAATTGCTTCTGGCTTGCTTTGAGAGGTCGGCAGGAACCAAATCCTGCTTGTTCGAATTCGTTGTTTGTGTTGATGGGCTATCACTCATTGTTATTTCTCCTTACTAAAGGTTGATGTGGCTACGCATGGTGCAGACAGTGCTCCACCAATGTGACGGCATGACACAATGCTGCAGTTACGACCCGTAATCGGGAATCGGATTTGGATCGAGAAACTCCGCGATCGTGTCAAGAAGACGGTGGATGGACATGCCCTTGTCGATGCATCGTGCAAATAGGGCACAATCTTCACACGAAAGAGTCTCAAGGCATCCCGTGAGCAACACGATTGGGAATCTGGCTCCTAATGCCCGTAGGCGCAGAAATAGGTCTCGGCCATTTGATCCTGGCATATGAAAATCTATAATCGCGAGATCGAACGTTGAGAGATCACAATCCAGAACCGCGAGCGGAGAATGACAGACAACGACTGAGTAACCGTGCTCCCTCAATATCTCTGCACGCATCACCGTTCCTATAACCTCGTCATCTACGCATAGAATGCTGTGCCGGCGAAATCGTTCAGGTAAAACAGGGGTCGTTTCCATATCGGAGCGAGCAGCATTGTTACGAATTTGGCTCGAAACATTCGCCAGTGTTCCCAAATGACGCCGGTCGAGATTGTCGTTAACTGACATGCCTATTTCCCGTTCCCTCTTCTGAATCGAGTTTGCGAGGAGTCTGCGACGGCGCTAAAACCGGCCGCGCAACGTCGCTTGCGGAAGTAATCATGAGCGCGCGATGATAGTTAGCCGCGAAGTGCTTGATGTTCCGCGTCGCGGAAAGCCGTCGCTTCGCTCGGTGCAGGCGAGTCTTGGCGGCCGCTCTAGTGATCTTCAATGCCTGGCTAATCTCTTCTATGGAGGCCTCTTTTTCTATCCGCATGCGAAGAGGTTCTTGAAGATGAGGACTGAGGTTGCGAATAAGGCTCTTGACCTTGGCTAAACGCTGTTGCAAATGGCAAACCTGCTCAGGATTCAAGGAAGGATCCTGGAATTGAAGAGAGAATGTCTCGGCATCCGTCTGCGGGTCAAACAATATTTCAGATCGAACGCGCCGTTTGCGAAGTATCGACAGCGCGGAGTTGATGGCGATCCGGGTCAGCCACGAATAGATGGTAGATCTTCCCTCAAAGGTACGAATCGCCAGATGCGCGCGCAGGAACGTATCTTGAAGAGCATCTTCCGCGTCGTCGGGAATCTTGACAATGGAAAGGATGGTCTTATAAAGGCGGCGTGAATACGTTGCATGAAGTTCTACGAAAGCGGCGGACGATCCCGCCTGCGCTGCCATCGCGATTTCGCAATCCCGCGCAATTTTGCGCTCTGCGGTGTTGACCTTCGGAAGAGCAACTTGATGGGCACTCACTTTGGACTCCTGAGATTCATCTTTCTCCGCAGAGACAAGAAGCATTCATCTATGACGCGTTTGGTCCATCTCGTCGCGATCGATTGTTTTCAACTAGAGATGCTAGCGACCGATACGCAAGGGATATTGCCCGCCGTTGGAGCATCGGTCACACGTCATTCAGGTCTGGATTGAGGGCGGCGACGAAAACAGCGGAATGAGGCCCTCAACCAATGTCGGGTGCGTGAGCACGGCATCGCGCAATGCTGTGTACGGAAGCCCAGCAATCATTGCAATCTGGACGGAGGACATGATCTCTGCAGCTCCGACGCCGAGTGCTGTGAAGCCGAGAATGCGATCGCTGCCAAATTCAACCAACGCCTTCACAAACCCTCGCGTTTCTGAGAGGGTGCGGGCCCGCAGGTTTGATTCCATTGGCGCCTTGAACAAACGATATTGAACGCCTCGCATCCTGGCTTCAGTTTCATTGAGTCCAATACGAGCCAATTCGGGGTCGGTGAAGAGGCAATAAGGAACCTGCCTGCCGGTCGTTGCATGATTGACCCTGTTGAGGTTGTCGTGCACGACTCGGAAGTCGTCGACACTGATATGCGTGAACTGCGGACTGCCAGCAACCTCTCCAATCGCCCAAACGCCGGGCGCGGTGGTCTGCAGTCTTTCGTTGACCTTGATGTACCCGCGATCGTCCAGTTCCACGCCGGCCAAGTCGAGGCCAAGCGCCTCAGTATTCGGGGTGCGACCTGCAGCCACAAGCAGGTGGCTGCCCTTGATGGTTTTCTCGACTCCATTTTGCTCGATGACGATGCTTACTGCGTCTCCCGATTTACCCGAAACCTGATGAATCCGGCTCCTCAAAAGAACGTCGATACCTTCATCCTCAAAAAGAGCACGAAGACCTTCACTGACATCCTCATCTTCCGCAGGCATCAACCGCTCTCTGCGGCCGATCACTGAAACCGCAGCACCAAATCTCCGCATCGCCTGCGCTAACTCAACGCCGACGTAGCCGCTGCCTATGACAAGCAAGTGCTCGGGAACTTCGTCGAGTTCCAGTGCTTCGATATGGGTGAGCGGTTGTGCATATCGGAGGCCGGGAATTGTGTCGAGCGCGGCTCGCGTGCCGGTACTAACAACTACATTCGTTCCGCGCAGTTGACGGATACCCCCGTCTGCCAGAGCGACCTCGACAGTTCTTGGAGCCACAAATCGCCCGGTTCCTAGAATGAATTCCGCGCCTGTTTTCGCGTAGTTGTCGAGATACACGTCATTCAAACCGTGTACCATCGCGCGCTTGCGTTCACGCACACCTGACATGTCAATGGAAAAGCCATTGTGTGAAATGCCGAACTCTTTGCTCCTACGAAAGAGTGACGCCACCTTGGCGCTGTGGATGATGTTCTTGCTGGGCAG
>Ga0153933_1000462_pt1 | contig 14732 bp, 19 predicted proteins | sample TSNJ017MetaG_FD_102275 | JGI IMG/M metagenome (GOLD analysis project Ga0153933, IMG submission 102275) | Attine ant fungus gardens microbial communities from New Jersey, USA - TSNJ017 MetaG | ecosystem: Host-associated > Fungi > Mycelium > Unclassified | place: USA: New Jersey, Wharton State...
AGACCATCAGATAGGGGTCGCGGGTCAGGCCGAGGCCTGCGACATAGAACAGCGTGGCGAGGCGCTGGTCGGGCACCTGCACATTGACGTGTTCGAGATGGATGGCGTTGCCGAGATCTTCTGCGGCGCGGTCGAATTGCTGTTGCATGGACGCGGCTCTCCGGGGGAGGTGCCGCGCATGATAGTGGAATGCCGTCGCCGATCCAGCGATCGGGCCATGATTGTTTCGCAGGGCGCTACCCCCCGTAGCTCTGCACCAGGCTGCCGGCGACCGGGACGAGACCGGCCAGTGAGTGGGCTTGTTCAGGCAGCGCTCTTCCGGCTGGGCCGGATCAGCACTTCCGCTGAAATGCCGAGGCGTTCATGCAGTCGGCGGATCATCCCGACCGAAAGTCCACGCTTTCTGTTCAACACTTCCGCGATCCGCGTGCGCGTGCCGATGATGTCTTCCAGGTCCCGCCGCGTCAGCCCCTGCTGCTCCATCCGGAACTTGATCGCCTCGACGGGATCCGGCGGGTCCATCGGGTAGTGCTGCGTCTCATAGGCATCCACGAGGGTCGCAAGCACATCCAGCCTGTCGCCGTCGCGCGAACCTGCTTTCGCACCCCAGAGGCGCTCGATTTCCTTGAGCGCGGCCTCGTGATCCTGCTTCGTCCGGATTGGTTTGACCTCAACTGCCATGCCGCACTTCCTTCACGTCGATCTTGTCGTAGTCCTTATGCGTGCCGATCCATTTGATCCACACGATGCCCTTTTCGAAGTCGGCGGCGACGACCAGTCGGTAGTCATTTTCCTTGATATTGAAAACAATCCGGTCAGCGGAAACGATGCTCGCCGTTGCATAGCTGCGCCGCACATCGGCAGTGCTCGTCCAGCGAGCCTTCTTGACTTCATCGAACCACGCATCCAGAGCGGCCTTCAGCGCAGCGTGGTCCTTGTGGCGCCGACGCCCGTCGACAAACTCCCGCAGGGTACGTCGAGCGATCACACGCATGTTTGAAAGCTATCATGCGCCCAATTTGGGCGCAAGGTGGGCGCTACCCCCCGTAGCTCTGCACCAGGCTGCCGGCGACCAGCGACCAGCCGTCGACCAGCACGAAGAAGATCAGCTTGAACGGCAGCGACACCGTGACCGGGGGCAGCATCATCATGCCCATCGACATCAGGACCGAGGCGACCACGAGGTCGATGATCAGGAACGGCAAGAACAGCAGGAAGCCGATCTCGAAGGCGCGCTTCAGTTCCGAGATCATGAAGGCCGGCACCAGGATGCGCAGCGACATCTCCTCAGGCGTCGCGGGTGACGGCTCGCCGGACAGGTCCATGAACAGCTTCAAATCCTTCTCCCGCACGTTCTTCTGCATGAAGATCCGCAAGGGGCCGGACGCGCGCTGCAAGGCCTCCTCGACGCCGATCTGGTTGGCGACCAGGGGCTTGATGCCGTCGTCATAGGATTTCTGCAGCACCGGCCCCATCACGAATGCGGTGAGGAACATCGCGAGCGCGATCATCACCGAGTTCGGCGGCGCGGTCGCGGTGCCGAGCGCGGTGCGCAGCAACGACAGCACGACCACGATGCGCGTGAACGACGTCATCATGATCAGGATCGACGGCGCGATCGACAGCACCGTGAGCAGCGCGATCAGCTGGATCGCACGCTCGGTGACGCCGCCATTGGCGCCGCCGCCGACATTGATGCTGATGTCCTGCGCCATCGCGGGGTGAGCGAACACCCCGGCGGCAATCAGGACAGCGATGAAAAATACTCTACGCGGAAATGCCCCGGACCTCACGAAGGCGTCTTCGGGCGGCCGAGCAGGGAGGCCATCTCGTCTTCGAGATTCTCGAATCCGGTCTTCTGCGGCGCGGCGGCCGCGGCCGGCGCCTCGCTGCGGCTGGCGCGGATCGCGGGAGCTTCAGGCGCAACCGGCGGCGCAACGGTGTCGCTGTTGGCGGTGGGACGGCGCAGCGCGGCCTCGAGCCGCTGGGCCATCTCGGCGAGATTGGCATCGGCATTCGATGCGGCGGGCGGAGCCGGAGGCGGCGCAGGCGTCGCAATCGGCGGCGGAGCAGGCGGCGGCGGCGGCACCACGGCGCGCTCGGCGGCGGGGGCACGCAGCGGCGGCGGCGCCTTCGGCGGCTCGGCGGCGCGCGGCGGCCGCGGGATCGCAGGTTCACGCGGGAGCGCAGGCTCCGAGCGCGGCAGCCGCGGCGGCATCGGATCGGGGCGCGCATTGATCGGCTCGGGTGCGAAACCCGCAAGCGGATCGCTGCGGCGCTCGGCGGCGGCCGGCGCCGGGCGGCGGATCTCGTCGGCAAAGGCGGGGCGCGCCGGACGGATCGGCGGCTCCGGCAGTTGCGGCTCGGAATGATCGAAAGCGCCTTCGCTTTCGTTGAAGGCGGCGTCGGGCAGCGGGGCGACGCGCGGCGGCGCCGCGTCGGGAGCGATTGCCGGCCGGGTCGACATCTGGTCGCGGCCGGGCGTCGCACGCACGATGTTCGGCTCGACCACGATGTCGCTGGGGCCGCCGATCATCAGGAGATGTTCGACATTGTCGCGGCGGACCAGCACCAGCCGCCGGCGGCCGTCAACGGCGGTGGCGTCGATCACCGCCAGCCGCGGCATCCGTCCGCGATTGGCGTTGGCGCCCAGGCGATTCGCGCCGAAGCGACGGACGAGCAATGCGACGACACCGATCAACGCAAGCACCGCCAGCAACGCGAAGACGACTGTCACGATCTGCATATTAGAGTCCCCGGCCATTGTGGCCTTCCTCAGCTTCCGCCTTCAGCGAGCGCGGACTGACAGTGCGAATTGTGCAGCGAATCGCGCCCGAGATTCGCCTTATTCCTTAATTCCCCACGGCTTGTCGCCGAGTGTTCTATTAATAGACCAAGAATCGCTTGTCCCAAAACGACTTCTCAGCGTCCCACGCTGTCCCGGCCAGTGCTGGTTAACGCAGCTATCGTGGCGAAAATGCGCTCACAAGCCGTGATTGCAGCGTTCTCCACGGCCCGTTTTCAAATCTTAACCCGCCGTTAACCATACACCGGGCAAATTCTGCCTACCTCGAAAGACCCAACCCGTTGTCCAAGAGGTTAACGGAGCCACGACAATGGCCATCAACGATATGCCGATTCTGTCGGCGTTGCGTACCAAGATGCAGTGGCATCAGGAGCGCCAGCGCGTGCTCTCCGAGAACATCGCCAATTCCGACACGCCGAACTTCCAGCCGCGCGACCTGGTCGAGCCGAAATTCGACAAGACGGGCTCGGCCGCCGGCGGCGGCTTCGGCACGCTGGCGATGACGCAGACCAGTGCCACCCATATGACGGCGTCCGGCGCGCCCGACAAATTCGACAACGACCACGGCAAGAGCGGCTTCGAGACCCGTCCGGCCGGCAATGCGGTCAATCTCGAAGACCAGATGATGAAAGTGTCGGACAACCAGATGGATTATGCGGCCGTCACCGCGCTCTACGGCAAGAGCCTGCATCTCCTGAAGACGGCGATCGGCAAGGGCTAGAGCATGATCCGGAAAAGCGTGAGCGGTCTTCCGAACAGAGCGTGCTCGAGCGAAATTTGACAGCGGCAGGAGGATACCATGGCAGATGAAGTCAGCGATTTCGCCCGCTCAATGAGCATTGCGACATCCGGCCTGCGTGCGCAGGCGGGCCGGATCCGGGTGATCTCGGAAAATATCGCCAACGCCGATTCGACCGCGCAGACCGCGGGCGGCGATCCCTATCGTCGCAAGGTGCCGACCTTCTCCTCGGCGCTCGACCGCTCGCTCGACGCCCAGGTGGTGTCGCTCGGCCGGGTCCGCACCGACCAGTCGTCCTTCCGCGTCAAATACGAGCCCGGCAATCCTGCGGCGGATGCCTCCGGCAACGTCAAATACCCCAACGTCAATTCGATGGTCGAAATGACCGACATGCGCGATGCCCAGCGCTCCTACGAGGCCAACCTCAATGTCGTCGGCGCGACGCGGCGGATGATCCAGCGCACGCTCGACATCCTCAAGTCCTGACCGAACAGAACAGAACAAAACACAGGGATAGGCCATGGCCACACCGACAGTCGCCGCCAACGCGTATGCCAACCTCGCCAAGATGATGGAGCGGGGCGGCGCCGAGAAGGCCAGCCAGGCTGCGGCCGGCGGTCCGTCCTTCAGCGCGCTCGTCAAGGATGCCGTCGGCAGCGTGATGGAAACCGGCCGGAAGTCCGACGCGCAGACGGTCGCGATGGCCTCGGGCAAGGCGAATGTGATGGATGTGGTGACGGCGGTCGCGGAAACCGACGTCGCGGTGTCGACGCTGGTCTCGGTGCGCGACAAGGTGATCCAAGCCTACGAAGACATCATGAAGATGTCGATCTGACGTCCGTCAGGACGTCATCCCGGGGCGCGAAGCGAACTATGGGGCGCAATTGCGCCCCTGAGAATCTCGAGGTTCCGGTTCATGCTTGGCATGCCTCGGAACGACGAAAACATACAACAGCGAGTACCCAACATGACCGGCCCTGAAACTCTCGACGTGGCGCGCGATGCGATCTGGACCCTGGTGATCGTTTCCGCACCGATGATGGTGGTCGGCCTCGTGGTCGGCATCGTGGTGTCGCTGTTCCAGGCGCTCACGCAAATCCAGGAGCAGACCCTGGTTGCCGTGCCGAAGATCCTGGCGATCTTCGTCACGTTGCTTTTGGCGCTGCCATTCATGGCGGATCAGCTCAGTGCCCACATGATGCGGATTTCGTCGCGAATCATCGGCGGTTGAGGCACTAATGCCCTCGTCATGCGCATCGATGTTTCCCTGCTGCCGGCACTGGCCGCCATCTTCGTGCTGGTCTTCGCGCGCGTGGGCGCGATGGTGATGCTGCTGCCCGGCTTCGGCGAGAGCAACATCCCGACCCAGGTGAAGCTCTCGATCGCGCTGCTGCTGACCTTCATCATCCTGCCGCTGCATCGCAACGCCTACCATGTCGACGTCACGTCGCTCTCCTCCCTCGGCGTGCTGATGGTGCATGAGCTCATCATCGGCATCGTGCTCGGCGCCACCGCGCGCGTGACGCTGTCGGCGCTCAATGTCGCGGGCTCGGTGATCGCCCAGCAGCTCGGCCTCGGCTTCGTCACGTCGGTCGATCCGACCCAGGGGCAGCAGGGCCAGATCCTCGGCAACTTCCTCACCATTCTCGGCCTGACGCTGCTGTTCACCACCGACAGCCACTACCTGGTCATCGCGGCGCTGAGCGAGAGCTACCGCATCTTCGCGCCGGGCGAGCTGCTGCCGACCGGCGATGTCGCGCAGCTCGCGACCACCGCATTCGCCGCCGCCTTCAAGATCGGCCTGCAATTGTCGGCGCCGTTCCTGGTGTTCGGCCTGGTGTTCAATATCGGGCTCGGCGTGCTGGCGCGGCTGATGCCGCAGATGCAGGTCTACTTCGTCGGCGTGCCGCTCGCGATCATGGTCGGCTTCCTGATCTTCGGCCTCGTGCTTGCGGCGATGATGAACACGTATCTCGACTATTTCCTCGGCGTCCTGCGCCAGCTCGCCCCGATGAACTAGAGCGTTTTCAAGCGAAGTGAAGACCGGTCCGCGTGAACAAAACGCGTCAAAACAAGTGGATTAGAGATTGATGCGATCTTGTCGCAGCAATCTCTGAGAGGGCGAAATGGCCGAGGATACCGACGACAAAACAGAAGACCCCACGCAAAAACGTCTCGATGACGCCCATGAGAAGGGCGATGTCGTCAAGAGCCAGGAGGTCAACACCTGGTTCGTGCTTGCGGGCGCGACCCTGGTGCTGTCGACGTTTTCCGGCTCGATCGGTGGCGGCATCATGATGCCGCTGCGGAACCTGATCGCCAATTCGTGGATGATCCGGACCGACGGCCCCGACCTGCTCATGCTGGCCCAGTCGCTCGGCTATGCCGTGATCGCGGCAATCGGCGTTCCGTTCCTGATGCTGGCGCTGGCCGCGATCGCCGGCAACATGATCCAGCACCGCCTGGTATGGTCGGGTGACGGGTTGATCCCGAAACTGTCCAAGATCTCGCCGGCCGCCGGCTTCAAGCGCCTGTTCGGCAAGCAGGCGGCGGCGAACTTCCTGAAAGGCGTGTTCAAGCTGATCGCGCTCGGCGCCGTCATCGTCGCGGTGCTGTGGCCGGACCGCTTCCGCATGGAAGCGTTCATTCGCGTCGATCCGTCCGAATTGCTGCCGGCCATCACCAGCATGTCGCTGCACCTGCTGGCGGCGGTGGTCGCGGTCCTCGCATTGGTCGCGATCGCCGACTATTTCTTCCAGTACCGGACCTGGTTCGAGCGCCACAAGATGGCGCTGCAGGAGGTCAAGGAGGAGTTCAAGCAGTCGGAAGGCGACCCGCACATCAAGGGCAAGATCAAGCAGATGCGGGCGCAGCGCGCGCGCAAGCGCATGATGGCCGCGGTTCCCAAGGCCTCGGTGATCATCACCAACCCGACCCACTATTCGATCGCGCTCGCCTATGAGCGCGGCATGACGGCGCCGATCTGCGTCGCCAAGGGCGCCGACAATCTCGCGTTCCGGATCAGGGAAATCGCCAAGGAGCACGACATCCCGCTGGTGGAAAACGTGCCCCTGGCCCGTGCGCTCTATGCCACCGTCGAGGTCGACCAGGAAATCCCGGTCGAACACTATCATGCGGTTGCCGAGATCATCGGCTACGTGATGCGGCTGAAGCGCGGGCTGTCCGGCCAGCGCTCCTGACAAGGAGTTGCGGAATATCCGCTTGAAATGCGTGTAACTTGCGAATTAGCGTGCTGATGGACTTGCGTTTTCGGGTCCGATTCAGGCACTCAGGGGCGGGCGGCCAGACCGGGCGCCCCGATGACGCCGACGAGCCATGTCTCTCCAGATGACCGCCGAAACCAACGATCATCCCGCGACCGAGCCGTTCGTGGCCCATGGACCGGTGCGGCGGGGCGGCAGCATCCTGCTGGTGCTGCTGATCGCGGCCGGCATCGTCGCGGTTGCGGTCTGGCTGATGACGATCGGCCGTACCCAGGCGCAGCCCTATATCCTCGGCGTGCTGGCGCTGCTCGCCACCGTCGGGCTGTTCAATTTGTTCGCCTTCGCCGCCGGCATCATCCGCTTCTCCGACCGCGCCTCCGACGACCCCGTGATGGGACGGATCGCCGACCATGCCCATGACGGGCTCGCGGTGACCGATCCGCGCGGCCACGTGGTCTATTCCAATGCCGCCTATCTCACCCTGACCGGCGCTGCCTCGCCGCAGGACGTCCGTCCCGTCGAGCGCGTCTTCATCGGCAATCCTGATGTCTCCGAGGCGGTGTTCCGCCTGCTCAAGGCCGCCCGCGAGGGCAAGCGGCAGCAGGAGGAGGTCCGTATCGCCGGCCGCGACGGTGGCCACGGCCGCTGGCTGCGCTTGCGCGTGCGGCCGCTCGGCCAGGCCAAGCGCGAGTCGAAATATGCGGTGTGGTCGATCGCCGACATCACCCGCGATCGCGAGCGCCAGGAGGACGTGTTCCAGGAGCTCCGGCACGCGATCGAATATCTCGACCATGCGCCTTGCGGCTTCTTCTCGGTCAATGCAGGCGGCGAGATCGCCTATGTCAACGCGACCTTGGCCAACTGGCTCGACTACGACCTCGCCGAGATCGGCTCGGGCGGGCTGAAGCTGACCGACATCGTCTCAGGCGACGGCGCAGCGCTTTTGACCTCGATCGTGCCGGTGCCCGGCGAGGTCAAGACCGAGGTGTTCGATATCGATCTGCGCATGCGCGGCGGCAAGACCGTGCCGGTGCGGCTCTATCACAAGCTCGCCTTCGGTGCCGACGGCGCCGCGGGCGCCTCGCGCACGCTGGTGATCAGCCGCGCCCGCGACGAGCGCTCCGATCCCGAGCGCGCCGCCGAGGTGCGCTTCATGCGGTTCTTCGACCACACCCCGATGGCGATCGCGACCGTCGATCGCGGCGGCAATGTGGTCGGCGCCAATGCCCGCTATGCCAAGCTGGCGCAGGGCCTGAACGGCGAGGGCGGTGCTGCGAAATCGATCTTCCGGGCGGTCAACCCGCGCGACCGTGGCCTGTTGATCGCGGCGATCAACCAGGCCGCCGAAGGGCAGGGCGACATCGCACCGGTCGAGGTGATGCTCGACGGGCAAAAGGAGCGCTTCGCACAGTTCTTCGTCACCACTGTCGAGAAGGACGAGCGCGACGCCGAGACCGCGATCGTCTACATGCTGGAGACCACCGAGCGGCGCGCGCTGGAAAACCAGATCAACCAGTCGCAGAAGATGGAGATGGTCGGCCAGCTCGCCGGCGGAATCGCGCACGACTTCAACAACGTGCTCTCGGCCATCATGATGGCCAACGACTTCCTGCTGAACGCGCACAAGCCGACCGACCCGTCGTTCCAGGACATCATGCAGATCAAGCAGAACGCGACCCGCGCCGCGACCTTGGTGCGGCAGCTGCTCGCGTTCTCGCGCCGCCAGACGCTGCGGCCGCAGGTGCTCGATCTCGGCGATGCGCTCTCCGATCTCACCATGCTGCTGCGCCGGCTGATCGGCGAGAAGGTCAAGCTCGACCTCGTGCACGGCCGCGATCTGTGGCCGGTCAAGGTCGACGTCTCGCAGTTCGAGCAGGTGATCGTCAATCTCGCGGTCAACGCCCGCGACGCGATGCCCGACGGCGGCAAGCTGATCATCCGCACCGCCAATGTGACGACCGAGCAGGCCACCCAGCTCGCCAACAAGGGCATGCCGGCCGCCGATTATGTGAAGATCGAGATCTCCGACACCGGCACCGGCATTCCACCCGACATCCTCGACAAGATCTTCGAGCCGTTCTTCTCGACCAAGGAGGTCGGCAAGGGCACCGGCCTCGGGCTCTCCACGGTCTACGGCATCGTCAAGCAGACCGGCGGTTTCGTCTATGTCGATTCCACGCCGGGCGAGGGGACGACGTTCCGCATCTATCTGCCGCGGCACCGGCCGGAGCAGGAGGTGGCGCCGGAGGCATCGGCAGGCAACGGTGTCGCGAAGGAAACAACTGCTGCGACCGATGCAGCCAAGCCGAAGCCGGACCTGACCGGACAGGGCACCATCCTGCTGGTCGAGGATGAGGATGGCCTGCGCTCGCTCAATGCGCGCGGCCTGCGCTCGCGCGGCTACAGCGTGATCGAGGCCGCCAATGGCGTCGAGGCGATCGAGGCGCTGGAGGAAAAGCAGGGCGCGGTCGATCTCGTCGTCTCCGACGTGGTGATGCCGGAGATGGACGGCCCGACGATGCTGAAAGAGATGCGTGGCCGCAATCCCGACCTGAAGATCATCTTCGTCTCAGGCTATGCCGAGGACGCCTTCGAGAAGAGCCTGCCCGAGAACCAGCAATTCGCCTTCCTGCCAAAGCCCTTCACCTTGACCCAGCTGGTCGCCGCGGTGAAGGAAACCATGACCGCGCAATAGGTTGCGTTTCCACATCCGCAAGAACCATACCGTCGCGGCGCCGCGACGGAGGGCCGCAGCCGCGGTTCCCGTTTACCGCTTCACTTTTGCCCGGCCTTGCCCATCTTAAGGGCGGTTCCCCTGCCGGGGATTTCTCTAAGGAAACCAACATGAATTTCTCGCAACGCACGCGTGGAATTGTTCGGGCGGTCGCCGTCGCGATGGCGCTGACGCTGCCCGTTGTGATGACCGCTTCGATGGCCGACGCCCGCGTCGGCAGCGGCGGCTCGCGCGGCTCGCGTACCTTTTCTGCGCCGCCGAGCACCAGCACCGCGCCGGGCTCGATCGCGCCGTTGAATCGCACTTTCAGCCAGCCCGGCCCCAACATGGGGTCGCCGGCGTCGACGTCGGGCGGACTGTTCGGCCGCCCTGGCACGGGCCGCGGCCTGCTCGGTGGCCTCGCCGCCGGCTTCCTCGGCGCCGGCCTGTTCGGCATGCTGTTCGGTGGCGGCCTGTTCTCCGGTCTCGGCGGCCTGTCCTCGATCCTTGGCCTGTTGCTGCAGATCGGCCTGATCGTGCTGGTGGTGCGGTTCGCGATGTCGTGGTGGCAGCGCCGCAACATGACGGCTGCCTATGCCAGCGGTCCTGCCGCTGGCGCCGGCCCGCAGCCGAACGCCCGCTCCGGATTCGGCTTCGGCCTTGGCGGCGCGCAGGAAGCGCCGGTCGAGATCAAGCCTGACGACTACGAGACGTTCGAGCGGCTGCTCGGCGAGATCCAGACCGCCTGGTCGAACGAGGACATCGCGAAGCTGCACACGCTCGCGACGCCCGAGATGGTGTCGTATTTCTCCAAGGATCTGCAGGACAACAAGGCGCGCAACGTCGCCAACAAGGTGACCCATGTGAAGCTGCTGCAGGGCGACCTCGCGGAAGCCTGGCGCGAAGGCGACAGCGAATATGCCACGGTTGCGATGCGCTACTCGCTGGTCGACACCATGCTCGACCGTGTCACTGGCCGGCTGGTCGGCGGCAGCGAGCAGCCGCAGGAGGTCACCGATGTCTGGACCTTCCTGCGCCAGCGCGGCGGCAATTGGGAGCTCTCGGCGATCCAGGAGACCAACTGAGGGACTAACTGAGAGACCAACGACCAATTGTTGGCAATCGACATGCAAGGCGCCGCGGCTCATCCCGCGGCGCTTTTGTTTTGCGGGCTTCGTCGTCACCCCGCAGCGAACCGATGCCGGATTGGTGCGTTGACGCGGCCAAAAGGGCTCTCCAGATTGCGGAGCCACATCGAAAGTCAAAGCCTCGGGGAGTGCGGATGCGCTATCAGCTCTATTACTGGCCGACGATCCAGGGCCGCGGCGAATATATCAGGCTCGCGCTCGAGGATGCCGGTGCCGGCTATGACGACGTCGCGCGCGGCAAGGGTGGCACGGCCACGATGATGAAGATGATGGATGCGCGCAAGGGCACGGCACCGTTCGCGCCGCCATTCCTCGTGGCCGGCAAGCTCGTGATCGGTCACACCGCCAACATCCTGCTCTATCTCGGCCGCCGCCATGGCCTGGCGCCGAAGGTGGAGGCCGGCGAACTCTGGGTGCATCAGTTGCAGCTCACCATCACCGACTTCGTGCTCGAGATCCACGACACCCACCATCCGCTCGGGCCGTCGCTCTATTACGAGGACCAGAAGGCGCCGGCGAAGAAGCGCACCGAAGAGTTCTGGGCATCACGGGTGCCGAAATATCTCGGCTATTTCGATGGGTTGGTCGCGGCCAATGGCGGCGCCTTCGTCACCGGCCGCCGCGTGACCTATGTCGACCTCTCGTTGTTCCAGATCGTGGAAGGCCTGCGCTACGCGTTTCCGAGGCGGATGCAGGTGTTCGAGAAGAAGGTGCCGCGGCTGCTCGAGCTGCACGACCGGATCGCGGAGCGGCCGAACATCAAGGCCTATCTGGCGAGCGAGCGGCGGATACCGTTCAACGAGGATGGAATCTTTCGGCGCTACAAGGCGCTGGATCTTTGAAGCCGTCATTCCGGGGCGATGCGCAGCATCGAACCCGGAATCTCGCGCTACAACCGCAGGATTCTCCGGAGCGCAATCTCGCACCGTAGTTTGCGCGTTGCGCGCCCCGGAATGACTGCTCCGCAGTCACCTATTCCGTCCATCCACCGGTGTCATCGTGAGCTTCGACAGCTCGATGCCGTCGATGCAGCTGACATTCAGCGCCACCACATCGCTGCCGTCGGGCTTCTTGCCGCGCGCGAACACGTCGACGCCGCAATCGATGCAGAGCTGATGGTGGATGGCGTGGCGGTTGAACAGATATTCCTTCAGGTTCTCGGCGCCGGCGCGAAGCTGGAAACTCGCCGGCGGCAGGAACACGAAATGCAGGCCCTTCTTGGTGCAGATCGAGCAGTTGCAGGCGGTGACCATGGCCATGTCGGTGGTGCATTCGAAGCGGATCTGGCCGCAATGGCAGCCGCCGGTGTAGATCTTGCTCTCCATCATGGTCCTCACCAGAGCCGCTCTTACCAAACCCCTGGGATCAGACGATAGCGCACCCGCGCGGCGTAGTCAGCATAGCCTGCAAGCCCCGCCCGCAGCGTGCGCTCCTCGATTCCTGTGCGGAACGCGAACATCACGAAGAACAGCGGCACGAAGGCAAGGCCCCACCACGAGCCGAGCGTCAGCGGCACGCCGACGAAGAACAGCATGACGCTTGCATACATCGGATGGCGGACCAGCGCGTAGGGCCCGGTCGAGATCACCTCATGGTGGCGCTCGGCCTGCACCTTCACGACCGGAGCGGCAAACGAGTTGGTGCGAAACACCCACATGATCAGCACGGTCGAGAGCACATACATCGCAAGCCCGAGACCGATCAGCACGACGCCGGCATCGCCACCGCTATAGCGGCGGTCGAGGCCCATCGCGACGAACCAGAGGAACGCCACCACCACGAACACCAGCATGAACCATTTGTCGCTCGAGGGCTGACCCTCGCGCGCGGTGAAGCGCATCCGCTCGGCGAGCAGCGCGGGATCGGCTTTGGCGAGCCACAGCCCGCTGGCCGGGCCGATGATGGCCGAGACGATCAGGAACGCCCATGCACCTGGCCAATGCAGCGTGCCGGCGGAGGCGAACAACAGCGCGGCCATGGCGATGAGGAAGGCGGTGTTTTGCACCAGGAGTTTTGTGATCATCGGGAGATCCCCGGGGGACGAATCCAGCAGCAAATCTTCGCATGTTTTCCGGCAAAGCTGCGGCTGCGGCGATCAACTTTCGGAGCAGCCGGGACGTTCCAGCATTGTCGCCGTATTGACATTTATATAAGTATTTGCTTATATATTGGCATGCCCGCCGCCGTGCAACTCACCAGCGTGCTGAAGACCCTCGCCGACCCGACGCGCCGGGCAGTATTCGAGCGCATCGCGCGGGAAGGCGAGGTTGCGGCGACCGGGCTGGTGCAGGGCTCGAAGGTGTCGCAGCCGGCGGTGTCGCAGCATCTGCGCGCGCTGCGCGATGCCGGCCTCGTCGTCGAGCGGCGCGAGGGCCGGCACATCCATTACCGCGTCGCGCCCAAGGGGCTTGGCCCGCTGGTCGACTGGCTCGGCCATTACCAGACGTTCTGGGCCGAGCGGTTCGCGAATCTCGAAAGGCTGTTGAAGGAGAGCGAGTGATGGGCGAGACGCGCGCGATCGCGGTGGAGAAAATGCTGCCGTATCCGCCGGAGCGAATCTGGCGGACCCTGACGACGAGCGCGGAGATCGCGAAATGGCTGATGCCGAATGATTTCGCCGCCGAAGTCGGCCGGCGCTTCACCTTCCGCACCACGCCGATGGGCGACTGGGACGGCGTCGTGCATTGCGAGGTGCTGGATTGCGATCCGCCCCGCCTGTTGCGCTATTCCTGGATCGGCGGCTCCGACAGCAATCCCGCCTACGGCGCGAAGCTCAACTCGGTGGTCACCTGGACGCTGACTCCGGTCGAGGGCGGCACGCAGCTGCGTTTCGTGCACGACGGCTTCGTCTTCCCCGGCAACCGCTTCGCGTTCGATGCGATGGGCCCGGGCTGGGGCCGGGCCTTCGACAGTATCGGGCGCATCACCGGTGAGGTTTGATCACTGGTCGGTCCCGCGCCTGACCGTGATCGAGGCTTCGGTCTTGGTGCGCGTGCACTCAAGATTGAGGCGCTTGTAGCGCATCGTGATCTTGTCGCCGCGCAACAGCCCCATGCGCTTCAGGCAGCGCGTGGTGCCGGTCATGACGTCGTCCTTCGGCACCGTGAAGATCAGCGCCGTGGCCGAGCCGACCAGGTTGAAGAACTCGGGTTTGATCTTGCGATCGGTCTTGGCATAAAGCTCGGTCGAATAGTCCTTGCCGCGGCAGCCGAGCGACAATTCCTTGGCGGCCGGATGGGTCAGGTAGGTGATGTTGGCGGCGGTGAAGTTGACTTTCAGCCCGTCGATCTGGCCAGCGAGCTGCTTTGCGATGTCCTCGCAGGGATCGGCATGAGCGGGCGCCGCGGCGAAGGCCGCAGCCAGCGTCAGCAGCGCGGCCGGCAAGATGGAGCGGACGCTGAACGGCTGATATCGGCGCGATCGTGTCATGAATACCCCCGCGGCATGAAATGCGCGAAGGTTCATGCAGGCTCCCGCGGAGCGCGTCAATATGTGCGGTGACCGCGGGAGCGGTCACACAAGCCGTTCAGGTCTCCCAGGTACTGCCGTAAACCTAGAAGGCAGTCGGCCTGCACTTGCCGTTGTGGGCCTTGGAGACGCCGGCGGCCTCGCGCTCGCAATCATTGCCATAGGTCTTGTCGTCGCAACCGCAGACCGGCCGGAAGATTCGCGGGCAGAGGTGCGGCTTGCGCACGCAGCTGCCGAACTGATCGAAGCGGCCGCATGTACCGGGCTTGAACTGGCAGAATTCGTCGGGGCCGCACGTGAAGCCGGCGAAGCCGCCGCATTTCTGGCCGGCGGCACTGGCGCCTGTCGGAATCGCGATCAGCAATGCCAGCGCGAACGAGACGAAAAGCCCTGTCTTCATGATTGCCTCCCTGGGTTGGTCCGGTGGGTCTCCTATACATACACAACTTTAGATTACATGTGTGTGATCGATCCCACAATGATTGCCGCAGTGCGCATGGCTGGGGGCGGCCGGCATGCCTTTCCTTTGTCCGCAAAATGCTTAGAACGGCTCTATGTTGCCGGCCGGCCCTCGGGCCAGGACGGCCTCTCTAACCGACGAGCAGCCCATGAACGCCCCCTCAGCCTTTCCCGA
>Ga0153933_1000463_pt1 | contig 14716 bp, 15 predicted proteins | sample TSNJ017MetaG_FD_102275 | JGI IMG/M metagenome (GOLD analysis project Ga0153933, IMG submission 102275) | Attine ant fungus gardens microbial communities from New Jersey, USA - TSNJ017 MetaG | ecosystem: Host-associated > Fungi > Mycelium > Unclassified | place: USA: New Jersey, Wharton State...
CAACGATGCTGAAGGAGGCGCTGGCGGGCTTGCGCCGACAGCGGCCGTTCGGGGACCCCGTTCGCCGCGGAGTACTTGCGCACGAAGTGCTCGGCCAGCGCGATGACGTCGCCGGGCCGCTCGCGCAACGGCGGCAGCCTCAGGTTCATCACGTTCAGACGATAGAGCAGGTCCTCGCGGAAGGCGCCGTCGCGGGCCGCGGCGACCAGGTCGCGGTTGGACGTCGCGATCACGCGGATATCGACCGTCACCGGCCGGCTCCCGCCGACGCGGTCGATCTCCCGCTCCTGCAGCGCGCGGAGCAGCTTGACCTGTGCTGACAGCGGCAATTCGCCGACCTCATCGAGAAACAGCGTGCCGCCATGCGCCTCGACGAACTTGCCCTGGTGCCGCTCGGTGGCGCCGGTGAAGGCGCCCTTCTCATGACCGAACAGGATCGATTCGACCAGATTGTCGGGGATCGCGCCGCAATTCACCGCGACGAAGGGCTTCGCCTTGCGTTCGCTGGTGCCGTGAATGGCGCGTGCGAACAGTTCCTTGCCGACGCCGGATTCGCCCTCGATCAACACCGGAATGGCCGAGGCGGCGGCTTTCTGCGCGGTGCGCAGCGCGCCGGTCATGGCCTCGCTGCGGGTGATGACGTCGGAGAAGGTCAGGCGGCCCTCGCGGCTGTGCCGGATACGCTGCAATTCGCCCTTCAGCGCCGAGGCATTGAGCGCGTTGCGCAGCGAGACCTGCAACCGCTCGAAGCCGACCGGCTTGACCACGAAATCCTGCGCGCCGGCGCGCATCGCCGACACCACATTGTCAATGCCGCCATGCGCGGTCTGCACCACGACGGGGACGTTCAAACCAGCTTCACGAATCTTTGCGAGGACTCCAAGGCCATCGAGGCCGGGCATCACGAGGTCGAGCACGACCGCATCGATCGTCCGGGCGTCGGAGGCGGTCAGGGCCGCGATCGCCGCGTCGCCGCTGTCCACGACGAGGGGCTCATAGCCGCATTTCCGCACCATGTTTTCAACCAAACGGCGCTGTACTGCGTCGTCATCGGCGATCAAAATGGTGGCAGCCATGGTCTTCCCCGCACGTTACGTTTATCTGTCTCGAATCGGGGCACTGTCGCCGATGCCGATTAACGCCTGCTTAAACGTTGCCATCCCGCATCTATTCCCCCGCCGCCGTCTTTCCGACTGAAGTAAGGTTTCGAACAAGATGACCTCGCGCTCCAAATCCGCTGTCCGCAAAGAGTCAGCTCTCCGCAAGACGACCGCGCAACGCAAATCGACCGCCGCCAAACCGGCAACGAACAAGCCTGCCGCGAAGCAGGCCGCCGGCAAGCTGCCGGAGTGGAATCTGGCAGATCTCTACGCCGGTATCGATGCGCCGGAAGTCGCACGTGATTTGCAGAAGATGGATGCAGATTGCGTCGCGTTTGAGACCGACTACAAGGGCAAGCTCGCGGAAAATACCGCTGGTGACGGCGGCGGCAAATGGCTGGCCAAGGCGATCAGGCGCTACGAGGCGATCGATGATCTCGCAGGCCGTCTCGGCTCATATGCCGGCCTCGTGCATGCCGGCGACAGCGTCGATCCGGCGATCTCGAAATTCTACGGCGATGTGTCCGAGCGGCTGACGGCCGCCTCGGTGCATCTGCTGTTCTTCTCGCTCGAGCTTAATCGTGTTGACGATGATGTGATCGAGCGCGCGATGGCCGAGCCGGAGCTCGGCCATTACCGGCCATGGATCGAGGATCTGCGCAAGGACAAGCCGTATCAGCTCGAGGACCGCGTCGAGCAGCTCTTCCACGAGAAGGCGCAGAGCGGCTACGCCGCCTGGAACCGGCTGTTCGACCAGACCATTTCAGCCCTGCGCTTCAAGGTCGGCGGCAAGGATCTCGCGATCGAGCCGACGCTGAACCTGCTGCAGGACAAGGCGGGCGACAAGCGCAAGGCCGCGGCGCAGGCGCTGGCGAAGACCTTCAAGGACAATGAGCGCACCTTCGCGCTCGTCACCAACACGCTGGCGAAGGACAAGGAGATCTCCGATCGCTGGCGCGGCTTCCATGATGTCGCCGACGCCCGCCATCTCAACAACCGCGTCGAGCGCGAGGTGGTCGACGCGCTGGTCGCCTCGGTGCGCGCGGCCTATCCGAAGCTGTCGCACCGCTATTATGCGTTGAAAGCGGGCTGGTTCAAAAAGAAGAAGCTGCCGCATTGGGACCGCAACGCGCCGCTGCCGTTCGCGGCATCAGGCACCATTGCCTGGCCCGAGGCACGCAACATGGTGCTGTCGGCCTATCGCGGCTTCTCGCCCAAGATGGCCGAGATCGCCGAGCGCTTCTTCGTCGACCGCTGGATCGACGCGCCGGTGCGGCCGGGCAAGGCGCCGGGCGCGTTCTCGCACCCGACCACCCCGTCGGCGCATCCCTACGTGCTGATGAACTACCAGGGAAAACCACGCGACGTCATGACGCTCGCGCACGAGCTCGGCCACGGCGTCCACCAAGTGCTGGCGGCGAAGAACGGCGCGCTGATGGCGCCGACGCCGCTGACGCTCGCCGAGACTGCGAGCGTGTTCGGCGAAATGCTCACCTTCAAACGGTTGCTGTCCCAGACCAAAAACGCAAAACAGCGCCAGGCGCTGCTCGCGGGCAAGGTCGAGGACATGATCAACACCGTGGTGCGGCAGATCGCGTTCTATTCGTTCGAGCGCGCCGTGCACATCGAGCGCAAGAACGGCGAGCTCACCGCCGAGCGCATCGGCCAGATCTGGCTCAGCGTGCAGGGCGAGAGCCTCGGTCCCGCGATCGAGATCAAGTCGGGCTACGAGACGTTCTGGATGTACATCCCGCACTTCATCCATTCGCCGTTCTATGTCTACGCCTATGCGTTCGGCGATTGCCTGGTGAACTCGCTCTATGCGGTCTACGAGCACGCTTCGGAGGGTTTCGCCGAGCGCTATCTCGACATGCTCGCCGCCGGCGGCACCAAGCATTATTCCGAGCTGCTCAAGCCGTTCGGGCTCGACGCCAAGGATCCCAAGTTCTGGGATGGCGGGCTCTCGGTGATATCAGGCATGATCGACGAGCTTGAGGCGATGGGCTGAGCCGGTGGGCTCCGCCAGCCGCGCCATCGATCGGACCAGATTCGGACCCATGGCAACCTTTGTGCGCGATTTTGCGCCTGGCGGCATGATTTTGCTGTGCGATGCGTGATCGGGAGACAAATCCTGCCCGAGCAGGTCAGGAAGTGTCGCCGGCTCCGATCGGGATCGGCTGAAATCCCCGACAATCGGCCTTCCCGATGACCCGATAGGGCGCACGCCGTTGCCCTGTCATCCCGTTTGCGGTAATGCCTCGCCGGACGCGAATTTCAGACTGGGGACATTGATGGCTGACCATAGCGAAGTGGCCTACTCGACCGCTGACGGCAACGACTATGTGGCGCATGAGCAGACCTATGAAGGGTTTCTCACGCTGGTCAAATTCGGCACGATCACCGTTGCCATCATTCTCATCCTGATGGCCTATTTCCTGGTCTGACGTTCGAGCGGCTGGTGCACCGCCGTCCCGCGGCGGTGCCGCAATTCCTGTCGAAACCGGTAGCAAAAACCGGGTATCCAATCTGGCGAAAATAACGCTAGTTTGAAGACGCGCGCGCCGCTTGCGCCGCCGGAGGGCCCATGAAGATCGCCGTTGCCAAGGAAATCGATCCGTCCGAGCCGCGCGTCGCGGCCTCGCCCGATACCATCAAGAAGTTCAAGGCGCTCGGCGCCGAGGTCGCGGTCGAGCCGGGCGCCGGCATCAAGTCCGGGCTGCCCGATTCGGAGTTCACTGCGGTTGGCGCCACCGTCTCTGCCGATGCGCTCAAGGACGCCGACATCATCATCAAGGTGAAGCGGCCCGAAGCCTCCGAGCTGTCGCAATACAAGCGCGGTGCGCTGGTCATCGCGATCATGGATCCCTATGGCAACGAGGCCGCGCTGAAGACCATCGCGGACGCGGGGGTGTCGGCGTTCGCGATGGAATTGATGCCGCGCATCACCCGCGCGCAGGTGATGGACGTGTTGTCCTCGCAGGCCAATCTCGCCGGCTACCGCGCCGTGATCGAGGGCGCCGAAGCCTTCGGCCGCGCGTTTCCGATGATGATGACCGCGGCCGGTACCGTTCCGGCCGCCAAGGTGTTCGTGATGGGCGTCGGCGTCGCCGGCCTGCAGGCGATCGCGACCGCGCGGCGGCTGGGCGCCATCGTCACCGCGACCGACGTGCGGCCCGCCACCAAGGAGCAGGTGGAGAGCCTCGGCGCCAAATTCCTCGCCGTCGAGGACGAGGAGTTCAAGAACGCGCAGACCGCGGGCGGCTACGCCAAGGAGATGTCCAAGGAGTACCAGGCCAAGCAGGCCGCGCTGACCGCCGAGCACATCAAGAAGCAGGACATCGTGATCACCACCGCGCTGATCCCCGGCCGTCCGGCGCCGAAGCTCGTCACGGCCGACATGGTCAAGTCGATGAAGCCCGGCTCGGTGCTGGTCGATCTCGCGGTCGAGCGCGGCGGCAATGTCGAGGGCGCCAAGCCCGGTGAGGTCGTCGAGACCGACGGCATCAAGATCGTCGGCTACACCAACGTCGCCGGCCGCGTCGCGGCCTCCGCCTCCGGCCTCTATGCGCGCAATTTGTTCTCCTTCATCGAGACCATGGTCGACAAGAAAGAGAAGAAGCTCGCGGTGAATTGGGATGACGAGCTCGTCAAGGCCACCGCGCTGACCAAAGACGGCGCCGTGGTCCACACGAACTTCCAGCCGAAAGCGTAAGGAGAGAAGCCATGGAGCATGCTGCACAGCTCGTCGACCCCTTCATCTTCCGGCTGTCGATCTTCGTCCTCGCGGTGTTCGTCGGCTATTTCGTGGTGTGGTCGGTGACCCCTGCGCTGCATACGCCGCTGATGAGCGTGACCAACGCGATCTCCTCGGTGATCGTGGTCGGCGCGCTGCTTGCGGTCGGCGTCGGCCTGGTCTCGAGCGGCTCCGGCTGGGCCCGCGGCTTCGGCTTCGTGGCGCTGATCTTCGCCTGCGTGAACATCTTCGGCGGCTTCCTCGTCACCCAGCGCATGCTGGCGATGTACAAGAAGAAAGCCAAGTAAGCGGCACCACCTCGGGGTGATGTAAGAATTTGGGGGACCTGAGATGAGCGCCAATCTCTCTGCACTGTTTTATCTCGTGGCGGGTGTGCTGTTCATTCTGGCGCTGCGCGGGCTGTCCAGCCCGGCCTCGTCGCGCCAGGGCAACATGTTCGGCATGATCGGCATGGCGATCGCGGTCGGCACCACGCTGGCGAACCATCCGCCGGCGGACGGCGTGGCCTGGCTGCTCGTCATCCTCGCGGTCGCGATCGGCGGCGGCATCGGCGCGGTGATCGCCCGCCGCGTGCCGATGACCTCGATGCCCGAATTGGTCGCCGCCTTCCACTCGCTGGTCGGCATGGCCGCGGTGCTGGTCGCGGCCGGCGCGTTCTATGCGCCCGAGGCCTTCGATATCGGCACGCCGGGCAATATCCACCCGCAGAGCCTGGTCGAGATGTCGCTCGGCGTTGCGATCGGCGCACTGACCTTCACGGGCTCGGTGATCGCGTTCCTGAAGCTGTCAGCGCGGATGAGCGGCGCGCCGATCATCCTGCCGTTCCGCCACGTCATCAACATCGTGCTCGCTCTGGCGCTGGTGTTCTTCATCGTAGGCCTGGTGCTGTCGGGCAGCGCGTTCGACTTCTGGCTGATCGTGATCCTTGCGCTGGCGCTCGGCGTGCTCATGATCATCCCGATCGGCGGCGCCGACATGCCGGTCGTGATCTCGATGCTGAACTCGTATTCGGGCTGGGCCGCGGCCGGCATCGGCTTCACGCTCGGCAACTCGGCGCTGATCATCACCGGCGCGCTGGTCGGCTCGTCGGGCGCGATCCTGTCCTACATCATGTGCCACGCGATGAACCGGTCCTTCATCTCGGTCATCCTCGGCGGCTTCGGCGGTGAGACCGCGGCAGCCGGCGGCGGCTCGGGCGAGCAGAAGCCCGCCAAGCTCGGTTCGGCCGATGATGCCGCCTTCATCATGAAGAACGCCTCCAAGGTCATCATCGTGCCCGGCTACGGCATGGCGGTGGCGCAGGCCCAGCACGCGCTGCGCGAGATGGGCGACATCCTGAAGAAGGAAGGCGTCGAGGTGAAATACGCCATCCACCCGGTGGCGGGCCGCATGCCCGGCCACATGAACGTGCTGCTCGCTGAAGCAAACGTGCCCTATGACGAGGTGTTCGAGCTCGAGGACATCAACTCGGAGTTCGCGCAGGCCGACATCGCCTTCGTGATCGGCGCCAACGACGTCACCAATCCGGCGGCCGAAGAGGACAAGACCTCGCCGATCTATGGCATGCCGGTGCTGCAGGTCTGGAAGGCCGGCACCGTGATGTTCATCAAGCGCTCGCTCGCCTCCGGCTACGCCGGTATCGACAATCCGCTGTTCTATCGCGACAACACCATGATGCTGCTCGGCGACGCCAAGAAGGTCACCGAGAACATCGTCAAGGCGATGTGAGGCGAAGGTGGCGCTGAACCGGGAGTGGCATCGAGACAATCGCATGCCGCCTCGGGCCACGCGCGAGCAGCGGATCAGGTGGCACGTGGCGCATGCAAAGGTCTGCGCGTGCCGGGCCATTCCCGACAGCATCAAGGCCGAGGTCGAGAAGCTGCTCAAATCCAGGCCTTACAAGTAACGACGGTCCGCCGGGATGGCACTGTTCATCACCGTCCTGAAGTGGCTCCTGATCGTCGTCGCCGTCGTCTATCTCGCCGGCCTCGCATGGCTGTACATCAAGCAGCGCGAGATGCTGTTCCCGATCCCGCCGGTCGGGCGGACCACGCCGGCCGCCGCGGGATTTGCCGAGGCCGAAGAGCATGTCCTGACCAGCGCCGACGGCGAGAAGGTGATCGTCTGGCACGTGCCGGCAAAGCCGGGCCGGCCCGTCGTGCTGTTCTTCCCCGGCAATGGCGATTTCCTCGCCGGTCGGGTCGCCCGCTTCAAGGGTATCACGGCCGACGGCACCGGACTGGTCGCGCTGTCCTACCGGGGCTATGCCGGTTCGAGCGGCAATCCAAGCGAGCAGGGACTGCTGCAGGACGCCGCTGCGGCCTATGCGTTCGCCGCGGCGCGATACAGCGCCGGGCGGATCGTGGCCTGGGGATTCTCGCTCGGGACCGGCGTCGCGGTGGCGATCGCGGCCGAGCATCCGGTCGGCAAGCTGATCCTCGAGGCGCCGTACACGTCGACGGTGGAGGTCGCCGGCGACCTGTTTCCTTTCGTGCCGGTCAGCCTGTTGATGCGGGATCAATTCCACTCCGACCGGCGCATTGCGCGGGTGACAGTGCCGCTCTTGATCATGCACGGCACCGATGATCCGATGATCCGGTGATCCCGATCCGCTTCGGCGAGCGGCTGTTCGGCCTGGCGCATGAGCCCAAGCAGTTGGTCCGCTTCCCGGGCGGCGGGCACGACAATCTCGATGATTTCGGTGCGCTCGAGACCGCGCGGCGGTTCATCACCGCGGCAAAGGGCTGACGGCGCCGATGGTCTGGCGCATAATCCGGCGACATGAACCGGGGGCCTGATTCAATGAGCGCAAATGGACCGATGCCGCGGTCGTCCTGGCTGTTTCCCACCCTGGCGGTGCTGATGTTCGCCGCTGTCTCAGCCTCGGGCTACTCGTTTGCGCCATCGGCGGCCGGCTGGCTCTTCGCGATCGTCCTGCTGGTGATCCTGTTCGGCACCGTGTTCGCCGCCGTCCATCACGCCGAGATGATCGCGGAGCGGATCGGTGAACCCTATGGCACGCTGCTGCTGACGCTCTCGGTCACCATCATCGAGGTGGCGCTGATCGCGACCATCATGCTGGGCGACACGCCGGCCCCGACGCTGGCGCGCGACACCGTGTTCGCGGTGGTCATGATCGTCTGCAACGGCCTGGTCGGGCTATGCATCTTCATCGGCGGTATCCGCTATCGCGAGCAGGATTTCCAGATCACGGGTGCGAACCTCTATTTGAGCGTCCTGTTCGTGCTCGCGACCATCACGCTCGATATGCCGAACTTCACGCTGACGGCACCGGGGCCGGTCTATTCCACCATTCAACTCGCGGTCGTGAGCACCGTGACCGTGCTGCTCTACGCGGTGTTCCTCTATACCCAGATGATCAGCCACCGCGACTATTTCGTAAGCCGCGCCAACGAGGCGGCCGAACATGGCGAGGTGATCTCGGACCGCATGCTGGCGATCAGCATAGCGCTGCTGCTGCTGGCGCTGCTCGCGGTGGTGCTGCTGTCCAAGAAGTTTTCGATCGTCGTCGATGTCGTCACCGCGAAGATCGGCGCGCCGCCGGCCTTCGCCGGCGTCGTGGTTGCGCTCCTGATCCTGTTGCCGGAGAGCGTCGCTGCGGTGTCGGCCGCGCGCAAGAATGATCTGCAGAAGAGCATCAATCTCGCGCTCGGCTCGTCGATCGCCACGATCGGGCTCACCGTTCCCGCCGTTGCGGTTGCCGCCTACGCGCTCGACAAGGAGCTCGTGCTGGGGCTCAGCAATCAGCATATGCTGATCCTGCTGCTCACCTTCATGCTCAGCATGCTCACCTTCGGCACCGGCCGGACGAACATGATGTTCGGGCTCGTGCATATGGTGGTCTTCGCCGTTTTCGTGTTCATGGTGTTCGTGCCGTAGGGCATGATCCGGGGAGATCGTGCTCGAACAATGAGTTTGGAGACAATGACGATGCTCAGCGCCAAATCGGACGTCCAGGTGGATACCGCGGAGGTCCGCGTGACCGAATGGCGGCTGGCGCCTGGCAGCGCCACCGGCCCGCACACCCACGAGATGGACTATGTCATCGTCCCGATCACCGCGGGCGAGATGACCATCGTGGCGCCGAACGGCGATCGCTCCAAGGCGCAGCTCGGCGCCGGCAAGTCGTATTTCCGCAAGGCGGGCGTCCAGCACGACGTGCTCAACGAGACGGCCAGCGAGATCGTGTTCCTCGAGGTCGAACTCAAGCCCTGAGCAGGCCCTGAGACCGGCTCGCGACCTGACGCCGGAACCGCTTGCCGGGAATGGTGGATTGCGGCCACGGGATGTGGAAATTCATCGCCTGTTAATGCTTGCGCGGTGATCTATAAAGGCGGATGCGGCAGCGATTGTTGGCGCGCGGCGCAGCGTCCGGCTGAAACCGAAGTGACACCAAAGGTGACGGCGGAACGGGCGTTTGCCACCGATCCGACGCAGTTGATCCCTCAATGTGCCTCAAAGTTCCAGCATGAGATTCCGGGGCGGGGAGTGGCAGGCCATGCTGAGTTACTTGAAGAAATTCGTGATGGACATCCTGCCCTCGGTGGCAGCGACCATCATTGGGGCCTACATCGTTAACCACTACATCGTCGCCAAGCCCTCGGTGCCTGCCACAGCCGCGGTGTCGGCTGCTGCCGATCCCAAAGCCGACCTCAAGGCCGCCGCCAAGCCGGCCGAGAAGCCCACCGTCGTCAGCAGCCTCCCCGAAGCCGGCGTGAAGGCAAAGGGCATGTCCGAGCGGACGCTGATCGAGCGTTCGGTCGCCGAGAAGGCCCCTGTCACCGAGAAGCCCGCTGTCACCGAGAAGCCCGCTGTCACCGAGAAGCCTGCCGAGAAATCCGCCGACGTGAAGGCGGCTGATGCGCCGACCGAGACCGCCAGCATTCCCGCCGAGTCGCATCATGCAAACCGTGATGCCGCCGATCTTGCCCGCGCCGCGATCGAGCGGTTGCGCAAGGAGGGCCCGGCCCGTTCCCAGGAGGCATCGCGCTCCCAGGAGACGCCCCGCTCGACCGAAGTCGCCCGCCTGCCTGACGCGCCGCACGCCGTGGCGGCGCCCGCCGTCCGGCCGCTGCCGCCGCCGATCATGGTGTCCAACCCCGCGAGCGACAGCGTCGACCAATCCTCGCAGCCTGGCGCCGATGCCCAGGATCCGAATCGGCTGACCCCTCCGGCCGATATTCCGGTGCCGGTGGTGCAGGTTCCCCCGCTTGATCTGCGCGCTGAGGCCACCATGCCGGCGCCGCGGGATCAGCACAGGTCGGTTGCCGACGACATGCTGTCCAGCGTGAAGTCGGTGTTCCACGCCGTCCTGCCCAAATAGACTGAAGATTTAGCCGCCGGTGCGGGCCAGGCCGCTGCGCGCGGCCTCATCCCTCGGCCGCAGTGCCAGCGCGCGGTTGTAGCAGGTCGCGGCCTTGGCCTTGTCGCCGAGCCGCTCATAGGCCTGCCCGCGGGCGCTCCAGGCCGCGCCGCTGTTCGGATCGGCCTGCACCGCCTCGTCGAGGTCGGTGGCCGCTTCCTTGGCCTTGTCGAGCGCGAGGTAGCTGGTGGCGCGTCCAAGCAGCGGCTCGACCTTTTGCGGCGACAGCCCGTTGGCCGCCGTGAAATCATCGATGGCCTGCTGATGCTGGCCCTGGCCCTGGTAGATCAGGCCACGGCCATAGAGCGCCTGAATGTTGTAGGGATCGGCGGCCAGCGCCTGGTCGAACTCGGCCAGCGCGTCATCGCTCTTGCCCGAGTGCGCCAGCACCTGGCCGCGGGTCGCGTGATCCTTGGCGTCGCTGATGTTCTGCGCGGTGATCGTGTCGGCCGGCTTCTCGGCGGTGGCGGCCGGCTTCGCCTTGTCGTCCGAGCCGCCCCATGATCCGAGGTCGAACGAGCAGCCTCCAAGCGGCAGGACGAGAGCGATGGCGACGACGGCGAGGCGCGGCCCCCGACGATGACGGTCCGCGAGTCCGGAACGAGGGCGGGACGCCGGAGCGGCCATCATGCAAAACGCTCTTGGAGGTGATTTTGCATAGGTAACTCGGAACACCGTCTGCTTCAAAACAACAACGCGGGCCCAGGGCCCGCGTTGTTAGACTTTCAGATCAGCAAACCGGTTCAGCGCGGGCCGCGACCAGCGCCTGCGCCACCACGGCCACCGGCGCCGCGATCGGCACCCGGACCAGCGCCGAACACCGGCTTCGGCTTCATCGGCAGCAGGCCTTCGCGCTGCAGCTTCTTGCGCGCCAGCTTGCGTGCGCGGCGCACGGCTTCGGCCTTTTCACGGGCCTTCTTCTCGGAGGGCTTTTCGTAGTGACCGCGGAGCTTCATCTCGCGGAAAATGCCCTCGCGCTGCATCTTCTTCTTCAGCGCCTTCAGGGCTTGGTCGACATTGTTATCGCGGACGAGAACCTGCACGCGGCATCCTCTTTTGAATTGATCGGTTCGGAATTCTGGCAGGTGAAGGGGCGGCAAAAGGCCAGCCACTTAACCCTAGGCGCGCGCATGTATCAGACAAACGCGCAGATGTCCACCGGTGGAGTGACTTTCCGGCCTAGTAAAGCCATCAAATGCGGCGAAAATGCCCTTGTGCGGCCCTGATTTGGGAGGTTTGGCGCCAGTCTTGGGGCCGCTCCCGGAGTTTTGAGCAACTCCGGACACTTGAAAGGGGAGATACCACATGGATATGAAGAAATATGCCGCCGAGGCCATCGGTACGTTCTGGCTCACATTCGCCGGCTGCGGCAGCGCAGTGATCGCGGCGGGCTTTCCGCAGGTCGGGATCGGCTTGGTCGGGGTGGCGTTCACGTTCGGGCTGAGCGTGGTCACCATGGCCTATGCGATCGGCCATATCTCGGGGTGTCACCTCAATCCGGCAATCACGGTCGGGCTCGCCGCGGGCGGGCGTTTCCCGGCCGGCCAGATCGCGCCCTACATCATTGCGCAGGTCGCGGGCGCAATCGTTGCCGCTGCGCTGCTTTACGTGATCGCCAGCGGCGCGCCGGGATTCGACGTCGCCAAGGGCTTCGCCTCCAACGGCTATGACGCGCATTCGCCGGGCCACTACAGTCTGGTGGTGTGCTTCATCACCGAAGTGGTGATGACCATGATGTTCCTGTTCATCATCATGGGCGCGACCCATGGCAAGGCGCCGGCCGGCTTTGCGCCGCTCGCGATCGGGCTGGCGCTGGTGATGATCCATCTCGTCAGCATTCCCGTCACCAACACCTCAGTGAATCCGGCGCGCAGCACCGGGCCGGCGCTGTTCGTCGGCGGCTGGGCGCTGGGGCAGCTCTGGCTGTTCTGGGTCGCGCCCCTGATCGGCGGTGTGCTGGGCGGCGTAATCTATCGCTGGCTCAGCGAAGAGCCGACCGGAGTCGTCGCCGGGAAGTGATCGGAAAGATCGGATCGTGCAAGATGGGATTGTGATCGCACGATCCCATTTTCATCGATGCGGGCCTTACGGCTTGCGGGGCGGCGTCACCTCGGTGACGTGCCCCATCTTGCGGCCGGGGCGCGGCGCGCCCTTGCCGTAGAGATGCACCGTCGCGCCCGGAACGGTCAGCCACTGTTCATAGTCCAGGATATCGTCGCCGATCAGGTTGGTCATCGTGACCTCACCGTGGCGCACCGGCTTGCCGAGTGGCCAGCCGGCGATTGCGCGGATGTGCTGCTCGAATTGCGAGATCGAGGCGCCGTCGAGCGTCCAGTGTCCGGAATTGTGCACGCGCGGCGCGATCTCGTTGACCAGCACGGTCGGCGCGCCCTTGCCCGACACCACGAACATCTCGACCGCGAGCACGCCGACATAGTCGAGCGCAGATGCGATCTTTTCGGCGATCGCGCGCGCCTGCGCCGCGAGCTCGCCGGAAATCGCCGCCGGCGCGCGGGAGATCTTCAGGATGTGATCGCGATGCTCGTTCTCGGTGACGTCGAAGCACTCGACCTCGCCTGTGGCCGAGCGCGCCGCGATCACCGAGATCTCGCGCTCGAACGGCACGAACGCCTCGAGGATCGCCGATTTGGTGCCGAGGCTGTCCCAGACCGCGTCGAGGTCGTCGCCGTCGCGGATGATCGCCTGGCCCTTGCCGTCATAGCCGAAGCGGCGGGTCTTGATCACAGCGGGCAGGCCGATGCGCGCGATCGCCGCGCGCAAGGATGCGACCGAAGTGACGTCGGCATAGTCGGCGGTGCCGATGCCGAGCTTGCTGACGAAGTCCTTCTCGATCAGCCGGTCCTGCGTGGTCTCGAGGATCTTCTGCGCCGGCAGCACCGGGCGCCGCGCCGCCAGCACCATGGCGGTCGCCGCCGGCACGTTCTCGAACTCATAGGTGACGACGGCGACGTCGTTGGCGAACAATTCGAGCGCCTCGACATCGGCATATTCCGCGCAGGTCGCATTCTGCACGACGTCGAAGGCCGGCGAATCCGGATCGGGTGAGAACACCTGGCAGCGAAGCCCGAGCCGCGCCGCGGCAAGCGCCAGCATCCGCCCCAATTGCCCGCCGCCGAGGATTCCAATGGTGTCGCCCGGCTTCAGCTTCACGGTGTTCGAAGCCGTCACGCCGAGGCCTCCGGATGGTCCTTGACCGCGTCGGTCTGCTGCTGGCGCCAGGCCGCGAGCCGGGTCGCGAGCGCCTTGTCATTGAGCGCGAGCACGCTCGCTGCCAGCAGCGCCGCATTGATCGCGCCGGCCTTGCCGATCGCGAGTGTCCCGACCGGAATTCCGGCCGGCATCTGCACGATCGAATAGAGCGAATCGACCCCGGACAGCGCCTTCGATTCGACGGGAACCCCGAACACCGGCAGCTCCGTCAGGGCGGCCGCCATGCCCGGCAAATGCGCCGCGCCGCCGGCGCCGGCGATGATCACCTTGTGACCGGCAGCCTTGGCGCCCTTGGCAAAGGCATAGAGTCGATCGGGGGTGCGGTGGGCGGACACGATGCGGCTTTCGCAGGCGACGCCGAGCGCTGCGAGCGTCTCGGCGGCGTGCCGCATGGTCTCCCAATCGGACTGGCTTCCCATGATGATGGCGATCGGGGCGGTCATGGCGTCAATTCTGTGCAGGAATCCAAAAACATAGGCCGATTATAGGGACGGCCCGGGCGTCATCCAAGGCGTGGCAAGGGAGTTAGAATGCACTATCCTGTCTTGGTGAATCCCGGCAAGCCTTCATTCAGCAGGCCCCACCAAGGATGCGCATGAAGAAGAAAACCAGGGCGGCCGCCTCCGGGGCCGCGAAATCGCGGAAAGGTGCCGCAGCCGGGCGCAAATCCGCAGCCGGCCGGGCTGGAACCGCAGCCGTGCCGCGGGCCTCGATCGCCTCCGGCGACAAGGCCACGATCCGGCGGTTGCGGGCGCAACTGGCACTGGCCGAGGCCCGGATCGAGGAGTTGCAGGCCTCCGCCGAGACCGATTTTCTGCTCGATATCCCGAACCGCCGCGGCTTCGAGCGCGAACTCATCCGCGCGATCGCCTTCATCAAGCGTTATCGTGCCGCCGCCGCGCTGATCCTGCTCGACGTCGACCGTCTGAAGCCGATCAACGATACGTTCGGTCACGCGGCCGGCGACGAGGTGCTGAAGGCGATCGTCGCCGCGGTCTCGAGCCAGGTGCGCGCCTCCGACGTGGTCGGCCGTCTCGGCGGCGACGAGTTCGCGGTGCTGCTGTGGAATCTCAGCGAGACGGATGCGCGGGCCAAGGCCGCCATGCTCGAAGAGTCGATCGATCGCCTGGCCTTCGTTTTCCGCGGCAGCCATGTCGCGGCGGGCGCCTCGGCCGGCGTCGCGATTCTCAATGCGCATTCCGATGTCGAGCGCGCCCTCGAAGAGGCTGACCGCGCCATGTATGTGCG
>Ga0153933_1000464_pt1 | contig 14629 bp, 9 predicted proteins | sample TSNJ017MetaG_FD_102275 | JGI IMG/M metagenome (GOLD analysis project Ga0153933, IMG submission 102275) | Attine ant fungus gardens microbial communities from New Jersey, USA - TSNJ017 MetaG | ecosystem: Host-associated > Fungi > Mycelium > Unclassified | place: USA: New Jersey, Wharton State...
GATTGCGAAACCTTGTTCACGCCCAAGCTTCCCCCCGCGGCCTCTGGTTATGGACTGGCGGTGGACAAGGCGGGAGACTGGGTCTCAGGTACGGTGTTGGGTACGGGTATGCTGCCGGGCCGTAGCGCCGCGCTCGGCTGGCGCGGCATCGACATTTCATCGATCGGCGCCCTTCCAGAGCAGCAGCCCATGCTGCGGCAACCAGTGATTTTGCAGGCGGGCACCGACGAAGCACGACTGGGCATGACCATGACCCCACTGCAGGTATCGCAGAATCACCCCAGCCCGCAACCGGCGCTGACGCGCTATTGGCCGCAAGTGCTCATTGCGTTCGATCACATCAATCTCACTTTGCGCAGGCTGGATAGCTCGGGCGCATTGCGCAGCGAACTGGATGGCTTTGCAAAATGCCGGATTCGCGTGGTAACGCGCCCCACCGAAACCTATGCCGAATTGGCGCGCATGCTCTGGCATCCCGCCTCCCTGCACAATGAAAACGATGCAACCGAGCGTACGCGCGACCTGCTATCGCGCATGGCCGACAACACTGCTATCGCGCCGGGGGACGTCACTGTAATCAACGCCGAGATTGCCGATCTCAAAGAAGGCGACATTCCATTTTTTTCCACGACGGTGGCGCAAGGTCAGCTGGAAGGTCCCCGCGCCACGCGCTGGCTTCCTCCAGCAAATCTTATAGACGCTACGCTGGACCACTGGCGCAGCGCCGACCTGCAGAAGGAGCGGAGCATCATCCATGCTGCGTTGGTCGGCGCTTATATCAACGATGGCGGCACGCCCGAACATAGATCACTATGGCCGTCGCAGCCGCGAGCGGGCGACCTGGACCTACGCAGGCGTGTGCAGCTCAGTGCCATCATGCATGACTTTCTACGGCATGCCGTTCATGGCGAAGATGGCACGGTGACGTGGGTCGCGCCAAGTTTCGATCCTGGCACCGGATGGTCAGTGCGTCCGCTGGCACAGGATCTTTACAGCGGGCTATCCGGAGTGGGCTTGCTGGTGGCCGCCTACCGGCACGAAGCGCGGGCCGGCCGCGCGGATGCAATTGGAGAACTGGACGCATTGCAAGATGCCATTGTGCGTACGCTGCTCATGGCCGAAACACGGCATGAGCAGCTGCGCGCCGATCGCATCAAGATCCGTCCCTTGCCCCCCGGCGGCTATGCAGGCCTTGGTGGTCAAATCTGGACATGGCTTACGCTCGATACGTTGGCCGACCTTCAAGGCGAGGGCCTAAAGCGCGCCCGTGCGCTGGTGCCTCTGATTCCGGACGCCGCCGCCGCAAGCGAAAGCGCGGATGTGCTTTACGGCTTGGCTGGCGCCATTCCACCCTTACTGGGCTTGGCAGAGCGTGATGCCGATCCCTACGTGCTGGAGACAGCTAAAGCATTGGGTGACCAACTGCACGCGAGTGCTGTCTGGAAAGACGATCGTGCTTGCTGGCCAGAAAACGCCTGGCCCCGGGGGCTTGGAGGCTTCTCGCACGGTGTGACCGGCATCGGTTGGGCCTTGACCAAGCTGGCGCGCGCCAGCGGCGAACAGCGTTATCAGGAGCTCGCCAATGCCGCCTTCGCCTTCGAAGAAAGCCTGTTCGACACGCATGTGCATAATTGGCTGGACCTTCGCATCGACGCGGGTAGCAAAACCGTCACGGCATGGTGTCACGGCGCAGTAGGCATTGGTCTCGCACACTTGGATCTCGAGCCTTTCATGCCACCAACAACGACGCACATTCAGCTGAGCAGGGCCGTCGAAGCCACCTGGCGCAGCGGCCTGGGTGCGGACCATTGCGCCTGCCATGGAGATGCTTCGGCCTGGGAGTTACTGGATGCAACCCTTGCCCGTGGACTGGGGCCGACTGGTATCAGCAGAGAAACGTTGCTGGCGCACTGGTTAACTGGTCTAGAGCGGCATGGTCTCCGGTGCGGCATGGCGGCCGACGCTTTCATGCCTGGCTTGATGACTGGCGTTGGCGGGATCGCCTATCAGTTGTTGCGGGCACACCCACGCAGCGACCTGCCTTCCGTACTTGTACTTTCCCCGCTCTTACCCGGATAGTATCTGCCTTCTGCCACTGTCAAAAAGATATCCCTAATATGGGGGAGTCACTTTTTCTTCGAAGTACAAGCCTTTTTTCGTGACGATAGCGTCAACACGCACTAGAGCGACCCATACTCTCTCGTCGCAATAACCTGCCCTGCTTCATTGAGCAGTTCGACAACATAGTGCGCATGAAGCTTCTCAAGCTCAGATTGGAAAGCGGCGGCGAAACTTAACCAACTATCGTCGCGGCAACGGGAAAGTTCACCCTCATCCCATTTCTTTTCATGCAACAACACGCCATCGCGTGCGTAAATGCTGACGTGGACGGCCTTGGCTTCAAGCAGAACCAGTTTATTGCTGAAAACAACCACTGCAAGCTTAAAATCATTCTTATGCTTGCAGATGTGCACTTCGTTGGCGCGAACAGGCGTTGCTTTCCAGGCCTCCTGAAAATTGGGACGGCGCACGTTACGCACGGGAAGCTGGGGCTCCAAAGTAGCTAGCTTCACGTCGCGATAGGCAAAGCTGATACCAGCGTAGGCTTCGTAATCGGCCAAGGTGCGCTCGGTGCCAAAACCGTATTTGCCGGCATGGGCGGGTTGGGCGTACATGCCATCGATGCCAAACAATTCGCCATTTCGCTTCATAGCGCCATTGTTAAGATCAGCCCAATCTTGCTCGATGACACCGCTTTGTTAGGTTTTCCAGTCGTGGTCTTGCCACATCCTCGGGCGTCGACGACCAGAGTAATCGTGCCATGCCAGTGCCCGATGGGAGTAATAGAGATCGTAATGCCTGGCGCAGTTGAATAATGCGCATCAGAACGTTCGGGATCGTAGAACGGCAAATAGGCGGTCAGCAGTGGTCTGAGGCTTTCATCGCGCAGCAACTCAAGCACCCCGACCACGGCATCATTCCATTCGCGGACAAAACGATGATGCGAATCCAGTTGCAGGTATAGCGCTTACTACTATAACGCTGTTGTAGCAGGTTACGTACCTAGCAGACGCTGCGCATTTTCATATGCGATACATCAATCAGCTCGACCTTGGCGAAACTGTAACAAGGTGATGAACGATCCATTCGCCCCATGGTTCGGCATGCAAAGCAACAAAGCCATTGCTCAAAAAATCCTCAAGCGTTTCGTCGGACTGCACACCACGACCCGGAGAGATCCAGGTCATGCGGCCTACCAATCAGCGTAGGAACCAGCTCATAGAGCTGCCTCAGCACATTAATAATGACCGCTAGCGCCTTTTCTTCACGCCATCTTAACGAAACACGCTAGAGGTCCGTTTTCAAGGACCTGCGGGTCAACGGCATCTTGAGCTCAGCAAGAAAACCACTTTAAACCGCCTCGTTCCGTAAGAAAACACAAGTCATCCACTTCACATCCTGGCTCACTTGAGACACCCGGTCTCACATTCTGCAATGAATGAGACAAATCGCCTCGCGACACCATAGGGGCTTTTTCCATCATATGCATACCCGCTGGGCAGGGGCTTCAAACCCAGCTCCTGCAAAGCGGACAGCTGTGTTCCACAGCGTTATTCCACCGGTCAGTGCTACTGGCCATTCGTGCAACAAGACTTATCAAAGGACCCTTACTAATGAAGCGTACTCTTATGGCAGCAACGGTGGCCCTGGCTCTGGGCGGCATGGCTTCCACGGCGTTTGCCGCGGGTGTCGACAAGGCCACTGTCACTATCGACTCCACGGTGACTAGCAACACCTGTAACTTTGCCTCCGCCACCCCTGCCGCCATTACTGTTGCCGGCGCCTCGATCGCCCAGATCACCGCCAACACGGCACCGCTTGAAATGGCCAGCGTCACGCTAAGCAATTGCACCGCAACCGACGCAGAACCGGCCGTGCAGTTCAACGCCACTGCGGCACAGCTTTCTTCCAACGTCTGGGAACTGAAGGACAACAAGCTTACCGGCGCGGCCTTGAGGCTATTCAAAGACCCGTATGGTCAGGACCCGATCAATCCCGTTACTGGCGACACAAATAAGGTCAGCTTTACCGGTACTACCGCCGTCGTGCCGTTCTATGTGCAGTTGGCCCAGCCTGGTGCGACGGCTCCTGTCGCAGGCCCATTCGAAGCCCAGTCAGACGTGAAGGTCGACTATCCGTAAGACCCGACTAGCGGTCCGCTAGTCGCATACCAGCCTTCGCCGACTGATTCGGCAAACTATTCTGAAGCATCGGCGAAGGCACTTTCATCCTTGTTCACCTCATCATCCATTGCAGATTTTTTGCCTCACAATCTTTGCGAGATCGTCATCATGATTATGAAATCCATCCTGCGTTCGATCGCATTGTGCTTGCCTTTAGTGGCTGCCACGGCAGTCCATGCCGGAGTGGTTATCAACAATACGCGTATTATCTTTCCGGGTAACGATAATGAGGTGACGGTTCAACTGAAAAACGTTGGCAAAAAACCGGCACTGGTAAAAATGTGGCTGGATACCGGCGACGCCAATGCTAATCCGGATGCGATCAAGGTGCCCTTCATCATTGCGCCACCGATCGCCCGTATCGAAGCCGGCCAAAATCAGGTCGTACGTGTGGTCTACACCGGCGATCCACTGCCGAAGGATCGCGAGAGCGTGTTCTGGTTCAACATGCTTGACGTGCCCACCAAGCAAAGCACTCAACACACCAGCCTGCAATTTGCCTTCGACACGCGCATTAAATTATTTTTCCGCCCCGCCGGCTTGCCAGGATCCATTGACCAGGCGATGAAAAACCTGCACTGGTCCGTGGTGCCTCACGGTCAGGGCTATGCACTGAAGGTAAGCAATCCTTCGCCCTACTACGTAAACCTGGGCCGAAAGGCTGAGCTTGTGGAAGGTTCCACTTCCTACGAAGCCAAGAACGTGGAGATGGTGGCCCCGAATGGCACCGAAACGTTTGACTTGCCAACGCTCAAAGCGCCACCTGTTAACGGCGCCATCGTGCAGTACTACGCCATCAATGATTTCGGTGGCCCGCTCAAGTTGCAAGGCGCCGTAACGCCTTAACGCCGGTTCGTTTCCCGCGCAACACGCTAATTCCGGCGTACGCCAAGCGTACGCCGCCAGGGAGATGCACGCCCGAATCCATCCAAATTCACTTGGCTGATAACCATCATGAATGCCGTTCGCACACTTATCCACTATGACCTGCGCCATCACACCACCGCGCCATGGTCGCTTCGCCCCCGCAGCCTGTGCGTTGCCGTGCTGCTGGGTTTGGGGCATGTCACCTCGGCATGGGCCGCGGCACCTGGTGGTGCGGCGAGCGGTGCAGCCCCTGAAAACGTCCAGTTCGACAGCTCCTTCTTTAAAGGCAGTGGCGGTGATAATGGTGTCGATATCTCGCGTTTCGACCGTGGCGCCGTGGTGCTACCGGGTGTCTACAGTGTGGACGTCAACATCAACAAGGGCGCCCAGCAAAGCCAGAACACCATCACCTTCAAGGCGCCTCAAGGGCAAGCCGCCGATGCCAACGCGCAGCCCTGCTTCACTCGGGACATGCTTACGCAGTGGGGCATCAACCTGGCGAAAGTCACCCAATACCGCCTGCAGCACCCGAACCAAATGGCACACGCGCTGCCCACGACGGCGCCGGTGTGCGCCCCGCTGGATACCCTGGTGCCGGATGCCAGCGCCACGTTCAACGTCTCGTCGTTGAGCATGCAGATTTCCATTCCGCAGCTGTACTTGAACAAGCGCCATGGCAACTGGGCGGATCCGTCACAATGGCAAACAGGCATCAATGCCGGCTTTGCCGACTACAACCTTAGCGCCAACACCAACCGCGGCCACGCCTACAACAACACAGACGCGTTCCTGTCACTCAATAGCGGCATCAATTTGAACGGCTGGCGGCTTCGCCAAATTGGCGGGCTTGATTGGAATAACGCAGGCAGTAGCGGCTCGCATTTTCACTACCATTCCAGTGCCGCCTACCTGCAACACGATCTGACCAAGCTGCGTTCGCAACTCACGGTCGGCGACTATGTCACGTCGGGCCGCGTGTTCGATGCGGTGCCCTTCCGCGGTGTGAACATCTCCAGCGATGACCGCATGCTGCCGGATGACGAACTGGGCTTTGCGCCCGTCGTACGCGGCGTGGCCAACACCAACGCCAAGGTGACCATTCGCCAGCATGGCCAGATCATCTATCAGACCAACGTCGCACCGGGTCCGTTTGCAATCACGGACCTGCCCACGATCGGCGGCTCGGGCAACCTGCAGGTGACGGTGACCGAAGCCGATGGCCGCCAGGAAACGCGCACTGTGCCGTATTCCTATATCAGCAACCTGCTGCGCCCAGGCGTGAGCCGTTACAGCATAACGGCTGGCCTGCTCAACCAGCCGGGCATGCGCCATCGGCCGCCGATGATGGAGGCCACGTATCAACGCGGTGTCAGCAACCTCATTACGGCCTATGGCGGCATCACCGGATCTGCCGGCTATGGGGCGGGCCTGATTGGAGCAGCCTTCAATACCTCGATGGGTGCGCTGGGCGTGGACCTTACTCTGGCGCACACCAGTCTGCCGGGCCAGCGCACGCACAACGGCCAGAGCTTGCACTTTACCTTCACCAAGAGCTGGGCCGAAGGCACCAACCTTACTTTTGGCGCCTATCGCTACAGTACCGGTGGCTACTACAGTCTGTCGCAGGCGGAAACTGCGCGCTACCCCAATTTCCTGGGCACCGCCAACGACCAGTTCGACACGCTGCCGCAACGCAGCCAACTGCAATTCAGCGTCGTGCAGTCATTGGGGAAATACGGCAACCTCTCGCTGGATGGCACCGACATGCGCTACTGGCATGGCCTGCCCAGCCAACTCACCTATGGCGCCACCTATAGCAACAATTTTTTCCACAACGATCTAAACGTGGAGCTTACGCTGCAGCGTACGCGTGAAATAGGTGGTAGCACCAACGGCATGCCGTTCAACTCCTACATGCCGTTGCCGCCCAACTACACGTCGATGTCTGGACGCCGCACCGATACACAGCTGATGCTAATCGCCAGCATTCCGCTGGGCCGCAGCAGCAGTGCACCAAGCTTCAGCACAGCGATCACGCACGACACACAGGGCGGCACGTCATACAACACCGGCGTTAGCGGTGCGCTGGGTGAGAACGGCCAGTTCAGCTACAACGCAAACCTGCAGCATGACAGCTCAGGTGACAACGGCTACAACCTCGGTGCGCAGTACATGGGCAGCCAGGGCACCGTCCAGGCCAGCGTTGGCCACTCAGCCGGCGCCGAACAGGCATCGCTCAACGTGAATGGCAGCGCGGTGTTCTTCCGCCACGGCGTGGTACTGGGGCCGTCGCTGAACGGCAACAGCTTCGCCATCATCCACGCACCTGGCGCGGGCGGCGCGCACGTGACCACCACTACCAACGTGCGTGTGGACCACGGCGGCTACGCTGTAGTACCCGACCTCATGCCCTATCGCCGCAACGAAGTGGATATCGATCCGCAAGGCCTGCCGTTGAACGTGGATCTGTTGCAAACCTCGCGCATCGCTACGCCGCGTGCTGGTTCCGCGGTACTGCTCGAGTTTGCCACCCATTCCGGCGGCCGCGCTGTGGTGATCGACACCAAACTGATGCTTGATGACAAAGCCCAGCCTATTCCGTTCGGCGCGGACGTGTTCGACGAAACAGGCAATGCCGTTGGGGTGGTAGGACAGGACAGCCGTATTCTGGCGCGCAATCTTCCCGACGCTGGCACGCTTACCGTTCAATGGGGCGACGACGACGAGCAACGTTGCGTAATCGCTTACCAGCTTCCGGTACGAAAGGGATCGGCACGTTACACACATATCACTGCCAACTGTATAACTGGAACGATACTCACGCATCACGAAAGCCATAACCTTCCAACAGTAACAAGCGTGACTGCGTCAGATGTCGGCGCCAAGACGACTGAGACGGCTTCCCTCGAGCATGAAGAAGCTGCGAAACGCGGCTCAGCCATGTAAAAAGTCAGCCATATTCAAGCCATAGACGATATTGGGAAGAAAAATTATGTATATCATGAATTCTGATCAGCGTGCCGCGATAAATAAGACAGGCATTCTCAACCAAACAACGCCAACACCGATCAGGTGGATGAAGATATTGCTTACTCTTGTTCTGCTTCTCGCGGCAAGAAATAGTCTGGCCGATGTCACTTGCCAACCAGGTGAGGCAGTAACTACCCATCAGGTACCCCTGCCGACCAAAGTACTTCCAGGCCTCCCCAATACCATCGTGGATACATGGCAGCAACTGCCTTCTCAAACTACTGCCGTCAACTGCTCGGCGGGAAGCGACCAAGCAGGCATGAGTGTTTATATGGCCGGTGCCACTTACATAAGTTATGGCGGAAATACTTACAGCACCTACTATCTTTCCGGTAATGACAACATAGCCCCCATTTTTGAGTTCAAGGTGAATGGCGGTGCGTGGACGCCTGTCTCCGAAATAGGTTCCACTTATAGCTATTCTCCCAACTACAACCTGAAACAGGGGGACGACATAACGATTACCTTCAGGTACGCATGGATTCGCGTTGTCAATATCAACCCTGGCGACTTTGTCCGATACCAGAATGGCGCGACCAATATGGTCCGCGGTCAGCCGGAAACGGGGGATAGGAGGGGCTTCGGTTGGTATGTTGGCGTCATGCACGGCTTCCTGCAGGCGCAACCACTCACCTGCAGCTTTTCGGGTAGCGGTGCTGGTAATACGGACAACTTGAGCGTGGACCTTGGCAGTTTTACCGCCAACACGTTCACGCAAAGTGGCTGGAAATCCATAGGCATCAAAAACGATGGCCCATGCAATGCCCTGTCGATCAGTATGACCTTCAGCAACGGACCGGGCTACACCTCGCCGGCACCGAACATGTTTGGCGTGCAAATGGCAGGCTCGAACGATCCGACACTCGGCGTTGCACTACGTCGCGATGGCAACGGTGCCCAAGAAATAATCGCGCCTGGCGGCAAAGTTACGTGGTTCCCAGTGCCAACGCAGGGCACCGACTATGGCATTGAAGCCCAATTGGTGAAAACGGGCTCTGGCACACCCATGACGGGCAACACCGGCACGAGCGTCATTATGGCCGTCGTCAATTATCAATGAGGGCAACCCCATGAAGTCTTTATCTCAAATTTTGCGATTGGGCACAGCCATAGCTGCCTTCGCCCTGGTTGCTTCGCCGGCTTGGGCCAGCGTCGATGCTCCAAACCAGCTACAGATTACTTTGCACTACGCCATGACCAGCAACACTTGCGATTTCGCCACGGCGACGCCACCTGCGGCCACCGTCGCCGGCAGTTCGATCTCGCAAATCACCAATGGCACCGCAGCACTGGAAGAAGTCAACGTGCAGCTGAGTGATTGCGCGGCAGCAGCCCCAGGCATCAAGAATCCGGCCATCAAATTCGATGCGCAGGGCGGCCAGTATCAGGGCATGGCCCTGGTGGACCAGAAAGGCACCGGCGCCGGCTTCTTGCTGTATCAGGATGCCTATGGACAGACCTCCATCAACCCGGTTGGCGGTGACACCGTATCGGTTCCGTCGAAGAACGGTAACGTAGCTGTGCCGTTCTGGGTGAAGCTGACGAAAGTTGGCGGCACGTTGAGAGCCGGAGCTGTGGAGGCGAAGGCGATGGTGGAAGTGGATTATCCGTGAAGCGGACTATGTGAAGATTTGACAGGAAGACGACGAGTCGACCATGTCACCCGATCGTCGGATACTGCGCTTCAACTGCCTCCAGGACTCCATCTGTGGCACGGACGGATGCGTAGAGAGGGTTGAGCGATAGGCTTTCATGGGTGTCCTCTAGCTCTCAGATTGTTTAAAAGGCTTCCTGACTACCCATCTATCGCATCCTTAGTGACGAAGATCCGCCTCACGCAGCCGTTTGTGGCCACGACGTGCCAATTTTGCTTCTTCGCCAGTGCCCGCAAATAGCCCTGTTGAGCCATTCTCCAAGCATGGATGCCATCGATGGGTAATCAGGAAAGGTTTTAGGCCATACAGCGGCAATCACTCCACTATGACTAGATCGATACGGTTAGAAGAAACCAAAAAGGCTCAGCCTCCATCATCAGGCGACGGACAGACCATAAACCGGATAGCCTATCCACCCAAGTCCATCCACATAAGTACCCTCGAAAATACAATTATCAGTATCGATGACAGTGAATTTTTTTCCGTTGAATGTAAGGCTACGGAACGTGACCGTAAGATCGATACCTTGCCGATATTTGGCTAGTACTATCCTGAAATTGGCCCCATCTAAAAAGGCATTGACATCGAGCGACAGATCCACTTGATAGAAGTCATATCCCGTGTCCCATCCTTCGTTGAATGAAGTGCATTGAAGCTTCGTATTACGCTTCTTTATGCTATAAGAAGCATAATAATTTGGATATCCTTCATAATATCCTTCGACCGTATCACTCAGGTAAGGGATTGACTCCGTGTATGGCACTACGAACATTGACTGAGCAGAAGGGTCGCTCGTGTCAATGGCATAGACGTCCATGACACTGCCTTTTGGTATGGCCAGGTATGTTCCGTCGGTTTGCTTGTTGGTCTTGACATAAATAGTTCCACTGCTTTCGTTGATCAGCAGCCAACGGCCGCCCGTGGCATGGAACGTAGCCACCGTCTTACTGCCTGGGCTTCCCGTCCAATACATCACACGCCTTCTCAACTCATCGCCCTGCATATCCCAGTCGTACCAGGTCCAATTTCGAACGTAGGCCGACTGAATGATTTCACTGTACCAGGCTGTCGTGGCGATGGCGGTCGAATTGTTGGTCACGTCGGCAGTGGGGGCTTTGGGATTTCCGATGAACGACGGAGAATCCAATGGTGCTGCACCGGCGATATTGTCAACCTTGAGGGCGACATTGTTATCCGATCCTGGTCCGACACCCGCCACCCTCTGGATATTGGTGCTCAGATTACCGCTACCGTCCACACTCAGGCCCGCCTTGACGATCACCCCGCCCAGCGTTGAGGTGGTGGCAGTCGGCAGGCGATAGCCGGAGGCGGTCTCGAACATCGACTGGGCATTCGGGTTACCCGTCGTATCGACGGCGTAAACATCATGCGTCCCTGGACCAAGGGTCAAATAGTTTCCTCCCGTCTGCACCGAGGTCTTCACCGCAATCTGAGCGTTAGTGTCATTGACGATCAACCATCGGCCCCAGGTAGTACCGAAACTACCCACCGCCGTGCCACCGTTCGGAGTTCCCGTCCAATGCATGACATGGTGTGCCAGCAAATCTCCAGCTATGTCTCGGCTAACGATGCCGGTCCAGTCCACGGAAGCCACGGATAACTGGCGGTCGGTGACAAATCGCAAAGAAGCAATCTGGTCATTATTCTTGTATTGCTGGAAGACAAGGTCTGGATACGGTGTAGTGGGCAGTCCCATAAGGGCTGGGCTGTCCAGTGGTGCTGCCCCCGTAATATTGGCGACGGCAAGCGGCACATTATGTGCTCCATCGGGACTGACTCCCGCCACCTTCTGAATCGCTGTGCTCAGGTTGCCGCTGCCATCGACGCTCAAGCCTTCCTTGACAATCACACCGCCAAGCTGAGAGGTGGTGGCGATCGGCAAGCGATAGCTGGAGGGCACCTCGAACATCGACTGCGCCTCGTCATTGCCGGTGGTGTCCACCGCATACACATCAATGACTGTGTAGGCTGGTACCAGTAAATACGTGCCGCTAGTCTGGATGGATGTATGGCAATGGATGTCAAGATGTGAATTGTTGATGATCAACCAACGTCCGGTCTTGACTGGAAAAACGGCGATGGGAGATCCGTTGTCGCGGGCAGTCCAATAAAGAATGCGACATTGAATTTCCGCGTCTGATAACGTCCAGTCGTAATGCATCCAGCTCCGATCACCGGCTTGATGGATGCGCATGCCATACATGGCCTGAGAGAAGGCCGTGGTCGCAATGCGAGTGGAGTTGTCCGTCGCGGCCTGAGTCGGCGCCTGCGGTTCGCCCGTAAAACTGGGGGATGCCAGCGGTGCCGCACCCGTGATGTCACCCACGCTCAAGGGTACATTATGCGTTGCATCGGGACTGACACCCGCCACCTGCTGAATCGCCGCACTCAGATTGCCACTGCCATCGACATTCAAACCGTCTTTGACAATAATGCCACCTAGCGCGGTGGTGCTCGCAATCGGCAAGCGATAGCTGGAGGGCACTTCGAACATCGATTGCGCTTCGTCATTGCCGGTGGTGTCCACCGCATACACGTCTACAATCGAATGCGCGGGAACCAGTAAGTAGGAGCCGCTCGCCTGCACCTCGGTGCGACAATGAAACGTTCTGCTGGAATTGTTGATGATCAACCAACGCCCCGTCTTGACTGGAAAGGTTACGGTGGGACTCCCAGTGTCCTGCGCCGTCCAGTACAGGATGCGGCATTGCACCTCGGCATCGGTCAGCGTGTAGTCGTAATGCAGCCACCTCCGATCACCGGCCTGATGAATGCGCGCCCCATACATCGCCTGGGAAAAAGCCGTGGTTGCAATGTGGCTGGAATCGTCCGTCGCGACCTGGGTCGGCGCCTGTGGTTCGCCCGTGAAAACGGGGGATGCCAGCGGTGCTGCGCCGGTGATGTTGGCCACTCCCAACGGCACATTGTGGCTGGTGTCGGGACTGACACCAGCCACCTTCTGAATCGCCGTGCTTAGATTGCCACTACCGTCCACATCCAAGCCTTCTTTGACAATGACTCCGCCCAGCGTGGCCGTGGTAGCTGGCCGCAGCTGGTAAACGAAGTTGTACTCGAGCGCGGCCCACCAGCCCGCGCCGGCGGGGATGCTATTGCCCGCAACCGGCTCACCGTCGTTGAAGATGATCGATCCGGTGGGCGGCGTCTGTTCCGAGATTGGGTCCACGTAAACATGGCAGTTACCGCCGTTTACCACGAAGTTCGTGACGAAGGAAAACGCGACTACGAAATGCCACGCATTCTGATCGTAGACATACAGACCGGCTTTGCTCTCCTCATAGTCCTGGTAGAGGATGACCACCCTGTCGCTTTCCTGCCCTTGGAAGGCGGAGACGAACGGTGCTTCAATCGCCTGGGGAGCATTGCCTTTGTCATGCAAGGTGACCGGCACCGAGAACGGCAAGCTGGCACCGCTACCAAAATCACCGCTTCGGCGTGGACGGATGCGCGGAACTGGGATACGGGGGACGGAATGACGGCTGTAGGTTTTCATGGATTTGCTCCAATCAGGAGATTGCTAGGCTTTAATGGGGACGGATGTAATTACAAAGCGGCATTGAATTCGCAACACTTCATTGCCGTTTGCCACTAGCGAATGCATAGCGGAGGCACCATCCCCTGAGTGAGACGAATAACGCCATAGGAAACCGATTCAGCCTTTGTCAGCTGGTCCAAGGAACAACCAGGCCCGATGGCAAGGTAATAACCTGTACTACGGATTTTCCTGACATGTCATACGTGGAGTTCGGGTTGTCTATACTCTTCAAAACCAAAGCTGCACTATCGACAGCTGTATTTTGATATACAACCCAGTTTCCACCAGCCGGAAGATTGAGCGTAAACGGACTAGCCGGCGTGCCTGTGACATTGATCACGTCCATTGTGATGTCCCAGACGTTAAACGACCATTCTGTCCCACCAATGATGGGATAGTTGATGACCTTGTTGGTGGTATGCGACGAACCACCAGAAACGACCCAAAAATTTTGCCCCTGAGCAAGCTGGTTCTTGTGGCTTGCCGTAATACTTACAACTTGTCCTGGATAGAGATAGAACTGCTTCAGTTGTGTACCCGAAAAATAGAAATATTGATCCTGAACAGCCAACTGAACCGGCCCATCTCCTACATGGACTAACGCATAAGTTTGGCCATCCTTGACAGGTCCATTGAGTAATTGCGGGAGCGTGATGGTGTCTATCCCCGTAGAAGAACTCCCCGACCATATGTAGATATACCCCGGCAAAGTTGTCGTGAGCGTATAACTTTGCTGAAGGTAAAGCGCTCCAGCGAAATTTCCCAGCGCGCCGGCCATCGTTTGTTGCACGAACTTTGTAGTCGCAATTTGATCCGTATTGGTACTCAATGCAGGCGTAGGTGCTACAGGCACGCCAGTAAACGCCGGAGAGTCCAGAGATATCACACCTTCCGATATTGAGGTAGCAGTCGGCACGGAAATCGTTCCGTCGGTGACGTCAATGTTGCTTCCGATCTGCACAATGCCATATGCGGCGACCGTCGCATGGGGAATATCCCGGATTACGGCAGCGGTATCCACCGAGACCGCGCCCGCATTAGCAGTCAAGCCTGTGCCCACGCTCATCACCCCGAGCGAAGTGGGCGTTGCCGTTGGTACGGAAATCGCACCATCGGTGACGGGGATGTGGCTACCGATCTGCACGACGGCGTGTTCGGCGACGGTCGCTTAAGGAATATCTGCGATCACAGCAGTGGTATCCACCGAGACCGCGCCCGCATTAGCAGTCAAGCCTGTGCCCACGCTCATCACCCCGAGC
>Ga0153933_1000465_pt1 | contig 14618 bp, 15 predicted proteins | sample TSNJ017MetaG_FD_102275 | JGI IMG/M metagenome (GOLD analysis project Ga0153933, IMG submission 102275) | Attine ant fungus gardens microbial communities from New Jersey, USA - TSNJ017 MetaG | ecosystem: Host-associated > Fungi > Mycelium > Unclassified | place: USA: New Jersey, Wharton State...
ACTCAGGCGCTACAAACGACGCTGGATTATCGAACGCACCAACGCTTGGCTGGGCCAGTTCCGCAGGCTGCTTGTTCGCCATGAGTTCCTCCTCTCCACCTATAGAGCCTTCTTCTATCTCGCGTGTCTATGGATCACACTGCGTAGGTGTTTATGAAACACGCTCTAAGGTAAATCCCGAGAGAAAGACCGCGAAGAATAACGCAGTCAAGAGATCAAAATACGTCATAGAGAGAAATCCCTTACCAGAAGGTAGGGCCTGTTATCTAACTTTGGTGACTTTTGGAACGCCCGCCATATCGTGAGCGTCGAAGCCACGATAATCTTATCTGCTGGGTTCCGAAGTTATTACTCCTTAAGGAACCGTAAAAGCATTGATTCGTATGAGCATAGGTAAAAACTTACCTTGGCTCCAAAAAGGGACGGCGGGATGATGGAGGGCGCGATGAGCGGGCCGACCACATATGAAATCGTGGTTTGTCCGCCTCATGTCAGCGGGGGCTATAAGGGAAGGATCTGTGAGTAAAACTGAAAGCAAACAACGCTTCCCTGTTTTCCGCGCCCATGAGTGCGTCGGCGCTTTAGGCATCAACCCGCTGCGCTACACTACTTTCTCGCTGATACAAATTATCGGGCAGGCCAGACTGCCCATACGAGCCTCCTTCTCCAGAACCATCTTGCGAAACTCGAGACTGCAACGGACATAGCGGAATTTATGTCGAAGTACCGTGAAATAGCTGATCTAAAGCAGAGGCTGTCGGCCTTGGGTGAGCTAGTCAGCGGTGTTGCATTTTTCTAAACTGGCCGGAATCCGTGCTCACCTTATGAGGAACCGGTCGCGAAAACGACTCAGTCAAGGGGAAGCCTTTGGAGCTTGACGCAAGAGCGGCTTGCAAGGCGAGGAGCCGCTCGAAGAGTCCGCACACTTTTTCCTTTACAAAACAACAGCGATGATGCTATTCAACTGTGCTACCGTTCCTCATACTACACATGAAAGTGTTCATTATTAGGCCGGTGTCCACTGGGATCATCAGTTATTCACCGGGGAGTTCACGTTAACGGCCCTAAGTTCTTGCAGTCTCGAAGTGACAAAGCTACAGATAAGGTGCATGGATTACAAGAAGGCCGCGAATAAACATAACCCTGTGCCGCCGGAGAAATAGACAATGCAAAAGATGGCATCTCTGGTATTGCTACTTATCGCAATGGCGCTGCCCGCACAAACTACCCGATCGGCCACCAATGCAGAGGCTGCAGACGCCCAGTCGCAAACATTGTCGATATACCGGAAAGCAATCAAGTCCCCCTTCGATGCCAATGCAGTGGCCGCCTTCGAGAAGGCGTTACCGCATGCAGGAGACTATTATGTAATAGAAGGTGACATTCTCGTTACCAAAGACGAATTGGAAGAATATCTCACGCGTCTCGTTCCGTCCACCGTACACGACAAATCAAGGGAACTCCTCGTAAACACACGACCAGATGGGTCACTGGATTATTATCGAGACCCAAATCAGCGAACTCTGAGCTATTCGATAGATCGCAGAAGCTTCCCGACTCTGCAGCAGTATCAAATCGTGGTCACAACCATGTCCGAGGCCACAAAGAGTTGGGTAGATGCTTGCCCGGAGTGTCGGATCTCGTTTCAATATAATGCGGCTTACGATAGCGACGCTGATATCACAAAGTCAAACTTTGTGGTTCGATATTTTGATTCCCATGGAGCGTATGTGGCGGCGTCATTTTTTCCGAGCGACCCACCGATGCGTCGCTATCTAAACGTCGATCCCGGCTATTTCACTTCGCCCTTTGACAAAATCGGGGTTTTCAGACACGAGCTTGGCCACATTCTTGGATATCGGCACGAGCATATTCGCGACATTCCCGGGTGCGCATATGAGGATAGTTCATGGAAGCCGCTTACGTCCTACGATCCTCATTCTGTAATGCATTATTTCTGCGGCGGAGGTGGTAGCTTTTCTCTGGAATTAACTGCGATAGACATCCAGGGGCATCGAAAGCTCTACGCCCCAGAATCAGTTCGCACGAGTGGCCTTCAGCCGGACAAGAACCCACCACAACAGATTGCGACTTTAATCGTGCGGACCCAAGGGGGCGATGTTACGAACGAAGCAGCCGAAGTCCTAGAGATCCTGAGGCAAGCATCGCTCCTACCCAAAACAACGGTCACCCTTCAAAAGGGTGACAACCTGGCCACGGTTTACATGAACTCCTTGGGAGTACCTGGAGTAGATACCGGACTGCTTAGTCTGGCACGGGCACTTAACCCACAGCTGAGGCGTGATCGCGGCTTGTCTGTCGGCGATACCGTAATAGTACCAGATATTAAATTTTCTACCTATTCGTTTTCACTCATCCGTAATCCAGCATCTCCAAGCGACAAAGCGCGCCAGCAAGCGGTCACGGAGAACTGGAATTACATTCGCAAGCCGCAAACTAAGAGCGACGCTCAAGCGGATAATTCTACATTTCTCGGTTACGAGCTGAGACTATCTATGAACATAAAAGATGCTCAAACCATGACACAAGCGATAAATAGTCAAGGTAAGCGCAACCTTTTAGCTACATATACAGATGCAGCGACACCTCCAACATTTTATTCAGATATTGCACCGTCACAGCTGATTGCGAAGATCCGAGAGACCCCGCCAGTTCTACACCCAAATGACGAAGCCTACATCGGCGACTTAATCCGAATGCCGCGCAAATATACCTGCCAAGCCGACGGCCCTGGGGGGGCGCCTGATTTGGTTCTTATAGATCAGCCGATACAACATCATCCGCAACTGGATGACGTCGTCACAGATCCGACGGGTCCACAGGCCACCGCTCCGTCCACTAACCCAGACGGTACCGTCAACTTAAGCTATCGGGAGTTCGATCCCAGTGTAGACCACGGGACGCACCTCGCTGGAATCATTGCAGCTCAAGACAAAGGGTATGGTGTAACGGGCGTGAGTCCTCACAGCCACTTGGAATCCTGGGATTGGCCGGCATTGAGTATTGATGTGACGCGCTTGGGGGACAGTATCCAAGGCCTAAGCGAAGAGGATAAACGACCACTCTTCGTATTTGCAAGTGAGTGGAGACTCGACCAGGAGCGTCTACTCTCGAGTCCAATTGAAGGGAGTAAGAGTCTTTGGATTGTCGCTGCAGGTGAGGTTAAGAGCGGTCCACCAGCAGATATCACGAGCGATAGCAAGCGGTTTCCAATGGCACTCGGAATGAAGGATTCTGTGATCGTTGTGACGTCTTGCGACTACTGCTACGACTCCACTGCGGGACGGGTTTCGCCAAACTCGAACTTTTCTACTACTCGCGTTGTACATGTCGCTGCACCCGGCGACAAGATTCCAAGCACAGTACGTGAAGGCAGTTACGGCGAAGCGGCAGGCACGTCACAAGCCACAGCGCTGACCGCGGGTTTGGTGAGTGCGATGGTTAACTGCTGGCCATCGTATTATCAAAATGAGACTGCAAAAGTGAAGTTTCGCCTGCAGCTAACGTCATACCCGGGTTTAAGAAGTGACATGGATCCTACCTCCGACGAAAGTCGTAAGGTAGCTGCTGGTGTCATTGATGGGAAAGTAGCGCTGTTGGATCCGCGGCTTGCGTGGCTGTTGGCTCCATCGCCCGGAAGTATTACACCGGAGTATAAACCAATTAAAGCAAAAAGTTGGTGTTCGCAGTCGATTGCGCTGCAGCGGGACGATAATGTCCCACTCGATCCGGTGCTGACACAGTACATACGGCGGATTGTTAAAATCGGCAGCGAATGGATCGTCTATGCTCATGAACTACCGGAAGGCAACAATCTAAGACTAGACCAGATCAAGCGGGTTGGGCCTGGGATACTGGACGCGGCCGGCTTGAACGCGCCCCTGCTAAATTCCGATATTGGTATGTTATCTTTGGCGAACATTACCGACGTAATTCTGCCAGGGCCTTTACCTACAACCAAATGTCAGGTGCCCCAATGACTTCAGTTTTGCTTGAGCGGCGGGTTCTTACATGGGTGTGGATGCTCTATGCTGCTGCGATGACGAGCCAAAGCCAGGATGCATGTAAAAAGCAACTTCTCTTGCAAACCGAGGTTGGCCAACGGTATGAGCTTGGTCAGAGCATTAATCCGGTACTGAACGAACTGCCGCTGGTACATCCCGGAGCGAGATATCTGAGAGCATTGGTGGTGGCGCAGGACACCCTCTCTTGCAACTGGGGCGTCGTGGTGCGCGATAAGCAATACCGAGCAATGCAAGTTTTCGTGAACACGAGCTTCGATCTGGGCCGAAAATGGACTAAGAGAATTGAAGGCGATGTTATTTATGTTCAGATATTACCTTGTTCGAACGGAACGGCGCCAAGCGTAATGGTGCAAAGTTATATCGCTATGCCCCTGACGGCGAGTAATCCCTATTATTCATTCCAGGACGAAAGCAAACCGGCCAACCGGGATCTCTTTGGCAGCGCTATCGATTCCGATTCTGGTCCAGCGACTTCCAAGGGGACACGAGAACTAGGTGACAACGTGGCGTTCGTGATGGCGAGCTACAACAAAACGTCTTGGGTCTGCTCGGGGGTGATGATCAGACAGAATCTACTCCTTACAAATTGGCATTGCGGGGGTGTGGCACCATTGGGACCTGCAGACTATTGGAACGATATCGTAGTGAAGGATATGTTTGCCGACATCTCATGGGATGGAGATCAAATCAGCCGAGAGTATACAGGAGTGCAGCGGGTAGCCTTCAGTGAGAAGCTCGACTATGCGTTGATTCGCATGACCCCACTCGACCCCTCAGATTCTGTCCTTCCAGTTCGAGTAACCGAACACGATCCGGAGCCCGGGGAAAAATTAGTACTGATTCATCATACGGAGGGCCTCCAAAAGCAGATAAGCACCTGCCAGGTCGAGCGAGTCGACAGAAACTCTGGCGCTACGATATCTGACTCGGAATTCCCGCACTTGTGTGATACGGAAAAGGGCAGCTCCGGGAGTCCCGTCTTCAATTGGTCGGGAGTGATGGTTGGCCTCCACCATGCCGGTTTTGCGCTAAATGATAAGTGTCGACCGGTCGATCATGTAAACAAAGCGATCAAAATGTCACGCATTTTGGCAGACCTCCATGAGCGGTATCCAGACCAATATGCTGCCATCATGCAAGTAGGGAGATAGTCGGGTCATTTTAGGGGGGATGACCAGATTGAAGCGAGAGAGGAGCTTCTGACCTTGGCCCGTCGCCGGCGCGATGTAGAGGCAGGATTAGCACGCTTCTACCGCGACACGGTGGCAAAGGCAGCGTGGCTTACCATAAAAGAGAATGCGACGCCGAGAGTCCTGCAGGCACTTGCAGGATACGCGACTGCAGTGAGAACAATCGGCCATGGAACTGGACCGAATTCACACGTAAATTCCAAGAGCTGAGTGCGGCCATGGAACTACTGACTGGGATGGATTTATCGAACTTGCGTCTCGCATGCGCCCAGCACGACACTTCGTAGATCCGACCACCCTCATACAAGTGCCGCCGGCCGCTGTAGGCGTCTGCTTGCAAAGCACCGGAGTAGTTCTTCAGATGCCGCCGCGGATGCTCGCCCTTGCGGTCTTCCGAGTAGGCGAACCAGACGGCGGGGGCGGTCATCTGTGCAGCAGGCTTATCATCGCGGACATAGGTCCAGAGGCGGCCAGTCTTCGTCTTACCGTTGCCTGGCGCAAGTACTGGAACCGGCGTGTCATCGGCATGGATCTTCGATGCGGTCAGGACATGGTTCCTGGTCTCATCCACCAGCGGACCGACCAACTCACTGACCGCACCAACCCAGCCGGCCAGGGTCGAGCGACGACGCGATCGCATGCAGAGCACGTGAACTTGGGCCTGACATGGCGAATGACCTTGAACGTGGCGGGGATGCGCTCCAGTTGTTCGGAAACATCTTCTCCGAACTGACGAAGTTCACCTCCACAGCACGGGCATGAATCGTGCTCAGGCATGTGCGTGATCACTTCGCGTGGAAGATCTTCTGGAAGCGGCCTGCGCCTCGGACGCGTTCCTCCTGGCTTCGAAATGGAACTGGGCGGCCCCGGCTGCTCAGCTTCAGCAGCATCTTCAGCTGCCTGATCCGCTGCTTGAGTCGTCTCCAGTTCTTCGAGGCGAAGTTCCAGCTGCTCAAGCTCTCTGGTGAGCTTTTCACTCTTGCGCCCGAAGATCATCCGCCGGTACTACTCGATCACGAGCTTCAGATGCTCGATCTCTTGCAAAGTCGAACGCAGCTGCTTACGCTGCTCGACGGACTCGTTATGCTTCGCGATCAACAGCGCCTTCAGCGCCTCAGGATCGAGCCCATCGAGATCTGGCAGCGGAGCGGGAAGCATGGCAAAAGTATGCCATCGATCGAACACCAACGCATCCACTAAGCCCGTATAAACACGGGTGAATCTGCGCAATCAATCACACCGCGATCTCAGGTGTCCATGTTCGCTGAGGACGCCGCCAATCGATGCCCTCCAGCAGCATCGAAAGCTGGGCGCGGGATAAGCATACAGCGCCTTCTGTTGCCTGCGGCCAAACGAAGCGTCCCTTTTCTAAGCGCTTCGCGAAAAGACAAAGTCCGTCGCCGTCAAACCACAGGCACTTTACGATGTCACCTCTGCGTCCGCGGAACAAAAATACATGGCCGGAGAACGGTTGCTGCTGCAACACCGTCTGCACCTGTGCACTGAGCCCATCGAAACCTCGACGCATGTCGGTGATCCCAGCTGCCAACCAGATCTTCGTTCCTGCTGGAAGATGAATCATTTACGCAAGCTCTCCAGAACACAGCGCAACAGTGCTGCATCGGCTCCACTCTCAACGCTGATGTTGGCTCTGCCGACGAGCTCGATGTGAATGGCGCCGCCACTCGGCGCTTGCCGAGGACCAGCTTCTTCGCTCGGTTCCGGCGCGGCTTCTACTTGTGCGGAAATCGTCACCGGCAGTAACGCCGTTGCTCTGCTTGCGCCGTCAACCAACTGGCCTCTCTCGAACGGGCGACGCCACTTGAAGACCTGGTTGGCGTTCACTCCGTGTGCGCGTGCGATCTCAGCGACACTGGCGCCCGGCTCCATCGTTAAACGCACAATCTGAAGCTTCTCCGACGCTGACCTGCGTCTTCTCGCGCGTCGCGCTGCATCCCCGTCCTCTGAATGGATCATGCAACATGCTCATCCGCATAACCGGTCGGCCGCCAGATGGGAACTCCGGACGCTTACGAGCCGAGTGCCTCAACACACACTGGTTCGCCGATCTGAAGGAGGCAAGGCAGCTCATCGAGGCCGGGAGGCGGGAATATGATGACATTGGAGTATTGCCGGGTGTTAGGGGATCAGGTTGCAGTTCGAAACGGATGAGCGAACCAACCCGCATGACGAGTGCATCTTTTTCCTTCGAGGAGGATACTTCGCATTTGCATACATGAACGTAGTCACAGGTCTTCACCCTCGTGGCTATATCTTTGGGGGCTTGAATCTGTGAGGACTGCCAGAGTGGACTGCACAGATTGATCCAGCCCGATGCAAGTTGACCGGGATGCCGAAACGCAGCGAAGCGGAGATATCTCCAAGAGCTTCACTCACAGCTCCGAATTGCGCGAGTCATGGATGGAAAGTGAGATATTTACCGACCACGCTGAAGCCGATGTATACAAGCATCAAGACGATCAAGACAATCTTCTTGCTGCGTCTTCGCCTGACTCCATTGACGGGGACATTCAAGGTGTTTGCGATGATTAAAAGAAAAATCCAAGCTACGGTCAGAACCAAAACCCAATTGGCGAACGCCGGAGTACCAGCCTTCGCCAGCACCCCGGCGAGCGACGCGGCAGAACAGGTTTGAACGTCCTTCCGAACCCCCTCGAAATCAAGCCGATCCGCGGCTTGAAGATAGGCTCCCTTAACCGAACCGATGAGAGCGCCGGAGCATCCCAGAGTAGAGGCAGTTTCATCCACCAATGACTCGGCGACTCTCTTATCAGGCAGAAGACGTCGTATTCCGAACGCTACCAGTGCGACGGCGTCGGGCAGATAGATGAACATCCAAGCTGGTGGGGTCATGTGGTCGTCGTAATCTTCACGATGGTTTCGCCGCCACGGCCTCGGTCCATTTTCGCGGGAGACCATTCACATATCACCTCAGCTCGTGAGTTGGGTATAGTCGCCTGGAGGGCCGAAAATCTCCAGTTCACTCCGGCCTTCTGCCCCTTCGAGACGGTCGGAACGGTAAAGCGTCCGCTGGTCTGCTGACCAGCGACAGTCACCACGGGGTCAGAGACTCGCGTCTCAAATCCCATTTCGACAGAAAGCGGGGTGTAGTTCGCGCAACTGACGTAGACGCGTATCAGTTCACCTGTTTTCGTTTGACTCTCTGCCGATGTCACCCGGGCACGAAGCTCTTTCGGGAGGACCATCAAGTGAGCATCAATATCATCGTTGTTTAGAGAGACCTGATCGTGATGGTCCCCCCTTTCTTTCATGAGTTTGCGAATTTCGTCATCGGTCTCTGGAAATTTATACATTGTCCGCGGTCGATCTCCTCTCGTGGCTGACGTGTTTCAAATCCCACAACTGATGCAGTAGCTTGGTAGCCTGGGGCCGATTGAAAGCATACGAAGACGTTGCGGAGACGAAGGAGCCGAACGCTGTCAAGCTATCATGGCGATAAGCATGGAAAGCAATGCGGGTGGGCTGCAAAACCGCATCGGCGTCCTCTACTGCAGTAAACATATCGCCTGGGCGAAACCACAGCCTGGCGTCTCCAAAGTCGAGCCGGAGCAGAGACAGTTTTTCGTTGTCAGTCATCTTTCGCAGACTCTGCTGCAGGTCGCCAACATGCGCGACTTCATCCGTTTTTACTCCAACCTGGTGATAAAGGCGTACAAGTACTCCGACCGTCTCTTCGTGGTTGACCTCACGGGCCAGCCCCTTCGCGGCATCACAGAATTCGTCCAGAGCATCATAGGTGCTCCACTGAACGGCGATCCCGGTTTCCAACTTCTCGGCTTCCAACACTGGTCTCTTCGATTTGTCGACCAGGGTGTATTTCATCACGGCAGAGTCTACTGCCAACCTCTCCCATTCAAAGGCGTCATCATCGGGTTTACGGGGAACTTCGAGGGATGCGAGGATCTGGCTAATGATGCCGTCGGCTCCTCCCCGGGAGCCGCCGCGAAGGACTTCTAGATCTTTAGCAATGGAGACCGATTGAAAGTGCGCACTTCGTGCCGCCTGGGAGGCCTGCGACATGAGAGTCGAGAGCAGCACAAGGGTCGGATCACTTCGCAGGGTATCGATCGCTTCCGTGAAGGTTCTCAATTCGTATCGCGAAGTCAGCGCACCAGATCGCAAACGCTCTGGACGCTCAAGCGACAGCTCTTCGATCAGCGCGTCAATCTCCGGCGTCTCTCCGACGGCCACGACAGCCTCGCTTTCTTCCCGCAGCTGCGTCAGAGAATAGTCCTCGTCGTCTCCGGGCGGTGCCATGCGGCGGAGGTTCGTAATGATCCTATACAGGCTACCGATCATGTTCATGATCACTTGTTCGCGTTGCCTGCGATTCGGAAAGTTCTTGCGAAGTATTGCCGTGAGACCGAAGAATATCGGGTCTCGCGCAAGGCTAGGCGCCCGCTTTGCCACCGCCTTTGTCGCCGTGATCAACGCGGCTTGCCGTTTTTGGTCAGTAGCGGAAAGCGGCCCGAGTAACTCCGTACTGGCGAGATTGAGAGCGTCTGCATTATTTCGCTCGATGTCATCAGCGTCTTTGCGGAGCGTGCCAAGCCGTTCCTTGTAATAGCTGATCGCAGTCTGCGGAACCTGCTCGAGCGTATAAGGCAAGGGGCGCGCATACGTTCGGAGAAGATGCAGCAGACGTGCCATCGCAAGATCGAGGGTGCGCAGCTGGGCTAAATCCCGATTCACTATTTTGTAGTCAGGGCGATCATAGGCAGGATCGTTAGCAAGCGCGTCGACGTCTTGCGGTTGCAAGCTTTGCACTTCAGGGCGATCGAGAATCGTTTGATACTTTGTGCGAACTCGTTCAAGGTGGACTCGCAATTCGTCCCGGCTTCCTTCCGGAATTACAATCCGCCATGACACATCGTCAGTGTGCTCCGACAAATGAAGACACTCCAGTCCATACCAGAGAATCCCCGAGTAAATCGACGAAGAGGCAAAAGGGTAAACAGCCTCAAAGATCATCTCCCAATCCCACAGGAACGTGAACTCCTTTTCAGCGTCCTCTTTAGCCAAAAGAAGGTAGTTCGCCAAGGTTTTGAGCGAACTCGCGAGACCCGCAATACGTTCCTGATCCACCATGACCGGTGCCTCCGTTATCGACATTGCGTTTCAGCTCCTTTTCAGTTGCAACCGGGCAACATCGCCGGTACTGGATGCGCCCACGAAAGATTTGTTATGGAGGAAAGGAAGGTCGTACCAATCGTTTCAATCTCGTCGGGCTCCGTACAATTCATCGCGAGCAGACCTACACCCACGATCGGCGAATAGGTGCCGTTCGATCCTCCCGTCGCCGAACGCAGGGACGGAAACTCCTCGTGAAGCCGGCAAAGCACTTCAGCAGCAAATTTGGGATGGGAGCCAAAGAGACTGCCTCGCAGAGAGAGCTGCACCAATGAGTCATCGGGGTGAATCCGTCGAAGCGCCGTCCGTACAAGAGAAGCCAAATGCTCTACTGCCCTCCGCGTGAGGAGAACAGCGCAAGGATTGCCGTCTTCTGCCAAAGTAAGGACGTGTCCAGCGAGAGTGGTTAAATACTTCCGGACTGCGAGGTTCCCACCTAATGCGCGGTCGACTTCCATCTGCTCGAAGGGATGGCTCAACGGCTCTGAATCTAGTCCCGAGGAGGCCTCGGCGAGTTGCTTAGCAAAAAGAAACTCTTCTTCGGTGACGGCCCCGTCCACCGCGCGAGCCACCACATTGAGGGCCCTCTTGCCAAGCCAAACGCCACTGCCGTGATCGCCGACCATACCGCCCCATCCCCCGACGATGCAAGTCTCGCCTGAAGTGCCCTTCGCGAACACGGACGATCCATGCCCGCACCTCAAGAGTACCCCTGGGCGTCCGAGGAAAGAACCGAGGTGGGCTGCCTCGGACAGACTCGTCAGTCTGAGCAGGTCCCTTCGAATCCCCGTGTCCTGCAAAGCATTTTCGAACCGCGATGAGGTAAAACGCGAATCCGTGCCGGCGACGGCGACAGCGACCTGATCCACTTTGCTCATCAACGCCACCGCCGAAGCGAGCTTTACGGCACGCGCCAGCCTGCTCAACAGATCATGGATAGCGAATAACGAGGACTCAGAGGGGCTGTCTCGCCACTCTATTCCAGCGGGGCAAGAGACGTATTCGACGTCGCCTTCGTTCTTGATTAAGATCGCCTCGGATTTTGGAACTTGCCCCAGGATGGCAATGCGATATCTCAATGGAATGCCCTGAGTAAGATTTGGGAGGGGAAACACTTACGGTAACAATAGCTTAATTGCACTCGCATCCCGCGTCTTTTTTTTACAATCCAACGCTGATCCCCGAGCGTTGCCGTTTTGGCTTGGTCTAAACCCCTCTTATAAACTTCAGCACGTCTCAAGTTACAGCTGTACCCTGCCGGCAACGAGGTTTACCGCCTTTTCCCTTTTACCGGTGCAAGCCTGAAATTTCTGCGGAATGGATACAGGCGAACTAGGCCGCGCCTGGAATCCCCGTCCGAGGGAACCGCGCGGACGGATTCACGCTTCCGAGCGGCTTTGGATTGGCGTCGCGATCTCCTCCCATCCCCGAAATGACTTGTTCCACATTCCAGAAGCGCTGCGAAGAGGCAAAGTCGATGGCTCGAGTCCCGTGACCTCGATTGTTCCAAGTAATGCCCTGAAGGAGGTTCGTATGGCTGAGGTTCTCTACATCGTTACCGACGGTTCGGCAATTGGGAATCCCGGACCAAGCGGCTGGGTGACCTACCCCCATTCTCCGCACGGTAATCTTACTTAGCCAGCCGCCGGCATCTATATATCGACAGTCTCGACCTCACAGATAGTTGGTTCCCCCAAAAGGTCTTTAGAGTAGCGCGTTTATGATCCAAATGTATTATTCAGCAAGCAAACTTGCCGTCGAGCAGATCATTTGCGGCACTCTCGTAATATGGAATAAAGTGCCGTAGGGAATACGACCCTTCCCAGCATCGAATTTGAGATTCAATCACAGCACGGTCGCGGTTCGCACTCCCAGATGCTCGCAATACATCCCAGGTAGTCTCAAAAGAACTCTTGAGCGGAATAGGAGTCAAAGCGGGACAATGCTCAAGAATCTCTCGGTGGCCTCCCGTCGGGGAGACAGCTATTGATGCTCCCAGACTCATTGCCTCGAGCAGACCTAAGTCCATGAATGTGTGTTGATTGCATATAAGTACCAAATCCGCCTCGGCATAGGCTGCAGCTCTCTGAAAAACATACCCAACATGATCTACGGACATCAGGTCTGAATATTTTCTCGGAGCTGAACCGGCATGGATAAAGACCCACTCGTTCTTGACGTGCGACTTGGCATAGCGGGCGAGTTCGACGAAGAACGCAAAACCCTTATGCGGATGAGGTCTTCCCATAAAAAGAGCCATCTTCTGGTCATTTGTTACACCCCATTTGGCTCGAAGCTCATGACAATAAGTTTCTCGAGTCAAGGATGGTGTGCATGTTGGGACAATGATGGATCGATTGGCCCCTTCATCGTGGGCCCAATTTTCATAGCCATCTTGAGACCCAATGGACGGCCACAAAACGGCGCGCACCGAGTTCATTACGGATATCTCGTAAGAGGTGAACTGCCGGACAACGGGGTCAAGGTAAATATCCTGTTCCTCTCCATCTATCAATTCGGCAGACACTTCATGAGAAAGATATTTGGGAGAGTGCGGCACTAGGACTAGCTTCCGCCGTGCCATATCAGGATTTAGGTGAGCCAGACGTCCCGCAAGAATAACGTTGTGTACAAACAGCAAGTCACAATCAAATAGCTCGTCCGCCGCGGTCCTAGGTAAGGATGTGAGGCGAATAGCCAAAGTGTGTATCCATGAGCCAAGCATTACATGCATTAAGCGGCCGGATGGCAAGTGCTCAAGTTTCAAAAGATCTGGAAGCTGCTTTTCGTCGACACTTTGTATGGGCCTAATGCCGGCGATATCGACGAATGACACTTCATGTGATGTCGTCCCATACGTGTCGTACGCGAGCCTAAGTATTGACAAGTATGAGTTTGGCCCACCGCGTCCCTTTAGAGGACCAATATGAAGGTGCCGTAGCAACATGTCCGTAGCCTGCCTTCTTGGCAATTGGCTCAATGTATAACACTGGTAGGAGAGGATTCGCTAATGACATCCGTGCCGAATGCAGTCGCGCAGACTCTTGATCGTCATATTTAGCTCTTGCCGTGCTGCGGCGATGTGCTTGAAGGGGCCCCAGTTGAGAGTCTGCGGGGATGATTCCAGCCAACCGACGGATCTGGATCGTGGCGGGTATAACCGACATGCGTCGCGGACTGACGAGTTTGAGTGGTCTGGTGCAGACTTCACTGGAGCAGAGTCCGCTGAGCGGAGAGATCTATGTGTTCCGGGGTCGCAGAGGTGATCTGATTAAAATTCTGTTCCATGACGGCGAGGGGATTTGTTTGTTTCAGAAGCGATTGGATCGTGGCCGTTTTGTATGGCCGCAGGCCGACAGTGGAACGATTTTTCTGACCAGAGCGCAACTGTCGATGTTGTGCGAAGGCATCGATTGGCGCCAGCCTGCACGCACCTTTGCGCCGCCGATGGCGGTCTGACGTTATCGGCCTAGTTATCCACTCAGTTACTCATTCTTTTATGCTCCATAAATAGTGCTTCGTGGCATACTGCGCGTAACGATGAGCAGCAGCCGCGACCACGATTTGGACCAGATGGATCGCGGCTCACTTCGCGCAGCAGTTTCCAGGTGCAGAGATCGTGAGCGGCCCCCCAAATTCTGCTGCAAGTTGAGAGTTAGTTTCCGGCAAAATCTACTACCTGAAGAAGGGAGATTTGCCGTGAAGAGGAAACGGTTTTCCGTGGAACAGATCGTGGCGGTGCTGAAACAGGCGGAGGTGGGGGTACCGGTGGCGGAGCTGATCCGCCAGGTGGGGATCACAGAGCAGACCCTCTATCGTTGGAAGAAGCAGTACAAGGGGCTGGAAACGGATCAAGTGCGCCAGTGCAAGCAATTGCAAGAAGAGAATGCACGGCTGAAGCGCCTGGTCGCAGAGCTGACGTTAGACAAGACGATGCTGCAGGACGTGCTGGCAAAAAAACTGTGACGCCCTCGCGGCGCCGCCCGGTGGTGGAGTACTTACAGGAAACCCACCGGGTGAGCGAGCGGCGTGCTTGCCATGTGGCGCGTATACCGGTGTCGACCTTCCGCTATGAGAGCATGCAGGAACCTGACCTGATCCCAGTTTTCCGCACACAACCGAGTACGATTTTCGTATTCAGGAAGGTGTGGAAGGATGTCGAAGAGCAAGCACACGGAGGCGCAGATGATCGCTGCGCTAAAGCAGGTGG
>Ga0153933_1000466_pt1 | contig 14617 bp, 5 predicted proteins | sample TSNJ017MetaG_FD_102275 | JGI IMG/M metagenome (GOLD analysis project Ga0153933, IMG submission 102275) | Attine ant fungus gardens microbial communities from New Jersey, USA - TSNJ017 MetaG | ecosystem: Host-associated > Fungi > Mycelium > Unclassified | place: USA: New Jersey, Wharton State...
CCCGACCGATCTTCCTTTCGCTCCAACCGCGCCACGGCTTCGTGAGCGAGCTTCACTTGATCAACCAGTGCGTCCAGGTAGAAAGGGACCCATGTGCTGACATCTTCGCCAACCGTCTGCCCCTGCGGTAGAGCCGGTTTCCGATCCTTCCATTCGTTCGACGCTGCGAAATCTTTTGGCAACGGCTTTGGCGATTGACCGCTCTGAAGATTGGTCGCGAGATTTTCCAGATCATCGGCTAACTCTCGACCAATCGCCTGCACGGGCGCGGATCGAATTTGCTCCAGCTTTTCCTTAGGCAAGTCGGCCATGGCCGACAGAGAATAGAAAATATCCCGGCAAAAATTAATGCTGGCCAGCAACGGCTCAACATTGCGACGGAGGTGGGCTGGTTCACTTAACACCCGCTGACCGCCATTGACGGCGTTAGCAATCGCCAAACCGCTCCGCTTCCGCATCTCCGTGACCGACAACCGTTCTTTAGCCAATGCAAAGAGAGCGTCCAGAAACAGAGCCGTCGTCCGGTAAGCTTCGCAGAGTTCGCCAGGCAACTTGCTGCGTTCCCACACCGGAAACAGTAGATAGCCACAAATAATGGCCAGCCCGCCGCCAATTATCGTATGAGCAATCCTCAGGAAACTATCGGCAATTGTGCTTGGGTGAGCCAAATCGAGCATGACCATGATCATTGGTGTCAGCGCCAGTGAGAACGCCACATAGTTCGCCCATCTCAGCGTCAATGTGGCGAAAGAGAGCAGCGCCAGGATCAGCAGTAACCAAACAGAATCGTGGACCCACCACAACAGTACAGCCGCCAAGAGGGCGCCGGCGACTGTCCCGGTTATCCGTTGGATGGCTTTTTGTAAGGTGCCGCCGAAATTCGGTTTTAAAACCACTACCACCGTCATAGGGATCCAGTATCCGCGAGTCACATGGAAGGCGGCTGCAATCACCGCGGCTACCGCCGCCGCCGCGGCCAGGCGAAGGGCGTGCCGAAACGAGCTGGATCGAAACGAGAGATTGTTTCGAATTTCCACGAAGCTCTTGAACCGATCGATTCGCGGTCGATCAGGCTTGCGCGCCACCGAACGTTGGTGCCTCTCCCCAGTTTTAAGCAGCCCGCAAGTTTCGGACAGCCAGGTCAATTCTCTGGCCAATGCCTCGACGCTCCTCCTCAGCTCATGCCTGGGAAATTCGTACTTCGCGGAGGACTCCAATTCCTGAAGCCGAGGTAATAGCTTGGCTGTGGCTGCTTCGAGGTTTGCCGTATCGACGATGGCGCCGCGTCGAGCGACAGCGGTGCCAACCTCTCGGGAGAGCCTGGCTAACGCCTCAGTGAAAACGCGAAGTTCTTCCCGTACGGAATCAAACCATCCCTCTTGCCAAACCAGATTCAGAACACCTCTGAAAGCGATGACCGTTTTACCGGCGTTATCCAAGTTTTCAATCAGGTCAAGCAACTGAGTGCTCCGAAGACTCGGTCCAGCGCGCCTGGCTCGGACGGCTCCCCAGATCGTCCGGCTTTGTTCGATGTTCGTCAGGAGAGCGTCATAATTGAGCGCCACCTGCAAATTTGAGGCGCCCAATCCGGATTTGGGGACCCCGATCCAGACGGAATCGAGCAGATCGCCCAACCGATCACTGCTTTTAGAGATAGCCTGAAATAGCGGAAAGAATGGGTGCAACGGCCAAAGCGCCAGGGCCAGAGCTGCCGCCCAAAGAACGCCGATGGCGCAAAGAAGCAAGCGAATCCAGAATTCGTGGGGCGCGTTCAGCACGACTGCGACCACGACGACGGTGGTGCTTACCAAGCCGGCCTGGGAAGCAGCATTTCCCGCTACTCCCAATAGGGTCATTACGAACGCCCAAACAAACACGCCAAGGATGTAAGCCGGTACCGATTGAGTGATCCAGGCGCCATACGCGAAGGCCAGTAGCAGCACGAATCCGGACCCGGCGATGGCGGTGGCCTTTTGCCGGTAGGCGCCGCCCATATCGCACATCATCGTCCAGAAAGCGGCTAGCGCTGTGAGAATGCCCCAGCTCAAATGTCCCGTAATCAGTCCGATGCTGGTCGGAACCGAGATGCCGACTGCCGCCCGGATTCCTTGGGACCAATCGTAAATGCCGTCGCCCGAGTTGGCATGCCAAGACACGATTGTCTGCCAAAGGCTATCACGGTTCACGGGGTTGGGGTTTGCGGTTGGCGGTTTTCCGTTTGCGGTTTGCAGTTCACGGGTCAGCGGTTTCGACCGTCCGGTTTCTCAGTGTGCAGAAAACCGAGATGGTTCACCAACAGATTAGAACCGAAAAACAAAAATGGTAAGCCGGTGCTGCAAATGGACAATCACCTCCTATAACCACCAGTTAACCGATCGCGATCGGACCGCGAATAACCTGCTTAGTTGTTTCAATTTTGAACAACAACCACTAGCGCCGGACCCGATCATCAAAGAGACGAAAGTTGGATTTTCAGACGTGAAACCGACACGGCCGTGATGGGAGCCACGTGTAGCCGTGTCGGCGTATCGGAGTGTGGGCGGAAAATCATACTTATATCACTTGCATTCGGTTCGGTACATTGGTACATATGTATCAATGTCAAATGCTTCTGGCCGGCAATCTCCCGCTGAAATCGAACGGGTTCAGACCGGGATCCGCCTCGAAAAACGGTTGTTGAAGGTTCTTAAGGCCGTTGCCGAGCTCAAAGACATGTCCCTGGGAGATTTACTCGAAGGAATCGTGCTTCACGCTTTCGAAGGTAAAACGGCCTTTACCCGGGACACACTCAAAGAAATCGAACAACTCAAGGCTATCTACGGTTTGGTGCTCACCGCGGACGATAGTCACAACCTCAAGGAGCGTTCCTGATAAAACCGAATCTTCCATCCTTGCTGATTCTTGGAGCAATTCTCTTTATGCAGGTAACATCTCCCGCCGATCAAAATTCCGGACGTACCGCTTCTTTGGCGCACGTTCGCACCGAGTTCGAGCTCACTGTCCGTGCACCGTATGCGGTCGCATTCCCGCTGTTCGGGCCGCATGGTGAACGATCCTGGGCCGGATCCGATTGGAACCCTCAATTCGTTTATCCGTGCCCCGCCGCAGATATCCAAGGAACCGTTTTCACTATAAAACATGGTCCTCGTCAGGCCGTGTGGGTGAACACGGTCTTCGACATTGAAGAGCATCGTATTCAATATGCCCATTTTATCAGTGACGTGATGGTTACCACCATTAGTCTCACTTTTCTTCCCTTAGACTCCTCCAGTACGAAGGTCTCAGTCGTTTATGAGCGCACTGCTCTTAGCGTCGAAGCAAATGATCACGTACAACAATTCGCAGCCGCTGACCGAGCCAGGGGAGCTGACTGGGAGAAAGCGATAAATACCTACTTACAGAAACCCTGATAGTCAGTGGATCGGGGGTGGAGTGGCGTTTGCTACTCGATATCTAGGACATTAGATTGTTCCGTCACGCTGGGTGACGCAGCCGTAGATGCAGAGCCGCGCCGTCTGGGTGATGTTTTATCCAATGAAAAAAGAGCCGCGCATAACGTTGCCGATCCAGAAGCCGGCCAAAGTCGACAAGCAGGGTCCGCAATGGCGCATTATTATCATCTATTTTCTGGTCACTCTGTTGATTACCTGGGGATGGCAATCATTCTTCACGCAGGCGACGCTGCGAACCATCCCGTACAGCGAGTTTAAGCACTACCTGGCTTTGCACGAGGTCACCGAAGCGGTCGTGAAGGAGACCGAGATCGACGGGCAAATTGTACCTAAAGCGCACCCCGCAGAAACCACTTCCTCTGCCCAGCCAGGCCCAACTGAGTCTCAGGCTAGCCCAACTGCGTCACCCAATCACGAAGTGAAGAAAGCGGAAACGGAACCTTTCTTGTTCCGGACCGAACGAGTCGACGACCCCGACCTCGTAAACCAGCTACAGGCGGGCGGGGTTAAATATGCCGGGCAGCGTCCGGGCTTCATCAGCGAGTTGCTGGTTTCCTGGATATTGCCCATCGCGTTCATTTTTGTCTTATGGACCTTCCTCGCCCGGCGGATGGGCCGGGCTGGCCAATCTATTTTTGGCATCGGCCGGAGCGGCGCAAAATTGGTCGCCGATTCTGATACTAAAGTCACGTTTGACGATGTAGCCGGCTGTGATGAAGCCAAATTCGAGTTAAAGGAAGTGGTCGATTTCCTAAAGAGCCCACAGCAATACGAGGAACTAGGGGCGCGCATTCCCAAAGGGGTGTTGTTGATAGGTCCGCCGGGCACGGGAAAAACCTTGCTGGCAAGGGCGGTCGCCGGTGAAGCTAAAGTCCCGTTCTTTTCGATTAGCGGTAGCGACTTTGTTGAGATGTTCGTGGGGGTAGGAGCCGCCCGGGTGCGAGACTTATTTCAGCAAGCGAAGGAACATTCGCCCTGCATAATCTTTATCGACGAGCTAGACGCCATCGGACGCCAGCGTGGTGTCCATGTGGGTTCGGTCAACGATGAACGCGAACAGACGTTAAACGCGCTGTTGGTACAGATGGACGGGTTCGAACCGAACGCCGGCGTGATTATACTGGCGGCTACGAATCGCCCCGAGGTTCTTGATCGGGCGTTGCTGCGACCTGGCCGGTTTGACCGGCAGGTGGTAGTTGATGCTCCTGATCTCGATGGCCGCCAGGCCGTTCTCAAAGTCCATTCCAGAGACAAGAAGTTAGCGGCGGACGTTGACCTGCGCCGTATCGCCGCAGCGACGGCCGGCCTTTCCGGCGCTGATCTAGCTAACATTCTTAACGAGGCGGCGCTGCTCGCGGCCCGCCAACACGTCAAAGCGATCAGCCAGCGTGACCTCGAAGATGCCATCGAAAAGGTCGTAGCCGGACCGGAGCGAAGGAGCCGCCGCCTCAACGAAGAGGAAAAGCTAAGAGTTGCTTATCACGAGGTCGGTCACGCGCTAATGGCTGCGTACAATCCGGATACCGATCCGGTTCATAAGATTAGTATCGTGCCGCGCGGTCGGGCTGCTCTCGGGTATACGATGCAACTCCCAGCCGAAGATCAATTTCTGCTGACTCGTACTGAATTACTGCATCGGATAGAAGGGTTGCTAGGCGGGCGCGCCGCAGAGGAAGTCGTTTTCGCTGAGATCAGCACCGGCGCGCAAAATGACTTGGAAAGGGCTACCGCACTCGCCCGCCAGATGGTTGCGCTTTATGGTATGAGCGACCGGGTGGGACTAGCCAACTGCGCACAACGCCAACCGACATTCCTCGACGGACAACAATTCCAACTCCAGCGGGATTGCAGCGAAGAAACCGCGCGGACTATCGACGAAGAGGTTAAGAATCTGCTGGCCAACGCTTATACCAAAGCCAAGGGGACTTTGACCTCGCATCGCGACCAACTCGAGAGTGTCACCTCCGAACTACTGAAAGCTGAGAGCATCGACGGCCCAACATTTTATCGGCTCCTCGGAAAAGAGGCGCCGATCATCCAAACACCGGCTCCGTTGAAAACGGCCGCCGCGGAAGCACACTAAATCGGGTAATCGCGCGCCTCAGCCGGAAAAGGTCGCGTTCCTGTCCGGCAGCTGCCGGATCGAAGTGCACGCGTTAAATCATCCGAAACGTCCGAATATTCTCAAGGCCCTCTGAACGTCTCCCGGGCGCGCGAGGACGCTCGCCCTCCAGGTGGAATCAGAAACCTGGGATGTCCCACTTCCGGGACTCCATACCCAACCGCGGGACGTAATGTCTCGCATTTCGCAGCAAAGTTAGGCCGTGTTCCCTGGGGAACCCGGAGCCAATACCGCCAAATTAACGTTGGCACGCGAAATGATACAGGGATGCTCTAACTACACCCAGGTCATGAAAACATCACGTATTCCGAGAGAGCAAAACCGTCACTTTTTGACGGGTCGAGGTAAGAAAAAGGTCTGGTTCTTCTTCTGGACAACTGCTCCGAAAATCGATCGCTGAAGCGAATCTTATCTCTATTTGCTGAACGCCCGGGATTTACTCCCGGGTTTTTTGTTTTCTAGATAATCGAGTTGCGGGGTTTAGTAAGCAGTAAGCAGAAAGCGGCTTTCAAAGTGTCGCCGGCCATTTGCAGCAATTAATTCGTACGGAAAGAAGTCGAATACGAGATTTCGGACGACCTGAGTCCCACCAATCACCAATCACTTTTCACCCTTCCCATCACTGACCTCCAGCACGCAACGAAAGCCGTATGTAACATCGCGGTCCAGTGGCGAAACTACATCTCGATACGAACTGAGGAGAAGCCGGACGCCGTATGTTCCCCAAGATCCGCCACGTAAGACACCCCAACTAGAGAACGTGCCCGACCCACCATAAGGATCCAAACACCACTGCCACACGTTACCTGCCACGTCGTAGAGACCAAAACTGTTCGGTGCGTAGTTGCCTACCGGTGATGTCTGAGGAAATCGCCGCTTTATTTGTTTCGAATCACTTGGGTTTCCGAAATTCCCGGCATCGGACGGCGGAGGCCAGATCTCGCCCCAAGGATAGTGCTTTTGATCTTTCGAGTCGCGCGCGGCTGGTGATTGCCCTTGTTCATCCGGTAACCCCGCGAATCGGCTCCACTCCCGATCCGTTGGTAAACGATATTTTGTTTTCGAACCGATCAGTCCTTGCAGTCTTTCCTTCTCGGTCAACCAGTCGCAAAAGGCTTCCGCATCCGGCCGATTAATCAAAACGGCTGGATGATCCGCCCCTTGCTCGAAATCGGGCACAACCATTCCTCTGCCGGTGGCACGACAGAAAGCCCGGAAATCGGAAACGCGGGTATCCCAGACCGACGCCAGAATATCACCCACGGGGACGAAACTCATCCCAAGTGAATTGATCCAGCGTGTCTTTCCGTCCGGCCAATTCGACGCCTCCAGCTTAACCAGAGGAAGATCCAGATTCTCTCTTGCTTCCAGTTTCGTGTTGACCAGCCCGGTACGATAACCCGCCAGCCGCAATTCAATTTTTAATGGGCCGGGTGTCACATTTTCTAACACTAACGGCGTGCGGCCCATAGTTTTGCCGTTAAGCGATACTTCGGCTCCGGTTGGATCCGAACTTAGCGTGACCACACCGAATGCTGGTGTCTGCAGCACACATCGGAACCCGTAGCAATCCGTCCGGCTATCGACGATGTCATCGATCCGGCGGCTGAGCCTCAGCAGACCAGGATCTGCGTTCGCCCAAGAACCACCTCTCAAAACCCGGGTGTCACCGTTCCGAGAGAACTTGTCCATGCACCATTGCCAGACATTCCCGCTCAGATCGTAGATACCGAAAAGGTTTGGCTTAAAAAAACCGACAGGAGAGGTGCGAGTAAAGGCATCCGAGTAGCCCTGGATCCAACGCCAGTTTAGCGGCCAATCGGCACCTTTCATCTCTGCACCCGCATAATTTCCTGACGCGGCGGGAGGAGGCCAGGTTTTACCCCAAAGAAAAGCCTCAGGCCCTTTGTTTGATCGGTCTTCGGGGGTGTCACCATCTTCGTGGGCGAGCCCGGCTGCTTGGCTCCACTCAACGTCGGTGGGTAGACGATAATATTGACCTTCTTGCAGCAGCCCAGTGCCTTGCTCTTTCTGGGTGAGCCATGAGCAAAACTCCATGGCGTCTTTCCAGCTAACACCAACTACCGGATAATCATCGGTCTGGGTAAACCCTGGATCATCCCAGGTTTTACCGTGTTGCCCTTGTTCACCATTCAAGATGCTCTCCATCGGGCCGGTGGGTTGATAACCGGTTTCGCGGACGAATTGCGCGAAATCGCGTACCCGGGTATCCCAAATATCGATCAACAAATCGCCGACCGGAACGAATTTCATCCCGATAGTGTTAGTCCAGCTCTGGCCGCTAACTGGCGCCTTGGCGATTTGCAGATCGGCTTGCAAAGTTAAAGCGTCTCCGGTTTCTACTGTGCCGGTTACATCCGCGTAAAGGTAATGAGGCAGCCGCAACTGATAGTGAACGTCACCGGCGGCAACGGCATTGAGCTCCAACGGCGTGGTTCCCAGCTCATGTTCGCCGTCCCAGACCTGTGCGCCCGAGGGGTTGGTCTCGATTCTCACCGAACCGGTTTTCGGAGTTGACGCCGGCGTCGCCGAGCTTGGCGGCGATGGACTTATCAGTTCGGCTTTAGGGGCGTTTCCGAACCATAGATGCGTCGACCCGATAAAACCGACGGCCGCCGCGACGATTAAACCGGCGCTCCCCAGGAGCGCTGGCAAAAACCAGCGCCGTTTAGCCGGTTTTGGGGTCGCCTCGATAGCCGCCAAGGCTTCCTGCAACTCCCGCCCATTTTGAAACCGTTGTCGTGGCTCTCTGGCGCAAGCTTTCAACAGGACGGAGTTCAGCCTCAGCAAAATCTCTTTGTTAGATAGTTGAGGCAGGTCCGTTGGGATCTCGGGAAACTCCAGCCTATCCTTGCCCGTAGCCGCCTCATAAAGGACTTTGCCCAATGCATAAACGTCGGCGCTGGGACTCCCTGGTCCCTCCGGCGGTACGTAGCCTTCGGTCCCTACGTAGGTCTTCCGCCCGGCCGCTGCTACTAATCCTACGTCCGCGAGCTTTGGCGCTCCATTTACAAAGATGACATTCGAAGGCTTGATATCGCGGTGAGTAAGTCCTTGCTCATGGAGGTAGCCCAACGCGCCACTCAGAGTTTTCCCCAGCTCTAGGCAAGTCTCCGGCGAAAGCCGTTTAGAGTCCCGAAGATCGGTGGCCAAAGTGTGGGGCGCGTAGATCGCCGGATCAATCTTTTGCCCTTTGTGACAGTCGTCTGCCAACTCCATCGTGTAATAGAGAAACTTGTCTCCGCGGCCTACATGATAAATGTTAACAAATCCCGGGTGATGCCGGGAGATCGGTTCAAAGGCGCGTATCCCGTCGAATTCCCGGTAGGCCAGCTCCGGCTCTGGAAACACGACTTTGATGGCCCGCAATCCACCCGTCAGTGTCTTGGCCAACCAAATTTCGCCGTAAGCGCCTCGCCCGATCGAGCGAATCAGATCGTGATCCGGAATATCAGGTGCGCGTAGGCTCATGCTCCCCTTTTTCGACACGGGCCATGATTTCCTTCAGGATGGGCAAGAGCCGATTTTTTGCGAGATAAACCGAGCCAACACTGACCTGGAGTTCTTTGGCTACTTTGCGAGCAGGCCATCCTTTGATCAGGTAACATTCGAAGACCTGGAATTGCGATAGGCTGGTCTTTTGTTTCAAACGTTCTAACGAAGTGGCTAACAGGTGGTTTTCCCACTCCTGGTTCCAAGCTTCCGTGAACCAAGGTTGTTCAATCAAACTCGCATCGGGGTCAATGGCTTGGTTTGATTGCCGCTTCCGGAATTGATCTGCGATACGCCATCTTGCTATGGTCAGCAACCAGCCTCGAAAGCTCCCGATATTAGGATCGTATCGGAATTTCGAGATCTTGCGAACGACGCAAATAACCGTTTCCTGGACGGCTTCCTCCGCTTCAAACTGATCCAGGCCGGCTCTTCTGGCGACCGAATAGATCAGGCGCCAATACGTCTCAAAAAATTCCTGCCAAGTCCGGTGATCCTCCAAATTGCTGAGACGTTGAACGAGACTGCGTCGCGTAGCGAGGAAAGCTTCCTCCATAAAAGGTGTGCTCTCATCCTAGCGGATAGGCGGCCAGAGGCGAGACGTTTCGGTGGGTCTGGAGCGCTGCCTCGCTTGCGAGGCCGTGGTGAGCCCGGACACAAAGTTAAACCTACCCACCGTTCGCCTCGCTCTATAGTGGATGATTGAAGACTTGCACCGCCGACAAATCCTACGTGGGAGAAGTAACGGTGTCTCTGCTATCGTCTCAACGGACCGACGATAGAGCATGGCACCGCCGTAGGGCATTACGGGATCATGTTTCTCCGTTCACCACGGCCTCGCAAGCGAGGCAGCGCTCCACGGCTTCGCCTCATCTTGACGCGGATCAGCGGCTGCCTCGGATGAGCGGGAGCTCATCCTTACCTTTTTTTTGAAAGAAACGCCAAAACTTCCGCGTACTACCTAGTGAAACACCATTACTATGCCATCCGTTCCGGGTCGAATCCTGAAGTCTATCCAGACTTATTTTCAAGCCAGCTTCCGTTTCATCTTCGGAGAAATCCAATGGCGTCCGCCCATCTGGCTGCAACCGATCGGTCGGTTCATCCAGCACCATCGCATTCTCTCTTCGCTCACGCCCCTGGCGCTCGTCGTCTGCGCCTGCGCCGTCTATTTCGTCGAACATCTGCCCCAACCTCAATTTTGTGGCTTTACTACCTACATTCCCGAGATCACTCCCCTGGAGAAAGAGCTGAAGCCGAACCCGGTCACTATCGTCTTTCAATATCCAGTGGCGCCTCTCGGTAAGATTGGAGCGACGGTCGACCTCCAAATGACCCCTCATTTAGCGGGTGAATGGAAATGGAAAAATGACCGGACACTTCTTTTCTCGCCCTCCGAGGATTGGCCGCCCAACACCCGATATCAGGTAACTCTCCCACCATCGGAATTAGCCAATAATATCCGCTTGAATAGCAACGTTGCGGAATTCGTCACTCAACCGCTAGAGGTGAAATTGAAAGATCCGCAATTTTACCAAGACCCGGTTCAGGCAGACAAACGACAGGTTATCGCGACGATCGAGACCAATTTCCCTGTCCAGCTAGACTCGCTCCGGAAGCAGGCAAGTGTTCAAGTTCTCGGTGGCTCCAACTTGTTTGGAGGCAAACAGCCGCTCGAAATTGTAGCTGACCTGCATCGACGGCGATTCTTTCTCCGGTCCGCCAATGTCACCTTACCGGACCAGGAAGACTTTGTGCTCCTCGCCATCAAGCGGGGCTTGGTTAGCGCGTCTGGTACGGCGCAGACGACAAAAGACGAAGTAAGCAAGGTACGGGTGCCTGATCGTTATAGCTTTTTCTCCATACAAAGTGTCGAGTCGTCGACGGCGCGCCGCGACAATGGCGATATCGCTCAGTTGATGGTGGTCTCCACGAGCACCAACACCGAGCCCGCCGATCTAGCTTCAGCGATTCAGGTCTGGTTGCTTCCTAACACGAAAAACGTAGAAGACGGCAACGACAACAGCTCGGAGGATAGCGACTCCAAAGCCACGGACAACGAAAACAAAACCAACGATTCCAAAGACAGCGACACGCAGGATAATGACAGCAAAAACAGCGACTCCAATAAGAACGACGACACGAACACCAACGACGAAGACAGTAATGATGCCGGATCCTGGAAAAGTCCGGGTGAGGTCACCGATGAAGTCCTGAAGACGGCACAACGGTTGCGGGTCACGCTGGAACCAGAGAAAGAGAAATTCTCGAAGGAGCAACTGTTCCGCTTGATCTTACCAAAGGGAGGTCAGCTGTTTATCAGGGTGCCGAAGGATACACCGGCGGTAGGTGGCTACCTGCTTGGGGCCGATTATCGAGCAATCGTCGATGTCGATCCATTGCCTCGCGAAATCCAAATCCAAGGAAAAGGTGGGATACTTGCCTTGGGCGGAGAAAGAACTCTCTCCGTCATCACTCGGGGCGTGCAGGATGTGGAGTTCGAGATTGCCAAGGTTCTGCCCGGCCAAATTAATCATCTGGTTACGCAAACGTCAGGCTCGTTCAACCAGCTGGAGTTCCTCGGCGATAACTTCGATCAGGACAATATCAGCGTTATCAACCGGCCGCGTTTGCAGATCGCGGACAACGGTGATGGTACCGCCAAATACAGTTCACTGGTCTTGGATCCTTACTTAACGGCAAACGGTAAGATTCAGTACGGGCTCTTTTTCATCCGGTCCAAAGCGATCGATCCGCATAGCCACAAGAAGCTAAAAGCACGCTCGCAAACTCGTTTCGTCCTGGTAACCGATCTCGGTATTCTGGTGAAGCGAAACAGCGATCACAGCCGCGAGATTTTTGTGGTATCGCTTAGGGACCAGGCTCCCGTCCCGGATGCTCATGTATCTCTGTTAGGAAAGAATGGTCTAGCCGTGTTTGACGGCGCGACCGATAAGAATGGGCATATCCATTCGCCGGTGTTAGCCGAGGCAGAGGGCGAGCGTCAGCCTGCGGCGATCGTCGCGCAACTGGGCAACGATCTTTCGTTCATGCCCTACGAACGCGATGATAACCTCGTTGACTTTTCTTCATTTGAAATTGACGGCGAGGTATCACCGGCTGCAGACACCGTGGAAGCGTTCCCATTCACCGAGCGGGGGGTCTACCGGCCCGGTGAAACCGTCCATGTAGGATTAATCGTTCGATCTCAACGCAGCGCCTCTGCCGAGATCCCTTTGGTAGTGAACCTGGATGACTCCAGCGGAACCTCCGTTGGTTCTGAGGTCGTCAAAACGCAGGGATTAGCCGAAACCAATTTCGAACTGCCGACTGACGCCGGCACCGGCGAATATCATCTTACCGTCCACTTGCAAAACAAGGACCAGACGCAAATCGCCGAAGAATACTTCCATGTGGAAGATTTCCAGCCCGATCGAATGAAGCTGACCGCATCTCTTGATAGCGGAGAAAACGCAGCCTGGGTCACACCGGATCAACTTGCGGTCAATGTTCACCTCGAGAATTTGTTTGGTACGCCTGCAGCCGGGAATCGCATTACTGCCAAACAAAAAGTCAGCGTTGGCGAATTCCAATTATCGAAGTGGAACGGATTTAGTTTCTTTAACCCGACGATCTATCCGGACACGCACCCGAAGTATGACGAGGAGGAAGAACTCGAGGACCGAAACGCAGATGCGCAGGGGAATGCGATCGTCAAAGCGGATCTTAGCAAATATGCCAACGCTTGTTATCGGGTGGATTTTGATGTGGAAGGTTTTGAAAGCGATGGCGGCCGAAGTGTGCACCAAAGTGTCCAGGCCATCGTGGCCGACCGTGATTATGTGCTTGGCTATCGAACCGCGGCGCAACTGGACTTTCTGCCATACAATCAACCCGCCTCGATTGAATTGTTGGCAGTGAATAAGGCTCAAGTTCCGGTCGGATTGACTAACTCCCGGTTTCGTCTAATCGAGCTAGTTAACGAACCGGTCCTGACAAAACAGGATAACGGTACTTACAAGTACGAAACCGTTACTCAGGATAAAACGGTACAAGACCAAGCCTTCGTTTTAGAGAGCAAGGCGACCAGCTTTTCCCTGCCGACCAATGAGGCTGGGAAATTTCGCTGGGAGGTACTGGACCAGAATGGGACGCTCATTTTCAGCCTCGACTACACGGTAGTGGGCGCCAATCAGCGGCTGTCGGCCCTAGGTGAAAAAACCGATCTAAATTTGAAGTTAAGCCAGAAAACGGTCGCTCCCGGTGAGAACCTCCAAGTAAGTTTGCAAGCGCCGTACGATGGCTATGGCCTCATCGCCGTCGAGCGGGACAAGACCTACGCGTGGAAATGGTTTCGGGCTTCTCGCGGCATGTCCGTGCAGGAGATCCAGGTCCCGTCGAATTTCAGCGGCTATGGATATATCAATGTTAGCTTCGTACGCAGCATAAACTCTCCGGAAGTCTATGCAGCGCCGCTCAGCTACGCAGCGGCTCCCTTCAAATGTGTGCCTCCTCAGCGTGAGATTAAGCTCGCGCTCGAGGCGCCCCAGCGATCGAAACCGGGGGACAAGCTGCCCATTAAAGTCCGCGCGGATCGCAATTGTAAACTGGTAGTATTTGCCGTCGATACCGGCATCCTGCAGGTGAGTGACTATGAAACCCCGAACCCGCTGGCTTGGCAATTTCGGAAGCGGCAATTAGAAGTTCAGACCTACGAGATCGTAGAGTCGCTTTTACCGGAGTATTCAAAGCTGAAACAGATAGCAGCTTCGGGAGGGGGCGAGGAGGGACACGTCGAAAAGAATCTAAACCCCTTCTCGCGAGTGGCGGAAAAGCCGGTCGTATTTTGGTCTGGAGTTATCTCAGCCGGCCCTCAGCCAGTCGAAGTTAATTACGTGGTGCCCGAGTTCTTCGATGGGAGCGTCAGGATCATGGCCGTTGCCGAGTCGGCTGATGGAGAAGCCTCCGCCCAATGCGAGAGCGCTATTCACGGTCCAATTATCATCACGCCGCAAGCCCCGCTGTTTTCTGCGCCAGGCGATCAGTTCCTGACTTCCGCCACTCTGACCAACGCGACCGAGAATGATTTGAGCACGAATGTCCATATCGAGTGCGAAGGCGGAGTGACCGCCGTTAATCAGCAGCCACAGACAATCAGGTTGCATCCCGGAGCGAGCCAGACATTGCGCTGGCAAGTTCGAACTACCGATACTTTGGGTAATGCGGTCATTCGATTCGTGGCGACGGCTCCTACCGAGTTAGTCCATCGTCAACGGACTCTGAGCGTTCGTCCGGCCGTGCCTTTCCTGACGCTGGTCGAGAGCGGAAAATTGGCCGGTGGCAGTAAGGAGGTACCGTTAACTCAGGAATTTTATCCTCAGTTCGAATCCCGTACTGTGATGGGGTCCAATTCGCCGGTGCTATTCGTGAACGGCTTACACCAATTCCTGGAAACGTATCCGTACGACTGCTCTGAACAATTGACCAGCAAGGAACTCGCTAATCTAGCCTTGATCTCGATTCCGGGTTC